>Ga0181346_1001063_pt1 | contig 12083 bp, 16 predicted proteins | sample Su13VDMM15DN_FD_130100 | JGI IMG/M metagenome (GOLD analysis project Ga0181346, IMG submission 130100) | Freshwater viral communities from Lake Michigan, USA - Su13.VD.MM15.D.N | ecosystem: Environmental > Aquatic > Freshwater > Lake | place: USA: Michigan | collected 2013-07-15 | reverse complement strand
TACAAAGTTTACAAGATTATATTATTCTTTCTCTCTTATCAGGATTTTATGTAGTTCCAAGAAGAGCTATGGATTACACAGAACTCAAAATAAGGGGTATAGGAGAAGACGATAACCATATTGATAAGAATAAATTAGTATTTCAAAAATACAAGACTGCTAAATTCTATGGCAAACAGGTTTTAGATATGCCAGTTCAACTCAAAAACATTTTGAATAAGTATATTGCGGTTCTGCCTGCGAAACAAGAATATTTATTAGTTGGTTCTACAGGGGCAAAACTCACATCTCCATCTTTGAATCAAAGACTTAACAAAATGTTTGACGGACGCATTAGCATTAACGCATTAAGACATAATTATTTGACAACGAAATACAAAGATGTTATGATAGAAAACAAGAAGTTAGAGAAAGAAATGACTGCTATGGGTTCAAGTGAAGCGCAAGCAAAGACATATATAAAATTAGATTAGAATTTTAAATATAGAGAGAAATATATGGATATGAAAAACATTCGTGTTTCAATCATTTTAGGATTTTGGTTTATAGTTGATTTATTCTATATTTGTTTTTATAAAATTTTCTTTTCTCCGTGTAAATTATAATGTCTGCTGGAAAAGATTTTCGCAAATTTAGAGAAGCTTTGCTTGGTAAAAAGGAGGCTAAGAAAGCCCTTGAAACCGATAAAAAGATTAAGAAGTATATTACTAGTAAGAAAAAGGGTGGTCTCGCTGGTGATTTAGTGAATTATGGTATCCCTGCTTTAACGGGAGCAGTTTTAGGAGGCGCTGCTGGATTTGTTGGAGGGCCGGCTGCTGGTGTTGCTGGTTCTGCTATTGGTTCTAAAATTGGCAAAGAATATATTGCCCCCAAGATAAATAAGGCCGCTGGTTTCAAATATGGTGGGCCAGTTCATAGAACCGAAAAAGCGCTAGTCCACGCTGGAGAATATGTATTGCCTGTAGGTGTCAAACCTACTAAAGCACAAAAACGAGCAGTGATGGTTGGACAGAACGGCGCTGGTATTCGTAAGCCAGTTGCTCCTGCCGTTATGTTTGTTTAAGGCAACGCTACCCTTGGTTTAATTAATGGATCTATTATATTTAATGGAAATTAGTATTTAAATATAATATTAAGCAATATTATATGGAATATAGTGAATCAGTTAAAAGATGTAAAAACATTATGTGTGTTGAATGCGGAAGATATTTGAGACCTATTAAGAATGATAAGGAGAAACGATTTCTCCATTTAATTTGTGAAGAAATAAGAATGGCAAAACAATATGCTGTATTAAGGGAAAAAAATAATTTTAATAAATAAAATAAAATTGATTTAAATATAATAATAATATGTATATATATAAATAAAATGCCTATAACTGAAGCACAAAAAAAAGCTAATAAAAAATATCGTGAAAATAACAGAGACAAAATAAGAGAACTAACAAATGAATATGTTAAAAACTACTATAAGAAACATAAACTGGAAAATGATGAGATCTATAACAAACATTTAGAATATGCCAGAGGTGTTAATAATTGGAACTATTTTATTAATAATACTTCTATAAAAAAAGAACAACAACTTTTCTTGAACATTTTACTTTAGGCGAAAATTAATTTTAATTATATATTAAAATAAAATTGATTTAAAAACAAATTATAATATTATGTATATATATAACAATGAAATTTCTCAACAACTGGACTATTAGTTTAGATAAACTTCCTACCTACTCTTGTTTCAACAAGAAATTCAAAGTCACGCTTAACAATGACTTAATGAAACAAATGTATAAGTCTAAAAATATAGATGAATATAATAAGAATAATAGAAAGCAATTGTTAAAAAATGTTATTGATGAGATGAAAGATGATGTATTAGAAATTTCATATTATCATCCATTTTCACTTGGACGATTTTATCCAACAAATAGCATTTCTCCAATATCTATTTGTAAACATATGAAACATACTTTATTTCATAATTTAGGTTGGGTTGATTTAGATATGATAGCTGGACATTCAACTATTTTATATGAAATAGCAAAGCAAAATAAAATTGAGTCACAATTTAAAAGTATAAAAAATTATATTGATAATAAAGATGCTATATTGAAAGAACTTCACGAATATTATTATACTGAAGATTCTACTCTTACAGAAAGTAATGTTAAAGATATTTTCAATATTTGTATTTATGGAGGCGGACATAAAACTTGGTTGGAACAAATGGAAAAAGATGAAATTAATATTAGAACAAATATACCTCATAAAATAGTAAATGAATTTAAAACAGACTGTAGTTCTTTTATGGAACTTATATATTTAAATAATCCAGAAATAGTTAATAAAATAAAGGGATCATTAGATATAGCAAAAGATTTATATGAAATTAAAAAAAAAGTAATGTCGTACTGGTGTGGAACAATTGAAAACCATATCCTTTATTTGGTTTATAAAATGCTCATAAAAAGAAAAGCTATTTCTAATGATAACATTGTTTTAGAATTTGATGGAGTTTGTTTTAAACTTGTTTGTAATGATAGTGAATTTATGGAACAACTTTTATATGATATTAATGATATGATTTTAAAAGAAACAAAATTAAATGTTAAAATGAAATGGAAGGGTTACCTTACAGAACATATTCATTTGGAAGAATTAAATGATGAAACTGATGATGAATCTAGTGATAATAGTTCAGTTGTTAGTGATATTAGTTTAAGTGATGATAATGATATTCCAGTGAATGAAAATTCTTTTGGTGATTTAAAAGAAGAATTTGAAATGACACATATAAAAATAACTAATAAATCATTCTTCATAAAAGAATTTGAAAATCGTATTATTACATTCAACAAGGAAAAACTAACCACTGCCTACGAGCATTTACAATATACAGATTTAAAATGGAATTCATCAACTAAATCTTGGGACACAATTTCAAAACAATTTATAGGAGAATGGTATAAACAAGGTGACATTAATAGAAAAGATGATGTTGGTGTATTTCCTACTGGCAAAGTATGTCCTTCAAATTACTATAATATGTGGCGTCCTTTTGATATGGAATTAGTTAAAGAATATGAAGTAAAAACTGATGCTCTTGTTGCTATAAAAAACCATATATTAATTCTTTGTGGTAATGACAAAAGTGTTTATGATTATTTTGAAAAATGGATAGCTCAAATGATACAGTTTCCAGCAATAAAAACAACTTGTCCTGTTTTAATTTCAAAAGAAGGGGCTGGTAAAGGGACATTGTTACAATTATTTACAAAAATGTTAGGTTCTACAAAAGTATTTGAAACAACTCAACCAAGTCGTGATGTGTGGGGTGAATTTAATGGTTTAATGGCTGATGCGTTTTTAGTGAATTTAAACGAATTATCTAAAAAAGAAACTATGGAAAGTGAAGGTAGGATCAAGGGTTTAATTACTGACTCAACATTGAAAATAAATAATAAAGGGATAGCTCAGTTTCCTATTGAAAGTTTCCATCGTTTTATAATTACAACAAATAATGAAAATCCTATAAGTACAACTCAAGATGACAGAAGAAAAGTTATTATTAGAAGTAGCGATGAAAAATGTGGAGACAAGGAATATTTTAATAAACTATATGGTTATCTTAATGATATAAATGTGATTAAAACTTGTTATGAATATTTTAAAAGCATTAGTGGTATGGATAAATTTAATGATATACCACTTCCAGTTACAGAATATCAAAAAGATTTGAAGCAACTATCTACAAGTCCTATTGAGAGTTTTATGAAAGATTTTGTATTAGAAAATTATTACGAAAAAGAACCTATCAAATTATACGGAAAAGAAACATTTGCTTTATTTAATTCGTGGCTAAAAAAATGTGGATTAGAATATAGTTGTAATTTACAAGCATTCGGTTTAAGATTAAAGAATCTAAAAATAAATGGTATTACAAAGGGGCCACATTCTAAAAATGGGGAAGCAAATTTATATGATATTCCAACTATGAGGACACATTTCAATCTTGATAATATTGTTTTTGAAGAAGAAAAAGAAACAGTTGAAGAAACAAAAGAGTAAATATGTTATATTATGTAATATTATTTTATACTATATAATATTGTGTGATCCTAATTAGTCTTAAAAAGTTGACTATCCCCTATCCTCCCTGTTGTTCTTTCTTTTTTTATATACATAATATTAAGGTGAGGAGTGAGGAGTGAGGAGTGAGTTTTAGGTTAGGATAGAAAAAATATATAGAAATTCAAAAAAAAATACATATATTTTTCCAAAATAGAAAAATAATGATAAAAAAAAGAGAAAATAGAGAATATTATATATAAAAGGGTGAAAAACCTCTCCTCACTCCTCACTCCTCACCTTTCAAATCTACGGTTCCATTTAATAAATGATGAACCCTTTGTTCCATCTGTGTCTGTTATTACAAATAGGATAGCTAATGCTACTTGTAATATTAATTAAATGCTTAAATATACATAATATTATTTCAACATATTAATAAGTTTTAAAATTGTGTGATGCTTAGTCATAAGGTTGTCAACAATATCGTCTTTAAATTTTGTTTCTAAGTGCGAGTCTAAAAGATGCCAAGTTTCATCAAGGCATTTGCGACAATATTGTCGTCTATTTACCATCACAATATCGTCACAATATTTGAAGCAAATGTTACAAGGTTTGATTTCGTAATATGGATTTTTCAATGTAGCCATTTCTGTCTTTAAGTAGGTCGCCATTATATATTATATTTTGAAATAATATATAACAAATATTTTCATTCATTTCTTTAATGTAGCTGGAAATTTTTTCATAAATGCTTGATGATTTGCTTCCAGTGATGTAGTGTCACCCCAGAGTAAGTAACGTGAAAGCGAACCTGCTGTAAAAGGATCATTCCAGTTTTCTCGTTTTTGATGTCTTGCTAAATATGCTTCTCGTTTCATTTTGTTTCCTTCATCTATGTAAGTCTTGCCACCGTCTAAACCGAAATGAATTACTTTTCCATTAGAATATGTAGCCTGAAATCTTTTGCCTTTTCTTGTAGATTTTTCAATAAGCATTTATATTATAGTAATATTATATAATGGATAAAGATTTAGATATTTACCACAAAAATTATTACCAATCTAACAAAGAACAATTAATAAAAAATGCGAAGAAATATTATCAAGATCATAAAGAAGATAGAAAAAAGTATAGCAAGAATTATCATAAGAAATATAAAGACAAAGCTTATAATAAAAATTATCATAAAGATTATTATGATGAAAATAAAGAAGATATAAAAAAATATGGAATTGAATATTATCATAAGAATAGTCACAAGTCTAAGTCATATGCTTACAATAATAAAATCACATTACAACGCTTTGCTAATCAAGAGGCAAAAATAGCAAAGAGGAGGGAATTATTTTTTAGTCAATGCGAAAACACTATTGTTTAGGAAGATTGGATAAAGATTAATTAAATGGCACAAATTATTTTCTCCATAAGTATTATAAATGCCACGTGTCAAGAAAGCAATGATTGAATTAGAAATGCTTACAGCGCCAGTCATAAGCAAAGGTGAAGATGAACCAGTACAAGCCAGTAAAGGTGAAGATGAAATACCCGCAACCCTGTGTGATCCACCAGCGAAACCAAAGAAGGTAGCAACTGAGAAACAATTAGAGGCGATGAGACTCGGTAGAGAAAAACGTGACGAACAAATAAAATTGAGAAGACAAGCAGAAGAAGAAGCAAAAGCAACTCAAAAGAAACTGCTTGAGGACAAGATCGTAAAAAAGGCTATTTCAATAAAAAAGAAGGAAATAAAAAAAAGCACGCTATTAGATGAAATCAGTGATGATGATACGCCAATTGAAGAAATCAAGACGGTTATGAAGGCGAAACCAATACCGAAACAAGTAGTTACACAAGCGCCACCAGCTCCAAAGGCGCAACCACCCCTAGCGCCAAAAGCAATAGAAATAAAGAAACCAACATTTTATTTTGTTTAGTTATATTAAATGAGTATTACTTTAAAGAAGAATGAAAGTCCCGATTTAGCAAGTTGCGAAATGGTGTGTGACGGAGGACTCCACGAAAAACTCAACAATTATGATCTGACAAAGTTTTTGAATTCACACGAGACGAACTTAATGATTGGTCGCCCAGCAAGCGGTAAAACATCACTCCTTTATTCGTTTTTCAAAAGTCCCAAATTATATAGGAAAGTATTTCATAACATCTACCTTTTCCAACCAAGTCATAGTAGAGCATCAATGAAGGATAATATTTTTGAGAAGATACCTGAAGAGCAAACCCACGAAGAACTCAACTATGAGAATTTGAATACCGTAATGGAGACCATAAAAGCAGAAGATAAGAAATATAATAACTGTATTATTTTTGATGATATGACAGCGTATTTAAAAAACGCAGATGTGAAAAAGTTATTGAAAGAGTTGATATTTAATAGAAGACATTTAAGAACAACGATTATATTTTTGGTTCAAACTTGGTATTCAATTGAGAAAGATATCAGAAAATTATTTTCTAACATTTTCTGTTTTAGAGTAGCGAAACAAGAGCTGGAATCTATTTTTGATGAAGTAGTTGAAAGCAAAGCGAAATATATGACAGAGATTAGCAAGATGGTTTTTAATAAACCATATAAGTATTTATTTATTAATGTGAATTCACAGAGACTTTTTGATGGATTTGATGAATTGATATTTGAAGAAGAATAATTTTTTTCTCCATTTAAGATATAATATGTTTCGTAAAGCAGTAGTTAGAAAAGCGATACCCATTTTTAGAAAAGGGGTAATGGCTTCATCAAGATTATCAAAAGGTTTAGGTGGAGCATCACGTTCATTAGCAACAGGAGCAGCAGCAGGGCAAGCATTAAGTAACACTATATCATCAATCCCTTTTGCGAAAGAAGCACTAATAAGAAGTCCCGAAGGTAGGGATTTATTAAATAGACTAAACACAGGGACAGAATTAGCTTTCGCAGGTTCAAAATTTTTAGGAGAAGCAAGTGGTTTAGTAGATCCGCTAAACTATAACAAAATTATTACCAAATCTGGAGGTATTAATGTTCCAGCACTTGGTAGAAATATCGCCCAAGGTTTAGAACGAGCAAAACAACTGCGAGCATCAACTGAACCATTGATGAAATTTTATAATTAAATAAGTTCAATCAAAATAATATATATTGTTTTTTAGAATATATATTAAAACTACTTAAAGCGGACGCTACCTTTGGTTAAAGAAACTCTTACATATTTATTCTGGTTGTATGATTTAATGGCGTTAATTGAAGAGTCATAACCCACGCAGGAAGCGAAGGATAAACAGTTGGAGTAGAAGCATTTGTTAAAACGGTAACGCTAAATTGATTGACCCTTGGGCGACTATTTATAAAAGCAGGAGGATTGGTAGAATCTTCTGCGTGTAATGTTGAAGTAGTTGAGACTATGTAAGGATATGCTAGGCCTAAAAAGTTGCTACTTTGAGCAGAAGCACGTCCTGCCGTGTTAGTTGCCACAAAAGTATTTGAACCTGATATTACACTTGAATAAATCATAGCAATTTGAGGATTGGTAACAGTATTCACAGTAGCAGTATTGAATGCGAAATGGACTAAATAGTTTCCATCAGGAATCACAGACCAGTCAAAAGAAAATAAATAATCGTTTCCACTTACAGTAGCGTCATTGCTATTAAGGACAATATTATAGAGTTCGTCTTTCCCTATTTGTTGTGAAGAGTTGTAATTATTAGATGACAGCATTATATACAATATCAATATATTATTTTCTCCATAATAATTATATAATGCCAATTAAAAAAAGGAAAGTAAAAGCGCCAACTAAACCAAAAGCGAAACCTAAACCAAGAGCTAAACCAAGAGTAAACGCTAAAGAAAACTTAATAGCGAAAGCTTATGAAGCAGGATTAAAAGCAGGTTTACCAGCATATGGCAGCATTCCAAGAACTGGAGGAAACTATGCCGTAGCACAATATTTACCATCACAATATTTATCATCACAATATTTACCAACTGCGGCATCAACCCCTTTAGGCAGTAATATAAATGAGCGATTGTTTAGCGCTTATAATGCTTTAGTGTGGGCAAGAAATCCACCGAATAAAGAAGAATTTGACAGACTGCCATCTGACGTTCAGAAATCATATATTGAAGCAATTGGAAACATTTTGGGACGAGAAGCGCAAGTTCAATTCAAAGAAAATGTGGGAAAACCACAAGATCCAAGTGATATTAGTCCATTATTTCAAGCACCAAGTCAAAGAGGAGGATTTGATATGCCAAGCGCAAGAAACTTCAGTAATCTTATGACTGAGGTTGTAAATACTGAAACCTATGATGACCCAAAAACAAATAGTTATTTCACAGGTTCATCATTTATAAATATTCCACAAAGCTTTCCAAAGCAAACCAGTGACATTTTTGATTTAAACCAAATAGAGAAACAAGACAATTCTTTATCCAATATAGCAAGACAAACAAATGCCGACCAAGAAGATATACAAGTAAGTCAAACTTTGGAAGCTCAAGCATATCCTGAATTATCCGTTGGAATAGTAGAAGGCATACCACCACCATCAGGAAAGAAAAAAGGCAGACCAAAGAAGAAAAAAGTAGAACTAATAATAGAAGAATAAATAATCAAAATAATATTTTCTATATGTAAATTATAATGTCATCGCTATGCTATGTCAATCCAAAGAATTCGTTGGCACGTTCAGCAAAGTTCTCAAAGACTGTTGATATGATAGTTTGTAAAGCAACTGAAGTACCTAACCATATTAAGTATAAGTTAGATTTAGAATTTCTTACTATGATATGCGTAATGGTAGAACACTTGATAGATAACAAAAAGGAAGTGGTTAAGGTAGATAAGAAAGATCTTGTGTTTTGTGTTTATGGAAAATTGTTTGGCACATTAACTCCTACTGATGTACAAGTAATAGAATCAAATATACAATACTTATTTGAGAACGGAAAAATAAAACAGAAAGGGATTTTTAAAGTTATAACATCTTGTATATGGGATTGGATTAAGCGCAAGATTCTTTGAATATATAATTATGTTGTTTCAAATATACAGACGATGATATTAGACACAATAGTCAGACATTTTAATATATCAAAAGGGGTTGAGATGGTAATCAATGTAATAAGTAATTTAGACACAACCGCAGTTGTGATGTTAGGTATCAATAATGCTGGAGTTTATAAATACACTTTGTTTGGATTGTATTTCGTATTGATAGCCTGATGGTGGCGATTAACTAAAATTAATCATTTAATTAATATGTGTTACATTAAATGCTTAAATATGATTAAATTTAACTAAAATTAACGATTTAATGAAGAAAATAGGTCAAAAAGTGATTAAAAAAGCAATTAAAATATTTTAAATGTTCTTTTAGAGAACTAATAGTTAATTAAACGGTTAAATTTGGTTAAATTTATCAATATTATATTGTTTAATATACTATTGATTAATTAAATGATTAATTTTAGTTAATCGCCATCGCTGGTCTTTAAGTTGTTTTCAATTAACATTTAACTGCTACTTGTCTGTTGACAGTATCAACTTCAAAGAGCGCATCATAGTTGGCAACAAGGGTGATCAAGTGAGCCTGTCCGGTCGCCGTCCCCAGAGAAATTCTATACGAGATGGGGCTGTTTTGTGTGCTAATACCTGTCAAAAGTGAGTCGCTGTTGAGCTTCTCAAGGCTGGTCCCAATAAAATATTTACCCATAACTTGAGCTGTTGTCACAGTAGCAGAAACCGCAGCATACTCAACAGAGTTAATAGAGAAAGAATTTGCCTTGTCATAGATAGAACCAGTAGCAGATTTGAGTTCCATCAAAGCACCAGCACGATTTACCAAACTTGAGATTGGCCGTTGCGGATATATAACGCCGCCGACAGAGAAAGAATAATCTCCGTTATTGGTTGTGATGTCAGTAGAGTCAAATGCTTTATTAGCGCCGATAGTTGTGCCACCATTGATAGCGTAAAGAGATTTCACACTGGCGTATCTTTGGTTAAAGACAAGTTCATTGTAACCAGTTGAACCTGATCCTAGGGTTTGAGAAGCGCACGAGAAAGACTGCGACTTGATGTAAATTTTGTCACCCATTGAGCGCACCATATCCTCAACTTGTCCGCCCATATCTACAACCTTGTAGCAGAGTTCCAAGTTGGAAAGAGTAAAAGCAGTAACAGCACCACCAGAAGCAATATTGAAACAATTGGCAATAGCGTCCATAGTGAGGACGATGCGGATTTGAGGCATAGCAAAAAGAGGAATGAGTTTCTCACTGTTAGAAAGAATACTCATCAAAGGACCTCCAAGAGAATAGGCTTGGGTAGTAGCAGTAGCTCCTAAATCTCGGGCGTCCAACTGCTCCAAAGTGGGGACAGATGAGTTATTCAAATAGCCGAACCCAGCTTGGAGTCCGTATTTCTGCGCGACATCAAGAGTCAAATTGGTAAGCATATTCATCAACACATTGTAAGACTGGATCGTGTCCACGGTTTGTGAGCCAATCTGAACATCAAGTCTTGTGAAGGGATTGTATACAGGGCAACCAATTTGGAAAACTTGGAAAGCACCAGTATTTGTGACGGAAGTAGTGTATCTCAAATACATAGAATCAGGGACAAGGAAACCGCGATTTAAAAGGTCAAATTGAATTTGAGCACCTGGTGTAAATGATGCGCCATTGACTGGACTTGCCACAACTGGAATTTGTTGGGTATTATCAGGCAAGGAAGGAAGAGCCTCAGTATAGTTGACTGAATTTGGTAAGACGACAGACATTATAATATGTAATTAGAAAATAATATTTTGAATTACTTATATATATTTACGATTGTTGTAAAACAATACTTCTAAATTATCGTCATCATTTAATTCACTTTGTGGATTTTCTTGTATGTCTTCATTTTGTGTTTGTTGTGTTTGTAAAGTATCTATAAGTTTATTGATTGGAAAAATCAAATCTCTAAATGATGTTTTGGTATCTTGATGTCTAACTCTTGTGATTGCTAAAATTAACGTAATATTCCAATGAGTATTATTAAAATCAACTAATCGTCCATCATCGCCGAATATCTGTAAATCAAAACCGTCTAAAGATTTATTATTGATAATGCTTGTTATGTTTGAAATATTGTTGTAAAGGACTACTCCAAAAGGGCCACTATCTATTGGCATTGTTGCTAAAATATTCAAATTACTTTGAACACTTGAATCGTAATTTTGCGTCTGTAATTCAAAACTTGCTAATTTCAGTTTTAAAAGTCCTAAAAGATTTAATGGAAATGGCGCTGTTAAAACTCCTGAAGTAGATGTATTAGTTGTAGTTGGTTGGAATCCAATAACTGTGTTAATAGTGCCAGTTGATAAAATGCTAAAGTCTAATGATAAAGCCCGTGTAAAAGTCATGCACCCTGTAATAGCGCTTGTAACTATAGTTATATCTATGATACTTTGTAGCGCAAATTTCGCAACAATCTCTGTTATTAAATTGAGACTATTATAGTTACCTTGTGTTAGTGTGAATGTGTAAGTAATGCTGTTATAGTCTAGTACCAAAATATTATTATACACATTGATATTGTAGAAGGAGATTGGTATTTGTGCGTTCTGTATTGATATTGTTATTTCTCTATTATCATCATCTTCCTTAACTAGTCCTCTAAAATTAAAGAACACATCACTTAAAAATGAACCGTTATTTTGAGTGGCATTGTTGCTACTTAATGTGATTATTCTTTGGTCTATTTATGTATCCATTATATATATAGACTATTTTTTTATTGAGCCAGGCTAGTATTCATATTTTTATAATTTGGATTTTTATTTATTTTATTATCCATCTCTTTTCTAAGTTCCTTAATTTTTAATTTTATCTGTTCTTTCTCTACATCTGTTAGATTTGGATTTGATAGAAGCATAAAATAACTTGCTTCATCATTTGCCGAGTAACCAAATCGTTCAAGTTTTTCTAAAGTTGGTTTTGGTTTTAAATCTTCTTCT
>Ga0181346_1001060_pt1 | contig 12102 bp, 16 predicted proteins | sample Su13VDMM15DN_FD_130100 | JGI IMG/M metagenome (GOLD analysis project Ga0181346, IMG submission 130100) | Freshwater viral communities from Lake Michigan, USA - Su13.VD.MM15.D.N | ecosystem: Environmental > Aquatic > Freshwater > Lake | place: USA: Michigan | collected 2013-07-15 | reverse complement strand
TTTTGGCAAAAGTGCTTGTTTTCTAGGGGTTTTTTAGCTATATTTGGGGTATGTTTTAGATTTTTGGAGATTTTGTTAGGATGATTTGGGTAATTTTTGTTACTAACAAAAATATTTTTAAAATTTTTCAAAATTTTTTATTAATTTTGTAAGGACAAGCATAGATAAAGTGTAAAATTAATAAAGAATTGCTAAAAAAAGCATAAAAAAACTAAAAAATAAATGAATACGGGCTAGACCCGTCTGGGTTCATCTCCACTACCTGCTCCTAACGGAGCAGGTTTTTTCGTTTATTCTCCTTAATTTCTTATTAATCTCCAATTTTCTCCACTTTTACCCACTTTGTCCCACATCTTAATAAATCATTATAAAATTATGTAATCATTATATATTGGTGATTTGATTTTAGGAGTATGAATTTAGTTACATAATAAATTTGATTTAATGATTATCAGAATAGTAAACAATTGGTTGGTGATTTGATGTTGTCTAATAATCTTAATGTTTGGTGTTTGTTTTGTTAGTATTATTGATTATTATTAATATTTTTCTTATGATTTGGGTTATTGGTAATGATTTTGTTGATTGTTTGCATATGGAATAGTTATTTAGCGTGGATATGGGAAGCCGATATGGGAAGGGGATATGGAGAACCGATATGCAGAGTTTCGTATATGTATATGATATATGGATAAATTGCTTATATTTGTGGTTTTTAAAAGCTTTTGTTAGTTTTTAAAAAGTGAGTTTTTTATGAAGGGGATATGGGAAGGGGATATGGAAGGCCGATATGGAGAGGAGGGATATGGAGAGACGGTATATGGAGGAGTTAGAATTTTTAATTTAGTTCTAGTTTATGTATGTGTAGGTGTATTAGGGGGAAGAAATGCAAAAGCATACATTAGACGAAGTGAGAGTTATGTTTGCTAAAGGTGGCGGTGAGTTTCTGGATGATAGTTATGTTAGTAATAATTATCTACATAATTATCGTTGTAATTGTGGAAGAGAAGCGAAGATTAGTTTGAATCATTTTAATAGTGGTCGGAGGTGTTCTGGATGTGGTGGTAATAAGAAGAAAACATTAGAGGAAGTAAAGGCTATGTTTGCTGAAGGTGGTTGTGAGTTTCTGGATGATAGTTATGTTAGTAATAAGCATCCACATAATTATCGTTGTAGTTGTGGGAAAATGGCAAAGATTAGTTTAAAAAATTTTAATAAAGGTTCTAGGTGTTGTGGCAGTAAGAAGCACAAATTAGAAGAAGTAAGAGTTATGTTTGCTGAAGGTGGTTGTGAGTTTCTGGATGATAGTTATATTGGTGCTGATCATCCACATAATTATCGGTGTAGTTGTGGGAGAGAATCTAAGATTCGTTTAAATGATTTTAATAAAGGCAAGAGGTGTTGTGGCAGAAGTGGCCCTAAAAAGAAACCATTAGAAGAAGTGAGAGTTATATTTATTAATGGTGGTTGTGAGTTTCTGGATGATAGTTATGTCAATTGTGATCATCTACATAATTATCGTTGTAGTTGTGGAAGAGAGTCTAAGATTTGTTTAAATAATTTTAATAGAGGCAAGAGGTGTTCTGATTGTGGCGGCACTAAGAAGAAAACATTAGAAGAAGTGAGAGTTATATTTATTAATGGTGGTTGTGAGTTTCTTGATGATAGTTATATTGGTAATAAACATTCACATAATTATCGTTGTCTTTGCGGAAGAGAGTCTAAGATTTGTTTAAGTAATTTTAATAAAGGTCGAAGGTGTTCTGGATGTGCTAAACGTGGATTTAGGAATTCTAAGCCTTCATATTTTTATCTTATAAGCAGACCTAATCAATACAAAGTTGGTATTTACAATGAAGGTAGTGATCGTCTTGTTCGGCATGGAAGAAATGGTTGGAGGTTGTTAGAGCAGGTTGGTCCTTTGTGTGGCAGTGTGGTATCGAAGTTGGAGAGTGTGGTTGTTCGTGGTATAAGGGATAAGGGAATCTTGATGGGATCTGAAGCGTTTGTTGAGGAGTTTGATGGTTGGACTGAGTCATGGCAAGCGGTTGATTTGGAGGTTAGTAGTTTGCCTGAGCTTTTTTCATATTTGAGAATTGAGTTTTAAGTGTAATATATTTTAGTTTGTGAAGTAAATATAAGTATGTAATTTATTATTAGATTGAGGATTGCTATGAAGAAATTTACTAAGTGGTTGTATGAGATGACAAGTGAGTTTATCGATCAGAATGATTCTTCCACTCAAGGTATTATTAATAGGTTTTTGCAGAGTGAGATTGGTAAGCGTTCTGAGAAGTATGATTGCAAGACGGTTACGAGAAATTTTGTTAATTGGTGTCGGGAACAAAAAATTACTGATGTTAGAGTGCTTCATTTGTCACCACCTAGTGCGAATATTGTTTCTTCGAGGCCTGAGTTGAGAGGAAAGAGTGGCACGGGGGATTCGCATATAATGCCGGTTGTGAATGGAGATGCGATTGATTTTACGGCACGTCAATTTGGTGTTTCTAATCAGTTTAATAATCCTTTAGTGACACCTTTAAGTAGAGTCAAGGGTATTTATTCTAAGATAGGTGGATATTTTACAGATAAGCCTGATGATTTTTATGGTGGTGAAGATATGTATCTTGGTGATTGGGATGGTGTTCAGATTGGTGATTTTGCAGATGAATATATGTGAAGTAAATATAAGTATATAATTTATTGATTTGGAGTTTAAGGAGGAGTTTTTTGTGAGTTTTGGGGGATATTAGCATGAATAATATTTATTTTAGGAAATGGTTGGATTTGTACGAGGCTGCTGCAACATATTTGAGTGGAGTTAACTACACTTGGATACATCCAGACATGATTAAAAATGTTAAAAACAGTATGACATTTTTTTACACAGAAAACAAGATATTTTTAGCTGGTGATTATGGTTTAGAAAACAACATATTTCATAAGGATTTCATAATAGATTGTCCTGAGTTATATGATATTTCGAGAAAAAATGAAGAAGAGGGTAATATTGGCAAGGAACCATATGATAATAATATATTTACTGCTTATTCTATAAATGGTTTAGTTGGAAGATATGTGAAGGCAAAAATCAAAAATTTTCCTGCTGAAGTCAGGAAAAATTTGGAGAGTAATTTACCAAAAAAGCACGGTCCTGATGATGTTATACAAATTGTTTCTTTTTGGAACGAACAAAGTCCATTTGAAAGGGAAAAAATAAAAGAATGTATTGGCAAGTTGATTTCTTCTGGTCATTTAGAAAGTGGTGTGCCAATTTATATTCCGAACTTATATGATATAGAAAAGTTTGGTTCTGTTGCGATTAAAGAGATAAAACCTTTAACTGACGAGGATAAAGAGAAAATGGATTTACGAATGAGGTTACATCTGATGAATCCGGTTGAGAAGAAAGCTGCTATGGAGAAGTTAGGATTAGGTGGAGTGAAGGTGAGTAAGAGGTGGGATTGGGAAGCTGGTATGCGTGGATTGGGTATGCCGGGATATATGCGTCAGAGTGAAGTTTATAGGGGGCAATGATGAGTGGATCTTATGACATTTTGAGGTTAGCTGGATTGATTGCTGACGTAAAAGTTTTGCAAGATGTTAGAAATGCTAAATTAAAAATGTTAAAAGAGTTGCAGCAATCATTGTTGAGATAATTTAAGGGGATATTATGAATAATATTTATTTTAGGAAATGGTTGATTAGTGAGGAAAATTCGGTTACAAGTCGTTCTTCTTTTGGAAGTTTGCATGGTGCTGTTGCTGATTTAGCTAAAGAGATAAATGATGCTAAAAGCAAAGAAGAATTGGATGGTGTTGTGAAAAAGTATGGGATTGGAAATGATAGTAGCAATGTTGACACTACTTCTCTATATTACTTTATATCTCAGGCTAGTCCTGATCATCGTGATGCTGAACATGCTCCTGATAAGAGGTATATTGATAATGCGTCTATTGCTATAAAAATAGGTAAAAAGGAGTATCCTGATGCTGACCAGAGTAGCATAGCAACTCAATTAACAAACAGAGAAAGGAATAAAACTAAACCAAGAACTCAAGACCATAAATTGCATGTGCAAATTTACAATCATAATTCAGAGTTATTGCCTAAAATAATTAGTTTTATTGTTGGCAATACAGATCAAGTATATGCATTTAAGTTTGCGGCTCCGGGTGAATCGGGAAAAGTTGGAGGTCAAGCACACAGAAGAGACAGGCTTGTTATTTATTTAAGTGATTTGGGCTTTAAGGAAAAAAAAGTTCATGAATATCTTAAAAGTATTGATGCTCCCTATGATTTAGGGATGGATGGAGATGGAAGCATGACTGAAATTTATTCATCAAAATTATGGAAATTAATTAAAGATAAACTTAATGTTTTTAGAGGAGAAACGCCCGGACCTGCAAGAAGTGATGCGGCAAAAAGATTACCTTGGCACATACCTCATTTGGCTAATATGGGTCCAGAGGGAACTGCTCCAGAGTCATTTATTGGTAATGAAAAGCATTTGGGACTATTAGGGCAGAAATGTATGAATCACATCTTTATTTGACTGGTGATAAATTTTATTTTGATTTCAGGTTGAATCCCGATCAGATTGATAAGATAAAAAAATCTGGATGGAAACAAGAGGGTTATTTAGAGTCTGACAATAGTAATATATTTGGTTCGTATTATACAGATAGGAAGCAATTACATGGTGGTAGTTTTAATTTTGGAATAGTTGATGTTGTTTTGCATGGTAACAAGTTAAAGATGGCTAGTATGCCTACTTTCCAAAATAGTATAGAGATAACTTTGACTACACCTCAGATGCATGAAATTTTACATCATGTGGCTTTAGCAAAAGGTGTAATTGATGTGTCATGATTTTAATTTTGGGGGCAATGATGAGTGGATCTTATGACATTTTGAGGTTAGCTGGATTTATTAGTGAGGTTAGTGATATATTGATGGAGGTTGATTTTAGTAAGGGTGAGATGAATATATGTGATTTGTTTTTATTGGCTTGACCATCCGTCTATATCATCTGTTAAACTTGGAATATGACCGCCTATACCTTTTGCGAATTCATCTCCCAGATAAGAACGGCGGGATGAATGTTTAGGGGTTGGTAGTCTGTTATCTTCAGCGTATTCAGTAGATGTATCCCAGATGTGTCTACCTAATCCTTTTCTTCTGCATTTATCTCCGACATAGATTTTTTCAACTTCTCCATCGTCCATACTCCAGGTGATAAACCCTACAGCACCTTTGCGGTCAAAGAAGTCCATTCTATTATCGCCGTAAGGATCTATTGTGTACTTATGATTTAGAGTGTGCCAATCTGGGCAATCGTATTGAGTTTCTGTATTTTCCATGAATTGTTTGAAAGTGGTCATGGTTTATTCTTTAATAGTTATAGAGCCTTCGAATGTTACGTTGTTTGGGTTTGGTACTTCTACAACGCCAAAGCTTTTGTATGAATCATTTTTATCGCTATTAATAAAATCCTCTATTCTGTCAAAAAAATTAGTCTTTTTTCCATTTTTATCATAAAGATAAATTATATGTGATTTGTCTTCTGTGCGGACATGTGAGTATGTGACTTTGTTTCGTTCAAGCATTTGCATTACAAATAATGGACCAAGTACTCCCGGTGGACGACTAGGAAAGGCTTTTTCTTTTTTTGGTTCGATTTTGATTTTAAAATCTTTAGCGTTTCCGTTTGCTGAGAAATTCAAATATGCTTCTAATTTTTCTTTAATTTCTTGTTGAAATCTTTTAGGGTCTTTATTTTTGCTATTTATTGCAGATCCTTTGAATAGAAATTTGTCTTTATCTCCTGAATAAGATTCTATTTTAAGATCTTCTCCATCTAATTTAATATCAGATCCTACTCTTGTTTGTAATTTAAATGCTAATGTAGGTCCAGCGTCAGAATCAGATTCAGATTCTGCTGTAGCTTGGGTTTGAGCCATTAATTTGTTTGATGCTGTTGGTCCAACAAGCGATCCTAGTGCTAATGCTCCATATCCTGCTAATTTTCCTAAATTTATTTCCTGTAAATTTTTTTGTTCATTAAGATATTCGTAAAATGTTTTCATAATTTTTATATATTATTCAACCAGTAAAATATTTGCCGAATAAGTCTGCTAGTTTAGCATAAGCGTCTTTACAAGCAGTTTCTTTGTTGTATAGTTGAGGGTTATATATCATGTTAGACACATCATCTTCTAACATAGACCAACCTTTGCAACCATATTGGTGGAATATATGTGGTGCGGTGTTTAGTCTTGATGCATCAAATCTTCCGTAAACATTAGGGATGTTAGGTACTATTAGTTGATCATCTGTTAAAACGTCTCCGTTTGCTGGAAGAAGTTTTTCGTAAAGTTTTGGGTTGTTTTTAATTGCTTTTGCTGCTCTAGTAACTTCTTCTTTAGGACCGCAGTAGATGGTAATATCTTTTACGTTTGGTTCACCGCCGTGTAATTTTTTTGAATACCATTTTGCATTTTCTTTATTATTATCTTCAATTATTTTTAGGACAAGTTCATAGGCATCGTTTCTAGTTTTGTTATTTGTTCCTGTTCTTAGGTGAATTTTCCAGCCGCCGTCTCTAGCGTCAGTTGGTATTATGGCTTTTGGTGTTCCAGCTTTTCTTTTGGCTTTTCTTTTGGCTGTTTCTTCAGCTTGTTCTTGATCAACAATTGCTTTTAATAACTTGTAGTCGATTTTATCTTGTGATTCTAGGAATTGTTTGAAAGTTATCATGGTTTATTTATTAGTTGTTATTTAATTTGTGTTTATTTTTTATACATATATATTATGAAAAATTTTTATGATTTTGTTAATAGTTTTCGTATGAATGAGGTATTAAGTTTATCTGATGCTGGTAAAGTACGAAGGCAGATAAGGAAGAGTGCTGGTTACAGGCCGGGGACATTTGGTGTTGAGTTAGAGTTTCCTGCTGAGTGGGCTGAAGGTGTAGTTGAGAAGGACATTAATAATTCAGACATACCTGCTGATGTGAAGTATGATCATAGTGTTAATATGCGTAAGCTTAACGCAGTGATAGATAGGAATGAGGAGACGGTGGGTGGAGATAATGGAGATGAGACATCTTGGGGTATTGGTCCTGATTTTGCTAATACTGAGTTGAGGAGTCGTTATTTAACGACTAATGACATACCTTTATTAAGAAGTATTATGAATGACATTAAGAGAGTTGGTCTGAAGGGTTCTCCTAATTGTTCTGCTCATGTGCATATAGGTTTACAGCAGTTTGATGATATGAATGCTTTTGATGCGTTAGCGGTGCTTGATTTGATAGATGAGGAGAAGATATACGACATAGCTGGTGATGATAGGGAAACGATGTGGACACGGCCTAAGAAAGAATTGGTGGGAGCGTTGTATGGCATGTTGGTTGACAAGTATGGAACCTTTAGTGGTCCGAGTAAGAGTGTGGTTATGAGTGATGATAAGTTGCGTGATATGTTTGAGAGTGAGAAGTTATTAAAATATATGGGAACAAATTTGAAGGCATATATTACTCATGGTACTATAGAGTTTAGGTATTTGAGTAGTGAGGTTTTGGGTAATATTAATCAATTTTTATCTATGATACAATATTATTTAATGATACCATTTTTGGCTCGTAGGAAGATGAGTATTAAGTTGGACGTTGGTGGTTATTATTCTCCTGTTAGTTTGTATTTTACTCGTAGTGCTGGTAATAGGATTATGGTATCTAACAGGAGTGTGGCTCATCCTTATGGTGGAGTTGCGGATACTAGGGGTGAGTTGCCTTTGAGTTTGAAGGATAGGTTTAAGGAAGTGATTGACAGTAGGGTTGTTAATTATTTCAAGGATAGGACTGTTGGTGAGTTTGTTGATAAGTTATTAGAGTTAGTGGAGAAGTACAATATTCCTTTGAAGGCTGATTCGGCGGAATTGATTAAGGGTGCTAGGGTTGCTGGGGTTAATTCGATGATATTTGTATTAGGATATAAGATAAGGGCTAAGATTCGTTCTTTTAGTAGTATTAGGGATAAAAAGTTGAGTAATATTAGTGTTTTGGATAGGGATACTGTGATTGAGAAGCCGTTTGCGGATCGTTTGACGTGTTTTGGTAAGATTTTGGATCAGGAGTATACGATTAGTTTTGAGAGTTTGTATAAAACTTTTCTTGGTATGAAAGTGTTTGGTTGATGGTACTTTTTGATTAGGATTAAAACATGGATTTTAAAACTTGGCTTATTAATGAAAATAATGTGAAGACGCTTGATATAAGTAACGAGTATTTTGTTCATTTTACTACTGAGGATAGGGCGAAGCAGATATTGAAGTCAGGCAAGTTGCTTATTAAGCCTCCTTATGAAAAATTTGGCACAGATACAGTTGATGCAGTATCAACGATGCTTGGGGTATATGTGCCTAATGTGCAGACTAATCACATTAAAAAAGATAATCCTTTGGAGAAGATAGTAGCTGTTCGTTTTCAGTCTTCAGTGTTGCCTGTTTCTGGATATCCAGAGGAAGTGAAGTGGGACAGAGATGTTAAACTGATTAATCCCAAGATTATATCAGAGGAAGAAGCGATAAGTATGCTTTTGCCGAAGGATGACGAAAGGGAAGATTATAAAATAAAATATAAATAGTCTGATAATTAATTTTCACCGACACTTTCTAGCCACAATACTTTCAATATAATCGAGAGTTCTTTCGTCTTCCATTATTGATTTGAGTATAGAGATCATTTCTTGTTCTGTTGGATTTTGTATTTCTTGGATATGATCTTCATATATGGAAACAGAGTTAAAGGCGCATGCCTTGTTTCTTGTGCTATCTGGCAATTCATATGATTCGTATGTGATTCCGATTGATGCTGTTAATGTTGTGTGACTTTCATCTGTTTCCATTGATTTGTGAATTTTGTTTACTTGTTCGTGTATTCTTGGTATTAATATTGACAATTCTTTTAGACTTTCTTTATCGCTTGTGCTTCCTTTGAATGTTCTTCTTACTTTATCTTCTTCTAAACTATCTGCTATTTGCATTGCTTGTAGTGATGTGTTTCTTAAATCTCGAATGGCTGTAGTAACGGCTGCTATTCTTGGTTGATATGATGATAACTTTGATTCAGTTATTTCCAGATATTCTGCCAATATTTGAACATGTTGCATTGTGTTTTGTATTTGTGCTGGTAATTCTTCTATTAATTCTGGTTGATTTATTATATCGTTAAGGTTTTGCATTTCTGATTGTACATTTCTTATTAGTGCTGCGCTGGTTGTGCTTTTATACCTACTTAGATCAAGATGTGGGGTGTATTTTACATCTTCTAATTCGATTTCAATTTCATCATCGTCATGTTGTGAGTAATATGCTTGATATCCATTTTGGATTTTTATTATTTTGTATCTATTGTTATTAGCATCTTGGAATATTCCTGGTGATTCGGATGATTCTTTGATGAGCCATTGTTTGAAATTCATAATGAATATTTAGTGTTTATTATGTTTTTTTATATTTGTATTTTGTTTCGAGCATTTGTCTAGCTTGTATGACAGCGTTGCTAAGTCTTTCGAGTACTTTGCGTTTTATTTCTGGTGTGAGTTTTCTTGTGTACATGCCAAAATCTGGATCTGATTCCAGATTACTATTATTGGTAAAAAAAATTCTTATTATTGGGCCAATAATAACATCCCTGCTAAGTATGTTTTTCATCCAATTAACAAAAGAAAAACTACTAGGTTTGGGTGCGCCTCTTAGTTCTTGTGCTATGGTTTCAATTTGTGATTTAGTTTTTTGATAGTTTTTAGAATTATTGACCAGATCAAATATTCGTTGAACCATTTCGCCAATATTAGCTTCTATTTCAACTTTATTTGACTTATATTTTTTAAATTTATGAAAATCATCGTTTGGTTGTGGTTGATGGTAGTCAGGATCTTTTACATCGTAAATTACTTTTGGATCAATGCAATGTATTATTTCGTGTATTAGCAGTGTTTTTATTTCTTCTTTGGATTTTCCGCACATTAATTTTTCGTTTATATTTACAATGCCTAATGTTTGTTTTCTTTGTATTTCTTCATAAAAGTAATATCTAATTCCACGAAAACAAAAATTATTAATTTCTTTGTTGATTTCTTCTTGGTTATTTTCTGCTTGTAATTTACGCATATATGTGCCGAATTCGTCGGAATAATACTTATCAAGAATTCCGATTATGTTTTTACGATTGTCATCAATAATTTTGTTTATATTTTCTCCTGGTTTTTCTGAATGGGCTAATTGTATTTCATTTGTTTTTGCCCATCCTAATGAGGTCGGCATTTCTTCACTTTCTTTTGGATCAATTACAATTTTTATGATTTGATTTAATTGTTGTTGAAGTAGTTGATCTATTTGTCTTTTTACTTCTTGCATTACTGGATCTTTTAGCATTTGATCCCAGTGAAAAATTACGTTTAATTCAATACTTCTGTGATATGTTTTTTTTATATATTTGTTGTTAAATTCTATTAAATTCATTTCAAATCTTTGACCTGTTTTTTTAGATTCACAAGTTTGGCGCATTATTTCTGGTAAGTGTTGATCGATAGCTGCTAAAACTTCTGGAGGAAGGGTTATGTTCCTTCCTTCGTTGAGTTGTTGCTGGTGCATAAACTGTTTGAAATTCATAATATATTTAGCATTTAATTATTTATTATTTATAGAGTAAATAAACATTATGAAAACATTTCGTCAATTTGTAGAAGCATTATCGAGTCATGGTGGATTTACGATGCCTCATGGTGAGGAAAGGGAAGCTAATTTTATAAAGCATGGTTTTAGCGAAAAAGATATCAAGTATGTTACTGGGATGTATAAGAAACCAATTGATATTAGTAGCAAGGGAAAGCTTCGTGGGGGAATAATATCTGTTTTAGATACAGTGTTATCAAGGGTTAAGGGTTTTGATTTTCACATATATTTTGGTGAATTTTATTCTAACTCAACTGTTGAACAGTTTTTTTTCGATAAAAATAAAATTCCCAAGGATGATATAGTTTTTATCAAAAATGCATCATCAGGAGATTTGTTGACACCTTGGATGATTTTGCACACTATGGCTCATGCAGCGTTTCAATCTGGAAATAAGGATTCTGAGGAACTCATTTATTTAAGACTTAAAAGAATGTTTGTTAGTTTATCCGGTAATAATAATTGGAATGATTTAGATGAAATGATTGAAAATCCAAATGATGAAATATTATCTAATTTGTTTAATTTTGCATCTGCTAGGTCTTCACTAACATCTTGGAGCACTGGAAAAGTTGCTAAATCCAGGCTTATTAGTGGTCAAGAGTTGGTTTATGAAATTTTTGTATCTTATTTGTATGGTGGTGGAAAGTTGAAACGTCCTACTGGTGAGAAGTTGAGCAAGCTGACTAAGTTAATTAGTCAGAAATATGATAATGATTATGATGAGAATTACATTTCTAGATTAGTTGATAGTGTTTTCTCTGGTATAGAAGAAATAATTAATGAAGTGTTGGAGTCATGTCGAGGAAAAGTTATAGCTGATTGATTCGTTTGTTGATCCATTCTTTGAATGTTTCTGGTTTCCAGTACATAGTTGGTGTGAATGGAAGAGATAATTTGAAATCTTTATTTCTTCCTTTGTTTTGTACAAATCCTAGATCTTTGTAAAATTTTGTTAATTTAGCTTTATATCCTTTTTCTGGTGCTGGTGATAGAGATACAGCCTTGTTAACATTTTGTGCATATTCTTTAATCTTTTTAATAATATCAGTTCCTATGCCTTTTCCTCTTTGTTCTTTAGGAACGAATAGTGACGTGATTTTTATATTATTCTTACCTTCGTGAGCAAAAATTCTAACATCTGGGTATAAAATTTGAATTTGGTCAAGAAAGTCTTCGAATGGGTTCATTGTTTGTTTCCTTTGTTAATTTTTTGAAGTTTAGTCATAGGAAATTAAGTCACTAATCATTAACTCTTCTTCTGTGTTTCTTAGTTTTTCTGGAAGCATATCATTGAGAGATTGATATGTTTGATAGTCTTTAACAACATTGTCTCTTACGAATTGTATTAATTTGGGATCA
>Ga0181346_1001058_pt1 | contig 12110 bp, 12 predicted proteins | sample Su13VDMM15DN_FD_130100 | JGI IMG/M metagenome (GOLD analysis project Ga0181346, IMG submission 130100) | Freshwater viral communities from Lake Michigan, USA - Su13.VD.MM15.D.N | ecosystem: Environmental > Aquatic > Freshwater > Lake | place: USA: Michigan | collected 2013-07-15 | reverse complement strand
TTTTCTTGCGTTCTTATCACAATAAACCTTTGACAGTTCTTTTATTATCTTTTCATAATCAGCGCCCTCATTAGTTACATTTGAATTAAGCAAATAAGCAAAGGTTTTTTTATCTAACACTTCATAGATATCATCTCTATGGTTAGTGCCTAATATTTCATCTATGATAGTTGGGAATTCTCTGTAAATATCTAATTCCATTACTTCAAAAGGTAATTCACTTCGTAATACCGATGGTATATTTGTCAGAGGATTGTATTCTCTGCTTCCGACGGTATGAACCCCAAACGGTTTGTCCAAGTCGCTTGTGTATTCCCCTCTAAACTTTAAAGCCATAAACAAAACATACCTATTATATGCCCTAAGGCTAAAAGGGTTGAAAGTTTCTCCTTTTGATTTTGCCTCATCTGCTTTTTTGTAATACTCGTTTAACTTACTTATGTTATTTTTAAAGTATTTTGTATTCAGTTTTTTACCTGTGGAAATATAACACGAAACAAACTTCACATAATCATTATTTTTTAACGGCTCACTTTTTAAAAAAGAATCTACAGTCAAAAAAACTTTGTCTCGTTTAGTGTGATACATAGATTTTTGTAAAGCATCTATAAAAGTAAATGAATCTTTCCGGCTTTTGCTTTCGGTATGGATTCTTTTTGTAAATTCCTCTTTCCAATCAGCCATTACATCGGCTTTGGAATCGATATTATTCGTATCTTTGTTATTGGCATTTAACAAAGAAACAATATTGCGGTGGTTAGTATTTGTACTTTCCATCGCTTTATTGATTTAAAGGGATTAAACTCGCTTCAATATCGGTTCTAAGAAAGTATACTCTCGAACCAATACCCAACGGTTTTAGCTTTCCTGACTTGCACCAATTATGCACGGTTGATAAATCAACATCAAACATTTTCGCCACATGTTGCCGTGTTAAATATTCGGCGGGACGAATAGGTTTATAATGTTTTAAAAAGTCGTCTAAAACTACTTTTACATCTGCTGTAATTTCATTTTTTAAATCTTGTGGCGAAGTCGCCAAGAATTGAATTGCTTCCATAAATTATTTATTAATTGATTATGGAGCAAAGGGATTTGTTCGCTTGTTCTTTATGAAGTACGGAATTGTACTTTTTACGGTACGTTATTTATTTTGAGGATTAAACCAATCTAATGCGCTCGAATAGTCTTTTTTTCTTTGTGGACTTGTGGCTTGTAGTTTGGTTTTTATTTTTGTAAACTCCTCGTCGTATGTTTTAATAAACCATAATTTAAACGGTTCGGGTTTTTGATGTATAAATTTATCTTCAAATAAACATCTGTAATAATAACTTAAATCTTCATAACGCCCTATTGTGTTTTTTGGCTTAACGTAATCGTTTAAGATATATTCAAACAATTTAAAACCATTATTTGAAAACATTTCACCGTGTGGTTCATTTATAATTGTAATGTTGTTTTCGATTGTTGAGGAGTTTGATAAATCGAGGTTTTCGGGAATGGTTGTTTTATTAAAAATATTATCAGATGTTGTTTCAAGTTCTAATTTTTTATTTTTTAAAAACAATATAATTTTATTGTAACTCACCAAATAAATTTTTATCATTAGTGAATTAACATCTTGAATCCCTTGTTGCTCGAGTTCTGTTTTTTGACCACAAATATAGGGTTTGATAAATTCATTAATCAAGCGTATTTCATTAGTTACAAAAATTATTTCATCGTTGTCTTCGTTTAGTTTTAAATAATATTCAAGTAATTTTGGATAATCACTTTTATATTTCTCAAGTGTTTTATGTCTAAAATTATCTGATGATTCATAAAAATTAAAATTTGCATCATTCATTTGCTATTACTTTTATTTTATATTTTATTATTAAAAAATTACAGTACCGTTTTTAATTACTTTCATTTCGGGTGCTTTATCTTTGTGTATGTCGTTGTAAAACTTCATAAACAAATCGGCATTTTCATCCTTGTCTTCCGGAGCATTAATATAAACCCTAAAAATTGATTCTTTGCTATGTCCTGAAATACCCATTAAAACAGGTGTCGGAATTCTTTTATAATAGTTAGTACAAAAAGAACGCCTAAAAGAATGGGTAGTTATTAGTTTGTGTTTTTCATATTTATCAAAAACTTTACGTCCTATTTTCGCATCAAATATTTTGCCCTCTGTCATTGTATTTATTTTGGCAATTTCGCAAACTTTTTTAATATGGTCGTTTAGTTTTTGAGTTGAGATTTTATAAGGAAAACTATTTTCAATTATGTCGATAACATGCGGAGCGATTATTCCAATTGTAATAGGTTTTTTTGTTTTCTGTTGCACTATGTCTAAATACATATTCCCGCCTTTGTATCTTATATTGTCAGGTGTGATGTCGAGTAAATCCCCGCCACGTTGTCCAATCTCACAACCTATCAACAGCCATTTACGGGCGTTTTGATACGCATCACTTTTTATATCTGCTTTTCTTATTTCATCCAATTCTGAAAAAGATAAAGTTTGAATATATCGGTCTTCATCGCTTTCTGTTGCTATGGTCATTTGTTTAGCATACGAATTAACTTGAATACCTTTGTTTTCGGCTTCAATGCAGACAGTCTTAATATTAGCGATATGTTTTGAGGATGTATTTATAGCATAATTCTTGGTTTTAAGAAGCCAATTTTCAAACTTATCGATTAATATTTGATTTATATCGATAAAGTGAATTTGCTTTTTTGCTTTGGCTTCGTATTCCTTTAAAATATTTTTTGTCGCTATGTAACTATTTTTTCTACTCAGTGATAGTCCGTGTTTGTAACCTCCTTTTACTTTTACTTTTCGGGTGTCGGCTGTATCGATAATATTTTGAATGTAATTTGAAATTAATCCCTCGTCAGTCTTCAATACTCTTTCAAAACAATCATTAATTTTTGCGTTTAACCAAAAAGAATCTATTACAATGGTTTCGCCCATATCATTATTTAGACTCTTAAAAAGGAATGATTCCAATTTTTTAAGGTTGTTAAAAATTACTTTGTTTTCTGTATTGTTTTGTTTTGGTAGGTCAGTACTTTCGCTCCAATCTTTAGGATTAATTGAAAATCCGGTATTCACTTCAAGGTCTTGTTTTCCTCGACCTAAAATGAGACGGACTTTAATCGACACATTCTTGTCAGCTGTACTTCTTAATCTGAATTTAATTGATGCCATATTTAATATTGAACGGTTAAGTAAGGCAAAGGTATTCATTTTACAATACGATTCCAAAAGTTGCCCGACATTTGCCCGACATTTTTACAATCGTATTACATTTTATTCAATTTCATTCTATTAACAAACTACTGCAAAATACACCTATAAGCATTGAATTTGCTGAGGTTTTTACTGTATTTTATAATGTTTTTGGGAGGTAACGAAATGTGGGAAACCGTGCCGGTTCGACTCCGGCTTCGGGTACATTAAAAGTCCGTAATATCGTTGTAAATCAACTCTTTACGGGCTTTTTTTATTGAACTTGCCCGACCATTGCCCGACAAATCCAACTACGCTAAAATAATTTTGAAAATTAATTAAAATTCGTAATACTTAATTATTGAAAACACTTCAACGTAAAGTTTCTTTTCAATAATAAAAAAAGCAACCATAAAGGTTGCTCTCGATTCATTATTATTTTGATTTCTTTTTTATAATCTTTTTGCTAATTTGCTCCTTTTCTATCCGTTCCTTTTCTATCCGTTCCTTTTCTAACTTTTCTTTTTCCGCTAATAATAATTCTATTTGAATTAACTTGTTTTTTAAATCCTCATTTTCTTGTTTCAATTTTGTATTCTTAAATTTATTTAAAATACTATTAGGATTATTTTCCTCCTCAATTCTTTTTTCCTCTTCAATTTTCTTTTTTTCTAATCTTTGTTTTTCAAAATAATCTTGTCGAAGTCTTTCACGCTCAATATTTACTAATTCTTGCTGAGCAGCAGCGGCTTGTTGAGCAGCAGCAGCTTGTCTAACAGCAGCACCCGCTTGCATTCCTTGATTAAATGAAGTTGAAAAATCATAAGGGTCCTTTTTTACAGTTACCTCAACTTTTATTGGCGGTTTTGGGTAGCCATAATACGTTTGACCATTAGCTATAATTGGAAGGAAAATAATAATAAATATGCATTTTTTCATAAAACTAATTTTTAGGATATAATTTTAATAATTTCAAATCATTACTTTCGCCATTAGAGTTTTTCATTTCAATATTAATTAAACCTCCTTCTAAATTTGCAAATGTTTCTACTGATGTTTTATTACCCAAATACCATTTAGTTGAAAAAACACCTTCTGCAGCAGTACTTTCAAAAATAGCCTTAACATCTCCTTTTTTCCATTGCGGGTAATCACTTTCAATTATTATAGCTTTGTATAAGTCTCCAACTTTAATCAGTCCTAATTTATAATTAGTTTCAGCTTTATAAGACTTGTAAATGCCTTCAATGGGGTCTAATTTTGTTGAGTCAAAATAGATTTTTAATTCATTTTCATTTTTATTAATATTTTCAACCTCTGCAAACTCTATTTTAGGAGTAAGTTGTGGACTGAAAAAATATTCCTTTGATTTTAATTTAGATAATGTTTTGGATAATGCGCCTTTATAATTTCCTTGATGTCTTAATTCAATTATTAAAGCAATTCTACCTTTACAATCAACAAAATTTAATTTCGAAAAATATGCAGGTTCCGAACCATTACCGCCCCTAAAAAACATATTAGCCACTAATACACCTAGACAAGGATTTTGCTTTAAATCATCAGGAAAAATATCGTTTTGATACAGCGGTGTAATTCCAAATTCTCTCAATGCAACAGATATTTTTTCTTTAAATTCTAAATCATTTGAACGAGAGCCTTCATAAATAATATCGTCTACTATACCATATTTAAAACCATTTAATTTAGTTAAGTCTTGACCTAAACTAATTTGAGTAACAAAAAATAATATAAATAATAAATAAATGTGTTTCATAAATAAATTAAATTTTTTAATTTAATTCAAATGTAAGAAAATAAATTATAAACCAAGTTGTGAAAATTGTTTTAATAAAAAATACTACTTTTGAATTTACGGTAATTAATTAAAATTAAAAATAATGTTTAAATCAAAGATTCATAAATTCATTACTCAAAATCCAATATTTTTAAAATTTATTTATGGCATTATTATATTAAATGTCTTATCCGTTGTGCTTTCTTCTTACAAAGAAATTCATCACCAATATGAAACTCACTTTAATTACTTTGAGTTAGTATCTATAATAATATTTACTTTAGAATATATTATAAGATTGTGGACTTCCGATATAGAATATAAAACCGGTACATCTATAACTAAACGTATTAAATTCTTTTTCTCTACGGTAGGATTGATTGACTTGTTTGCAATACTTCCATTTTATTTGCCTTTGTTTTTTGCTTTTGACTTAAGGGTTTTAAGAATATTGCGTTTATTTAGATTATTGAGGATATTTAAACTTGGAAGACTTTCAAAATCTTTAAAGATAATTACAAATGTTTTAAAGGAATCCAAGTCGGAACTTTCAATTACTTTGTTTGTTACTTTTATTTTACTTATTTTATCTTCAACTTTAATGTATTATGTCGAAAATGAAGCACAGCCGGAAAAATTTGAAAACATTGGACAATCATTTTGGTGGGCAGTTTGCACATTAACAACAGTGGGTTATGGCGATGTTTACCCAATCACAGGTTTAGGTAAAGTTTTAAGTTCTATTGTGGCGTTAATTGGAATTGGTTTTGTTGCACTACCAACAGCGATAATTAGTTCTGCATTTATTAATAATATTCAAAAAAATAAAGAAAGTAAAAACGAATGTGAATGTCCAAATTGTGGTGTAAAATTCACTAAAAAAGATTAGTTTTTATTAGTGTTGATAGCATCTTCCGTTATCGTTTTTGGTCATTCTCTTACATCTTTTACCTTTTTTTGTAGTTCCGGTGCATTGCGTAGACAAACCCTCTTTAATTTGGCTTGTTTTATTTGTTGATGTGCTATTCCAAGACCAACATTCAATGCAAAGTGTACTCTCAATTAAATTTTCTTGTTTATCTTGAAGTAAGGGGAAAAAGTCTATACCTGTAAACTTCTCTACGTTATCAATAGTTACAGCATAGTTCTTTAGTGTTTCTTTGGAACCTGCATTTGGTAGTACAAAGCCAATCCCTTTTATACTTGGTTGACTAAAATCTAAAATTACTTTATAATAATATTTAGGAACAGATACTTTGTCATTACCTATTGATGTAAGCTCACCTTTTAAGACCGGTCCGGTCACTATGTACACATTATTGTTTTCAACCGCCCAAGTCCTTACTAATTCCTCTAACTTTTTCCAAATTCCTCTATTGAAACTTGGATTTTGGGGACTCATATTACTATAATAAAAGGATTCTTTCATTGTAATTGAAGACCAACCCATATCCGAAGCGGGGGCTAAATGACCTCTATCATATCCCGACCCTTTATAATCACTATCGGAAGCCGTTATAGTTTTTACTTTTGGGTCTAAAATAAATTTATTTGTTCTTTCGTAAAGCTTGGTGGTTTCCTCTTTGGTTAATTGATAGGCAACCCAATCGGCTTGTTCGTGAATTTCATTATATAAAAGTGAATATCCCGTATGTGTAATTATTTTATCTTTACTATTGGTTTTGGGAATTTCAAGTTTTAATATGCTTGAATCTTTAATGTTATGCAAAGGGACGCTATCGACATTAAGCCAAGTACCATTTTCATATAATAAGACTTTTTTGCCATCGTTTTTTTTTGCTTCCTCTTGACAAAATGCCAATGTTTGGAATGCAACAATTACGATTATTGCTTTAATGGTTCTTTTAAACACCTTTATAATTTAATATTGAGCAATATTATTAATCTTAAAAGATTAATAAGCTATCTTTAATGTTGATAACATCTGCCATTTGCACTTTTAACCATTCTTTTACATTGAGCGCCTTTTTTTGTTGTTCCCGAACATTGAACACTTTCGGATTTGCTTTCGGATTTGTTTTCGGAACTTGAGTTACTTGTAGTTACATTAGTTGTTTTTTGTTTTGAGCTAATTACTTTATAAGTTCCATCATCAAATAACATTACCTTTTTACCCGATTCGGTAGTTGCGATTTCTTGACCTTTTGCAATGTTAAATGCAAAAAGTACAATAACTGTTAAAATTATTTTTTTCATAATTTTCTGTTTTTAATTATTATGTTTAGTGATTATTTAATAAGTTTTAGAATGCCTTTTTTGAAATATAAATTTATTGAATTGCCAATATTACCATAGATTAACACACTATCATATCCGGCAATGTTTTTCATTCCTTTTGTCGGCATACCATAAGAAAATCTGCATTGTTTTTCAGTCATTCCTATTCTTACTTTTTCTTTTCTAATATCATTTAGATATAATTTATTAAAATCTGCAAATTTTAAATAAATATCTTTTTCAATTAATGTTATTTTTGTTTTAAAAACATCTCCACTCTCTATATTAACCCAACCTTTTTCGACTTCTTGGTCAAATGAGCCATTTGGATAAATTACTTCAATATCATTATTTATTTGTAAAGTAATACCAAATCCTGAGGCAATTTTAGATAAACTAACTTTAGTTATTTGATATTCTTTGAGCCCGTCTATTATAATTTTATCCCCATTCAAAGATTCAATTTCTGATTTAAGTTTTAAAGGAATAAAATATTTATTAATTAGTTTATTTTTAATTGTGTCAATATATCGGTTAAATACATATTCATCTATGGAACTTGGCTCAATAAAAAATACACCATCTTCATTCTTAATTTTAAGAATGTCTTTATATTCATAAATATATTCTATAACTTCAAATGTTTTATTTTGAAATTTTTCAGAGTCTTGATAGCTTATACTCGAGCCGTCTTCGTTTTTTATTGTCCAAACTTTAAACAAAGTAATTTTTTCACCAACAACTCCCGCTTTTTGTTCTTTAGAAAGCATGACATCGTTGAAATTCATAAAGCTTCCATCATATTTAATTTCTTTAATTTTAGGTGCTTGAGATTTATCCGAATAATTAATTTGCGAATAACTTGAAATATATAAACAACAGAATAATAATAGTAATATTTTTTTCATAATTTTTATTTTATATTAAACTCAAATATAGATAATATAATTACTTCAAACATTAACAAAAGAATAATTTATCTGTTGAGGTTGGTACATCTTTTTTTATTCGAATGGTTTGAAAGCTAATTTTCCCGCCTTATTTACAAGTATTTCGCTCCTAAAAGTTAAAAAAGTGAGTGGTTTTTCTATAACTTTCTGACAGAGGTGTTTTTTTAATAAAAAAAATACTAATTTTATAAAAAATTAATTTATGAAAAATTCAATATTTTCTTTGATTTTACTTTTACCATTCATTTCAATTTCCCAAACTTACAATGTAACCACTACAACACGGGGGGCAAATTACAGCCCATACACAGGCCAAGGGCAAACCACTTCAACATCTACAATTAAAGTGGAAAAAGACCCCAATGAAGCTATAATAAAAAGTTCCGAACAATTTGCTAATAATATAAGGATTGCCGCCCAAAATGGCGCTTTTAAAACAGCAAGTCAAAAATGTGAGGATATTATTCCAATAAGCACAAGCCTCAATAAATTTAAATATATTTTCATTAATAAAATAAGTGCCTCCAAACCAAAGGAAGTGGTTGAAATTACAAAAATGTTAAATGAGGAATTATCTACTACAAATTGGGTAATTTTGGACTCTGATAAGGTAATTCCGGAAGATTTATCAAATAATAAAAACCTTGCAGTGTATCTTTTTATTGATTCAGTAAATGATGGATGGCCATTTAAAAATGTTAGTCTTACTTTAACAGATTACAAGGGAAATATTCTTCATAAAAGAGCTGTACGACATGACCGTTCAGCAGAATTTTTGTCGAAATTAACTCTTAATACAATAAAAAGCCATCCTTATAATTTTGATGCATCATTAGTTGAAAAAGAACTATTAGAAAAGGAAGAATTGGGAAAAATGACCAAAACCGATGCTTTAAAAAAATTGAAAGAGGCAAAAGAATTTCTTGACTTGAATGTAATAAGTCAAGACCAATATGATGAACTTGTACTTAAATTAAAACCAATTCTTTTAGAGAACTAAATGATAGGGATATCATCTTCATTTAATCAACTACATCTAAACCTCTTAAATAGGTAGAACTCACATTTACTGAACAATGCCCCATAGCCTTGAAGTTAGGCAGGTAGCTGTCTTATTTAAAAGTATTGTGGTCCTAAAAAGCCAAAAAATTTCAGAGTTTTTCTCAAATTTACTACCCCACCCTGTTAGAAAATTCCGTTTTCCTTATTGGCTTTCTTGTTGAAAAATGGGGGTATAGTATAAACATTCCTTGTATGTAAATTGTATAAAAAACGTTCAATTCTTTTGGTTTTTTGATAGTAAATTAATTTTTTCCAATTTGAGTTCTAAACTCCACAAATACAGCACTTTACAAGCCCTTAAATACTGTGTTTTGTATGGGTTAATTATTTACCGCTGTAGGTTACCCTTTGTGTGAAAATGTGTGAATCATTTTTTTGTATTTTTTGACGGAAATCTCCCTCTTTGAATTGATGTTTATAAAAGTTGCATTATTTCAGCTCTTCTTCTCCTTCTTTAGATAATAATTTATATATAAAAAATAATCCCCAAGCCCCTACTATATAAACAAAAAATTCTGTGTAATCATAATAATCAAGGTTAAAATTACCTCCATTAAGTTCAGTATCTCCCCATTGTTTTGTGGAAGGATAAAACATTTCTGTTGGCTTAAATTCAACATTTATTAATCCGCCTGAACCATCAACCCAATCCACATTTTCATTTTTCATTACAAAGAAAGAATCTTTGACTATTTTTATATTTCCAACTTTTAACATAAAAAAGCAATGAATAAAACTCCATATACTTAGAATTACTATTAATATTTTATCCTGTTGTTTCATTTTTCAATAAGTTTAAAAATCTCTTTTAATTATTTACTACATTTTAATCTAAAGACTTTTCAAATATAATCAATTCTCATAAATATTTATCCGTTATATTAAATCCGTTTTTTAATCCGATTACATATAAATAGTAAAATATGACAATTAAAACAGCTATATACAATGCTTTTTTATCAAATCTCATTGACTTAAAAGCTGTTTATGACACTTATTACAGATTAATTCAATTAATAATAAATTTTTAATTTTATATTCTTTTAAGTTTTAAAATCAACTTCAAAAGCTGCAATAGTATTTAAGTGTAATAAATGTAATATTTTTAATTAAAACATTTTAAATCAATACATTAAAAAATAATATCAATACAGATAGCCTTGTTTTCATTACACAAAGCTTGTTAAATATTACACTTAATCCAAATACGGTCACTTAAAACATATTTCCAATCTTTAGTCATAGGTTCATTTATATTTTTATTAAACCAAACATCAATTAACTTTTTTATATTCTTGCTATGGAACATCTTTTGATGTCTTAAAGGATTATCATTAGCTTCATATATTCTTGAAAAATCATTAACACGGAATTGAATTTCGGATTCAAATAGTATAGTTATAATTCGCTCAAATTCTTCAGTCATTGATATATTATTGAATGAAGCCAAATAATTGTCATTTGTTTTATTGTATGGTATCTGCGTTAATCCTTCAGCTAAAAATAGTTTTACACACCTAAAAACAAACGAGTAAAATTTATTCCATTCCTTTGCGTTCCAATCCTCAAAAAAAGTACATTCAAAATCATCTTTTGGTGTATGATGTTGATTGTAATAATCAGAAAATTTAAACTCTAAAAACCTCCTATTTGTTGATGCGTTTTTTTCATCATAACGAACAACCCAATTTGATGTTATTAAGAATTTTGACGAATCCTCAAATTCGATTAATTCAGCTTTCAATCCTTTCCTTTGGCAACTTATGCCGCCTAAAATATTTGTGTATAAATCATCATACTTAAAACCTGCCGGAACATCATCTATTATATAAACTTTGTGTTTTTTTTCAAGGTCTGCAAAAACGTGAGTATAACTTGCATCAAATTCATTACCTCCTTTTAGCATAGTAGTTAATACTTCACTAATTGCTTTGGTAACTATTGTTTTTCCTCTGCCTCCATTCCTATTCTCATCGTTTGCATCTTCATCTGTTAAAATAATACATGGTGCATTGGTTTGGCTTTTGTAAGTATGACATAAATAACCAAACATCTTTTGAAATTCTCTATTTATAATAACTGTGTCAGCAGTATTTGCAACCTCCCTACATATAGCAACCCTTGTTAAGAATTGCTCAAACATTCCAATCTCATCGGTATATTTAAACTCTCGGGATTGTATTTTGTGTGGTGCAAAAAATCCTTTAACATCGGAATACTCTTTGCGGACAATATCAATACTATTAAACTCAAAGAAACCATTTTTAAAAGGTAAGCCGAAAGTACTTTTAGTGTCGGAATAGTATTTTAATTCAATCTGAGGAATTAAATAAAACCCTTGTTTAACAACGCTAAAATTTTCTTTAGCTATAATATTTGCTACAGCATCAAATGAATCCGAAAATTCGTTTATATTATCTTTTAAAAACGATACGGTGTTAGTGTTATGATTAAAAAAATCAACAACATTATTAGTATCACGTAATAAAAGTATTTTATCGTCAGGGGTTGAAATTCTTATAAATTTTTCTTGAATAAAAAACTCAGCATATATTGTTGGCGAAGTATGAACTTTATTGTTTCCGTCAATTATATAAAAATTCACAATGTCATTTTCAATAGGTGGTTTTATACTCTCTTTAATTTTAAACTCAACTATTCCAAATGTTGTTTTTTTAATTTCTGTATCCTTTTCAATAAAAATCCCGTCGTGTAAACGCACATAATTATTAAAACCATTATCCTTAATACAGTCGTCAATGTATCCTTTTTCATAACTCGAATAAAACTCAAACGCACTCCCTTTAGTGTTGAACATTTCAGGGGTTAAGACTTTTCT
>Ga0181346_1001056_pt1 | contig 12117 bp, 23 predicted proteins | sample Su13VDMM15DN_FD_130100 | JGI IMG/M metagenome (GOLD analysis project Ga0181346, IMG submission 130100) | Freshwater viral communities from Lake Michigan, USA - Su13.VD.MM15.D.N | ecosystem: Environmental > Aquatic > Freshwater > Lake | place: USA: Michigan | collected 2013-07-15 | reverse complement strand
CGAAAAGAGTGAGAAGTTTCGTGCTTTGAACCGCGCATCCGACATTCTTGGCGATACGGTTGATTCAAGAATTAATTTTATTGCAAGCGCAAACAAAGAAGCTGGCACTGCCATAAATCAGATCGCCAATAGTCAATTAAGGGGCAAAAAAGTTAATTTTGATCCTGCCATAAATTCATTTATAGAAGATCTTGGTTCTTTGGGTGTAAAGGTTGAACTTGATGCAAATGGTGTTGCAAAAGCCAATTTGATGGGTTCTGAAATACAAGGCGACAGACAAGCTCAACGAATTCTTAATACAGTTTTAGAGCGTCTTAGTTCAACCACTGTGCCTGATGCTTTCGGACTTCATACGGCAAAGCGTTTTATTGATACGCAAGTTGACTACGGAACTAGGAATCTTGCAAACCCACTTACGACACAAGCTGAGAGAACATTAAAAAATCTACGTAGAAATTTAAATGACACTCTTGGTGAAGTTTTCCCTGATTACAAAGCGGCAAACACAAAGTATTCGGACACCATTACAGCATTAAATGATTTACAAAAATCTGCTGGTACGCAAATTAACTTTGACTCACCAAATGCAGAAAAAGCATTAGGTACGGCAATGCGTAAATTGACAAGTAACTATGGCACAAGAGCAAATCTAATTGATGCCTTAGACAATGCCAATAAAACAGCAACAAAATATGGCTTAAAGATTGACGATGATGTAGTTAATCAGTTGATTTTTGTCAATGAGCTTGATCGTATGTTTGGTGCGGCGGCACAGACCTCGCTAAAAGGCCAAGTAGCTGAAGCCATGCAGACTGGTGTTGATATTGCAAGGGGCGGTGCGGCAAGACGGGCAGTAGAATTGCTTGCTGAAAAGGCTGAAGAATTGCGTGGTATCAACAAGGAAAACGCAGTCAAGGCAATGGAAGAATTGCTCAAGCGCAAAGCTGGTCAACCTTGACACACAGGAGAATAAATAAATGTCCGCACTATCAGTAGAACCACCATACCCAGCGTTTGTTGATGCTGATGGTCAACCGCTTGAGGATGGTTACATCTGGATTGGCACGGTCAATCTAAACCCGATAACTAACCCGATTGTTACCTATTGGGATGATGCACTGACAATCACTGCTGTCCAGCCCATCCGCACCAGTGGAGGCTATCCTGTCTACCAAGGCACACCATCACGCATCTACACCAACGGAGATTACTCCATTCAGGTGCAGAATAAGAACGCCACGGTGGTCTATACATCGCTGAATGGCAATGCTTTCCCCGGTTCTGCTGGCAATCTTTTTGTAAATGCCACTGGTGATGGCACAACGACTGTGTTTTCAGTTGCTTTTGTGCCAAGTCTGATTTACATCAATGGCGTATATCAAAACCAAAACACATATACGCTTGCAAGTGGCAATGTAACATTCACGCAAGCACCACCATTAACCTCTATCATTGAATTTGTATTCTGAGGAATAAACCATGTTAAAAGCAATCTCAACCATCACGAACGCACTTGGTGCTTTGAACTACAAAGGCACGTGGAATGCCTCCACCAACAATCCAACCTTGGCAGATGGTACTGGTGCAAAGGGTGACTACTATGTTGTCAGCACCGCAGGAACGCAGACCTTTGGTGGTGTGCAATTATTCTTTGGCACAGGTGACTGGATAGCCTACAACGGCGCAGTCTGGCAAAGAGTTGAGGGCGGTTCAGATGGCAACTTTGCCAATGTGACCCTGACATCTACTGACGCAGGTGCAACAGCATCCCCATTGCTGGAGTTATATAGAGATTCGGCATCACCAGCGGCATCTGACACATTGGGTGAAATTGAGTTTAACGGTGAAGATTCTGCGGGAAACAAACAAGCCTACGGTTTAATTCATGCTTCTATTCTTAGCCCAACGTCTACCACTGAACAAGGCCAGCTTCACTTTGAAACTGCAACTGCTGGCGCATTGACTGAAAAAATGATTATTGGCACGACCAATCTTGTAATTAACGAGATTGGTGCGGTGTTTAATGTGCGAATTGAAGGCGATACTGACGCTAATTTATTTTATACAGATGCAACAAATAGCCGTGTAGGTATTGGCACAATTTCACCCTCGGTTAAATTTGAGGTAAGTGGTGCAGCTAAGGCTTCATCTCTAGCGGTAACTGGAACATTGAATGTTGGTGATTCATCGCGCACCACAGATAAATTTACTGTTAAAAATACAACCACTAATGAATGGTCTGCATCTGTTGTTCATAGCGGTGCAAGTACAGGCCAAAGTTATGGTTTGCTAATTATCGCGGGGACTGATAATAGCGATTATGGAATGTTAGTAAATAACCAGTCTGGGTCATCTTTGATGGGTGTTAGCGGTAGCGGTATTGTGACCATGAGTGCATATGGTGTCGGTACAGCAACATTTTCCGCATCAGGCGTAATTTCATCTGTATCTGATGAAACGTGGAAAACTAAAGATGGTGTTCCAGTTGACCCTGATTCCATGCTGAAAAAGTTGGAACCTGGTTATTGGTACTACAACGATGAGAAAAAAGAAATATTTGGTGAAGATCGGCAACTTGGCTTTTATGCACAGAACGTCCATGCCGCTATTGGGCCAGAAGCAGCGCCAGAACCAGAAACATTTATCACAGAACATGATGATGGAACTGAAACAAGCGTTACAAAACCGTGGGGCTATTACGACAGATCGGTGCTTGCAATAACGGTTATGTCTTTGCAAAAAGCACTGGCAACCATTGAAGAACTTTCCGCTAGAGTGTCTGCATTAGAAGCAAAATAATACAAATATATAGGGAAATAAAATGAGCCTGACAAAAGTATCTTATTCAATGATAACTGGCGCACCAGCCAATATTCTTGATTTTGGGACTAACACTACCCCAGGCACAACCGATATGTCGCCAGCACTTACGGCGGCGCTTGCAACTGGCAGATCAGTTTTTATTCCAGCAGGGACTTATAAATTAGCGTCAACAGTAAATTTAACTGGCCTTGAAGGTCAAATTGTTTTTGGCGAAGGCCCAACAAATACTTATATTTACACGCCAACAGGCGGTGACCCTGCATTTGCAACCACGGCATATCGGTTGATAACCCTTAGAGACTTAGCAATTTTTGGCGTTGATGGTTCTTCAATTGGTTTGTTACTAGGTACTAGAGGCGTAGACCCAGGCGGTGCGGGGTCAACATTTGCAAATTCAATTCGCGTAAGCAACATAAGATTTGCAAATTGTTTTAGAGGCATATACGCATTTGGGATGAACGTATGCAGTTTTCGGGATTGTTTTTTTGAAGTTTGCACCATCGGTTTATACGTTCAACCTGTTGGCCCTGGAAATTGCAACGCAAACAATTTTGACAATATGCAGTTCTATGGGTGTGGTACAGCATTTCAGTTTTTAGCAAACGCTGATGCTGGCGTTAATGCAAGTGAAAATAATTTTGTGGGCGGTATGGAGGCTTGCACAACTGCAACATTTTCTGTACGAGGTTATGCCAACACGTTTAATCTTTGGCTAGATGGTCAATCAGCCTCGCCTGGAACTCCAACAGTAAACACGTTGGAATCAAACTTTTACGTCATTCGTAACGGGGGCGGCATTGCAATGCCAACATTTGGCCTAAGCAAACTTATTAATTTTGCAGGCGGCAATATTGTTGATCAAAATGCTTGGTTAACTAAACCCGCAGTCAATGGCGGCACAGTTTTAGATTGCACAAATGGTCAAGCGGCGGTAATTCAAAACAGTCAAATTTTTGGTACAGGCGACAATTCGCAAGTGTTGATAAAAAACACAAATGCTATGTCACAAGGGTCTGTCTTGGTTCAATGTTTGCAAGACGTACCCGTTGGATACAAAGTGACTTTGGTATGTGCCCAAAACAATACGGGAATTATTCTTCAAATTCCTAGTTCTGGAACATGGACATATTATGGTTTTGCCGCCAACGATGTAATTTTTGGAACTGTTGCAGTTGGCACTACTTACACAATTTTGAAATTTGATACGACCACATTGGTTAGATTGATTTAATTTAGGAGAAATCATGGCAATTCAAAAAACAATTCAGCACACACCAGATGGATTTGAAACACCTTCTGTTTTAAATAACGCTTATATTCGCGTTGAGGGTTTTCATGGAGATAAAAATAGAATTTCTATCAATGTTGTTTTTTACAAAAAACAAGATGATATTATGGTTCAAGCCTTGGCAAAGTTTTATTCGTTTAGTCCTTTAATGGATGGTGGTAATTTCATTAAACAAGGCTACATTCATTTAAAAACTTTGCCAGAATTTGCTGGCGCAACTGATTGTTAAACTAAAGCCCACAAGGAGTCCTAAATGTCCACCAATTCACAAATTGCATTTGCGCCACTTGGCGAAACAGTACTAGTTCCTGCGGCGGCAAGTGCCCCTACTGGCGTTCAGGCGTTGGTTAGCGGCAGGTTAGATGCACAGGGAACAGGTCAATACCGCATCATCAACGACAGCACCTACACGGTGTTTCTGGGCGTTGGTACGACTGCGGCATTGGCTACGGCAAACGCTGTTGCACCAGTATCAGGAAACCCAAGTCCAGCCATTGTGCTTGTGCCTGGGGCTGTGGAGATTCTGCGTTTTGCTCGCACATCTTATTTCAGCGGTCTTGCAACAGCGGCGGCAACTGTCTACATCGTGCAGGGCGAGGGCATTTAATGCTTGAGGATACCGACACACGACTGGCGGTACATGAGGCGGTATGTGCTGAGAGGTATACCGCCATTGAAAAGTCATTTGAGTCTGGTTCACAACGCATGACCCGTATAGAGTATTTGCTATATGTGGTGATTGCGGCTGTGTTGCTTGGCCCTGGTTTTGCTGGTGAACTGGTTAAGAAAATACTGGGGTTGTAAATTGACCCAATCACGGCATTTGCACTCTGCAAAAGTGCCTATGAAGGCATCAAGGGTTGCATTGCCGTATACCAAGACCTGAAGAAAACTGGCAATGACTTGACCAAAATCACCAGCGAGGTTGGTGGGGCACTGTCAAACTTTTTCAAGGGTCAAGCGGAACTCGAATCCAGCCATGAAAAAGCAGAGTTTCAGCGAGAAGAAAACAAGCGAAAGGGAATCAAAGACGATCTTGCCACACAAGCCATAGACAATGTGATGTTTCTTAGGCAGACCAAACAGTTTTACGCCGACCTTGAGAAAATGGTGCGCTGGGAAATGGGACAACCTGATCTCTGGCGTGAAATTGTTGAGGAGTATCAAAAGCTGTTGGACCAGAAATCAGAGCAAGCGGCTCTGGAACTGCATCAAAAGCGGGTAAAAGCATGGCGGCAACAAAGGTTAAAAAATCAGATACTGGACAGAGTGCTGGAAACAGTGGCGGTGGTTTTCGTAGTCGCTTACCTGATATGCCTAATGTGGATAATCAATCTCAATCATCAGGGTCGTTTGGATACCTTCTGGTTTTAGTCTTGTTCGCACTGGTTTTTGTGTTGGTCTTGCCCCTTGTTGGGATGATGTATGTGGACACGATGGTAGTGAAGCGGGAGGCCAAAGCCCAAATGGAAAAGGTGGAAAAACTGCGTAAGCAGGTTGAAGAAGCTCAAAAGAAGATACAAAATGATTGACCTTACCAAAGTCATTGGAGCATTTGCCGCAAGCGTTGCCGCGTTAGGCGGCAGTTACACACTTGCCGATAAATTTGGTTGGTTTGATCGGGCCATTCTTGAATGGTCACCAGAGCATTTTAAAATTGTTGCAGAGACTGGACAGCCCATCAATGTCACAGTTGCACGAATAAAAAAGCGGGACGATTGTTCTGTGGAAAGTTTCACCCCAAGCATCCGTGATGCATCTGGTATGGTGCATGAAGCAACCACCACCGCCAGTAGATTTAGCGGCCCAGCAGGGCCAGAAATTGATACATTTACATATCAGTTGACGATGGTGCAAAAAGAAAAAATTGCCAACGGTAAAGCCACTTTGCTGGCAACCATCAAATACAAATGCCCAGAGGGTGAACGTGTTGTGCAATACCCCCGTCATGCCAATCTAAGTTTTGAACTGAAAGGTTAAATAATGCTTACTCTTTTTTCATCTCTCATCAGCTTCCTAATGGGAGGTTTACCAAAAATTCTTGAATTCATCCAAGACAAGTCTGACAAAAAGCACGAACTTGCATTGGCGGCAATGCAGACTGAGCGTGAGCTGACTCTCAAAAAAGCTGGCCTAGAAGCGCAAGAGCGCATAGAATACATCCAAACTGAGCAAATACAGATCAATGCAGATGTGCAGATGGCACAGACCCAGATGCAAGAACGCCAAGCCTTATACGCCCATGATGTGGCACTAGGACAAGGCGCATCGACCTGGGTGATTGACATGAGGGCGGCGACCCGTAGCGTCATTACCTACGGGATGTTCATCATGTTTATGTTTGTCGAGGTCTTTGGTTTTTATTACGCTTGGCACACAGATGTAGCCTTTGATGTAGCACTAAACCATTTGTGGGATGATGAAACACAAATTATCTGGGCTTGTATTGTGTCGTTCTGGTTTGGTGGACAGGCGTTCAAAAAATGAACATCAGTGCCCAAGCTGTGGAGATGATTAAGCACCATGAAGGTGTGCGGTTTAAACCATATCGTTGCCCAGCAAAACTTTGGACAATAGGAGTCGGTCATGTACTTTACCCAGATCAAGGCAAAATGCCAGTCGATCAAAGAGATGGTTATGCGTTACGTCCAGAAGATAACCGCACGTTTTCAGCAGAGGAAGTAAATGCTATTCTCAGAAACGATCTTGCAAGGTTTGAGCGTGGAGTACACACTTTATTTCCTGTCGATCTCAGCCAAGGGATGTTTGACAGTCTTGTCAGCTTTTCTTTTAACTGCGGTCTTGGAACAACCCAGCGTTCAACGCTACGCCAAAAAGTACTTAGAGGTGACAAAGCGAGTGCTGGGGATGAGTTCCTAAAGTACATCAAGGGCGGTGGCAAAGTCCTGCCAGGGCTGGTTAAACGCCGCCAAGATGAACGGGCGTTATTCCTGCATCCATAGGATGATTTGTACAAATACCCAAGCAACCACAATAGTGACAGCCGCACCCAAGCACAGGATTAAAAACAAGCCCATCATGTGTTCTTCTCCTTGAGTTTGGCTTCAATGGCATCAAAAGCTGGTTTACCAATAATCATTTCGCAAGCATCTTCAATGTCATTGCGCTGTTGTTCAGTCAGCCCTACCCATGTGCGCTGTGGTGGCTGTGCCAATCGTTCTTTGAGTGCGGCAATGGCTTTTTCATAGATTGAACCACGCTCAATCATTAGCGTTTCCAACGCCTCCAACGCCAGCTTCATTGTTTCTTTTTCAGTCATGTGCCACCACCCATATTGCTTTGCCGCCAGTAGGCTCACAATCATCAAAATTTAGTCTTATGTACTGCTGTCCCGGCACACCAGCAGATTGGACATAGCCTTGAATGCCCCAACTCTTGAGTTCTGTCACCACCACCATGCAAGCTCCAAACATTTCTTTGTCTGGAGATACTTGCACAATGTCTCCAACTTTTAAATCTTGTGTCATTTCTTCATTCCTCTTACATAAGCTGTAAACGATTGAATCGTGTCTTTGCCAAACGCTAGAGTGCATTTCTCAATGTTTTGGGCAACTTCTTCAATCACATCATTGCGGTGCAAGTGGACAAACTCAGCAGGGTGTGAGTGCACATCCATGTGTGCGATCTGGCGCTTGCGGTTGCCACTAGTATGTTGCCAATGACCTTGTTTTAAAGCCATTTCTTCAAATGCTTCATCTTCATCAGTCATAGTAACTCCCGCTGTACAGGTACAAAACGCCATTCGCGTTCTGCCCTGCCTGACTTTGATTTAGTGACTTGCCCAGTTAACTCCACCAAACCAATCTTGGCTAACTCAGGCAAGCGTCTAGCCACTTGATTGCCATCCAGTCCAGTCAATTCAGCAATGCCATCTTTTCCCCTTGCGCCAAAACGCTGGAGACAACCTACGATCAAGTCAAAGTGTTGTCGTGCCAAGTCTTGTGTTTGATCTGCGGCGGCATGACTGGTGGATGGGTCTAGTGATCGTGCCCGTTTAAAAAGCAAGGTCATCATCAAACTCCTTTGTTTGTTTGCTTTCGTAAGGTTTGGGGTCGTAGCAGTTTGCCCAACCATCCCACCCACCCTTGGGAAGGGGTATCACATCTAACTTAATTTTGAGGTTGCCGTTATCTTCAAACACTGTGCCGATGTTTTGATAGCGTTTCTTTTCCTCGCCCATTTTGTTGATGTATGAGCCAGTAACCACGGTTATATCTTTAATCTTTTTCATGCAAGGCTTTCAAGTTGTTGGATTTTCAGTTCTACTTCACGCAAAAATTGAGTGACCATGTTTTCAAGGTGCTGGATAATTTCTTTGTCAGCCATTACACGCTTGATGAATAATTGGTGCTTTTCAGGCATCCGTGGGTCAAAAGATACAAAGTCGCACCAGGGTCGTTCTGTGCAAGCCATCTGCCACATCATTTGTGTGATGTACTTTTCTGGCACTTTTTGGTCAAGCAAAGTTGCAATGTGGGTGGCAGTATTGGGGCATTTGATCTCCACCAAACCATCATCCGCCAACCCATCAGGTGATGCGCCAGACATCTCAATCCAAGGGTGGGTAATGAACCCTACCTCGGTTACCAAAATCTCCACCTTGGCCTCATAAGCGGCTCGGGCAAAGGGTTCAGTGTCTGTGCCCCACTGCATGGCTGAGTTGCTAAAAGATTCAGCAGGTTTGCCAGTCATGCGTTCGCACACAAGCTGGGCCATGTAGTTATCCCTGCTAGTGCTGTAACCCGCTTTGGTTTTGGCGATAACATCTGCAACCCTACTGGCGGTGACTTTGCCACATCTGGCGGCAAACCATTCAGTTGTACCTTGGTCCATTATTTGCCTTTCAGTTCGTTGGCTAATTGAGTTTCGAGCAAAACCTTTTTAGCGTCTTTTTTGGCGATCACCTTGGTAACCCATGCTTGTTCACCTTTGGCGGCTGTGTACGCTGTTTTGTAGGCTTTCTGGAGGTCTACTATCGTGGTGACTTCATCCATTGCCAAAAGCAAATCAACCATTTGATGTTCGTTAACTTCTGACTTGACCTCGGTGCGGCGGCTGGCACTGTTTCCATCATCGTCCTCTGGCGCAATTCCACAAGCCGCCATCAAACTGTATCGCCGTGCATAAGTCAAAGCAGACCCATACCCCTGAGGGTCTTGCTTGGATGCTGGCACATGGAGAATGCCGCATTCGAGCATCTCGCCTGATTCGTGGACAAACATGGTCTCCACCATGACCCCATCGTTGCAGTCGTAGCATTTTTGAATCAGGGCGATACCGTTATCGTTCAACCCTTGGATGACAGCTTCAACGCAAGCTGAAAGGTCGGCGTAACGGCTTTTGAAGTGCGGATTGGTGGATGACTTGAGGGCAGGGCCAAAAGCCTTTTGTGCTTTGACCAGTGCGGTGGCAATGTTTTTCATTCTGAGTCCTTTGCGATGAGTTGGGTCTGCAATTCTTTGATGTATTCCTGGGCAACAAGATCGGTCTGGATGTAGCCCCGCAAGTGGGATTCCAACAGTCCAACGTGATAGGCCAACCGATTGGCGGCTGGTTCTCCAGCATATTGCTTGTCTGCCACCTCTTTGATGGCTTCAATGATTTGGTTTGCGTTCATGCTGTGATTGCTTTCAGATTGTTGATGCGGTGGTTGATCTTGGTTACAGCTTGCTGAGATTCAGCCATAACCAATTGCTTTTCTTTTTCCAAAGCGGCAATTTGTTGGGGACGGGGGTCAAAGTAATCGGGCACTTCAATCTCAATCTCTTGACTGCCAACATATGTCCGATGTTCGGCATCACCTAATTTGACAGAATAAACATCATATTTTTCAGCGTCATCCCAAGGGTATTGAGATTGAAAAATGTAAATTGTTGTTTTGATCTTCATTACGGTCTCCAAACAAAAACGTCAAGGGCAAGCACAATCGCACCAATCAGGGCAAGCACCCTAATGATCTTGTCGCCAGTGGAATGTTGGGCAACATGGATTTCAATTGCCGCACCATACTCAACAGTTTTCTGGAAAGCCTCATTCATCGTTCGTGGGTGTTTCATCATCGTCCTCGGTTGGTTGATCGTCAGGGTTGTAGTTTCTATTGCGGGTGAGGATTTGACCCCACCGCCATTCTTCATAGTCATGGTCTGAGTACATGGTGTTTTATGCCATACATTCAGCATGATTTATTTGAAAATAAGCCTCGGCATCTTCCGCATTTGATGCTTCCCATTCACTACAAATAACAACCTCAATACCATTGTTGAAAACAGCAATCCAAGCGGCAGGGATTGTGCAATTGAGGTGGTGATTGAAATATTCAGACTGAAGATAAATTTCAGTGATTTTGATTTGTTTGCGCATTTTGATTTTCCTAAAAGACCCCTTGCGAAATTGCTAGGGCATGGTTGAATTGTAAAGGGTTCTAAACAGTCTGTAAAGACTTTTTTGCAGTTTTTCTTAGGACTTTCCCTATGTTTGCAAAAAAAACAAGGGGCCAAAGCCCCAAGTTTTATGCCAGCAAAAGTGATTCAGCTTCTGTTTTTAGTCGATTGCCATTGCCAAACCATGCGTTGTTCATGCGACTGTCAACATTGTGTCCACGTTCATGGTCAATGTATTGGGTCACCGCATTCAGCAAACCCCAGCGTGTTCCGTACACACCTGGAAAATTTGAACCCATACCAGCACCATCAAACAGATCAGTCACTCGTTTGAAACCTCGTGATTCTTTTAATTTTTGCGTCTCTGGGTCAAATGTTGCAGGGAATAATTTATTGAAGAATTCCTTTGCGTATGCTGATGAAACATCTTGTCGGGCAAATGACCTGTATTTGTCCATCATTCCATCAAAGCCACCAACGATGATGCCCAGTCTTTCACGCATCAGGCTTGAATCAAAATCAGTTCCATGTGTCAACATAACCCGACTTGAACTTTCCTCGCTATCAGCCGCTGAAAGCGTGTTGTTGCATACAACCCTGATGCTGGTGAATTGCCCAATCGTTGCGGCAGAACCATCAAAAGATGTACTCAGTAAGAGATAACCCTTGACTGCATCATCATGTAAAACCACGGCCTCTTTGTTCACATTTGCCAAAGCCCAGATTCGCTTTCCACCCCTGATTGCACCAGCAACTTCAAGTGAGAATCCTGCCGATTGCACCAATGTGTTGAAGAAGTCAAGAACATCGGCTGGCTGGTGAATTTTGTAACGGTCAGATACCACACCCAATGGGGTCTTGGTGTCATTGCGAAAAATTACATTTTTGTTTTCCACCACCTGAGGTGCGGCAATGCCTTCAGGCCAAAACATCACAGGAGAGACTTGCGCCTCCCAGTCAAGTCCAGCCTCTTTGCGCCACACATCAATGGGTGCATCAGCGGTCAACTGTTGACCAAGACCATGCCAAGGTTTTTTAGCAACATAAGCAATTTCTGATTTGCCAGTGATAGTGTTTGTTTCGATTAAGTGAGCCATGATTTTTCCTAAAATACCCATATGCGGAATTGCTTGGGAATGGTCGTATTGTAAAGGGTTCTTAACGAAACATCAATGTGATAATTTAAGTCCTTCAATTGTTAAAGGACTTTGATGTTCATCTTGCTTAACATACAATGCTGGTATGAAAAAAGAACAGATCATTAAATTGGCTGGCTCACAAAGTGAGCTTGCACGCATTTTGGGTATCACCAGGGCCGCTGTAAATCAGTGGAAACAGATACCAGAGGGCAGACTTTGGCAACTTCGTGCGATACGCCCACAATGGTTTTCAAACGAAACGACGACTTTTGATGTATAGTTGAGACACGGCTACCTTTAGCGGGGGAAAAGGCGATTCATCACCGTCCTGCCGATGTTTCTCTTGTGATGATGACCAATGATGTGAGGTTCTATGCACTACTATCAGTTCAATATAGGTGACTACAAAAGTCATACTGAACACCTTTCCGAAATGGAAGATTTGGCCTATCGGCGATTGCTTGAT
>Ga0181346_1001054_pt1 | contig 12126 bp, 12 predicted proteins | sample Su13VDMM15DN_FD_130100 | JGI IMG/M metagenome (GOLD analysis project Ga0181346, IMG submission 130100) | Freshwater viral communities from Lake Michigan, USA - Su13.VD.MM15.D.N | ecosystem: Environmental > Aquatic > Freshwater > Lake | place: USA: Michigan | collected 2013-07-15 | reverse complement strand
GTTTGGTGAATACAATACCATACCGACATCCCCGATATATTCGTGAGAATAACCTGATAACGATAATTTAATTTTTACAATTGGTTTATTAATCCCCGATACCGTAAATGTTACAGGATAAGGGGTTGCCGTACCTTGAAGAGGTATTATTATATTAGTTTGGTTTGACGGGAATTCAACACAATTTATGGGTGTTGTTGGTGTTGGTGTTATAGTATTAGTTGGTGTTTTTGTTGGTGTTTTTGTTGGTGTTTTTGTTGGTGTTGGTGTATTTGTTGACGTATTGGTTGACGTTATTGTAGGTGTTACTGTTAATGTAGGGGTATTTGTTGACGTTCTTGTTGGTGTTACTGTTAATGTAGGGGTGTTGGTTGAAGTTATAGTGTTAGTTGGGGTATTAGTTGGGGTATAAGTGTTAGTTGGGGTATTAGTTGGGGTTGGAGTTGGACTAAGGAATAATGTTGGTGTGTTAGTTGGTGTTATGGTGTTTGTTTGTGTTATGGTTGGTGTTATGGTATTAGTAGGTGTTAGTGTACTTGTATTTGTTGGCGTTTGTGTTCTTGTTGGTGTTAGTGTATTTGTTGGTGTATTTGTTGACGTTCTTGTTGGTGTATTTGTTGACGTTCTTGTTGGGGTTACAGTGTTAGTTGGTGTGTTAGTTGATGTTACAGTGTTAGTTGGGGTGTTAGTTGGTGTGTTAGTTGACGTTCTTGTTGGTGTTACTGTTAATGTTGGGGTGTTAGTTGATGTTCTTGTTGGCGTTATAGTGTTAGTCGGTGTATTAGTTGATGTTCTTGTTGGAGTATTGGTCGGTGTGTTGGTTGATGTTACAGTTTTTGTTGGTGTTTTTGTTGATGTTTGTGTTCTTGTAACTGTTTGGGTTTGAGTGTTAGTTGATGTTATAGTATTCGTTGGGGTATTTGTTGACGTTCTTGTTGGGGTATTTGTTGACGTTCTTGTTGGGGTTACAGTGTTAGTTGGAGTATTAGTGTTAGTTGGGGTATTAGTGGATGTTCTTGTTGGTGTTACAGTATTTGTTGGTGTGTTTGTTGAGGTTTGAGTTTGAGTGTTAGTTGGGGTATTAGTTGATGTTCTTGTAACTACAGGTGTCTTTGTAGGTGTTAATGTGTTAGTAGGTGTTACCGTTAATGTTGAAGTATTGGTTGATGTTATTGTTGGTGTTAATGTGTTTGTTGGCGTTAAAGTTGGTGTTGGGGTTGGTGTTGGTGTTGGACAAGGATGTATGTTATTACAATTAAGACAACCTTCACCTGAATTATTAATATACGTTCCCCCATTATTATCCCATTGTACTGTTGCAATTCCTGATAGTTGTTCAACTGATACGGAATAACAAACATTGTTAGTATCGACAACAACCCAAGAGTTAAGTGGTGATGAGACATAGCCATATTCAATTGGTAAATACATATACTCAATATTACCATAACAACAATTTTGAACTAAATATAAAAAATATGGTGTTGATGGTGTAACTGTTTGAGTTACGGTATTTGTTGGTGTTTGTGTTAATGTTCTTGTTGGTGTTGTTGTTAAAGTTGGGGTGTTTGTTGACGTTCTTGTTGGGGTTACCGTTAAAGTTGGAGTTACTGTTGGTGTTGATGTTTTTGTTGGGGTATTTGTTGAAGTTCTTGTTGGAGTGTTTGTTGATGTTACAGTATTTGTTGGTGTATTTGTAGGTGTGTTAGTTGAGGTTCTTGTTGGTGTTACAGTATTTGTTGGCGTTTGAGTTGATGTTCTTGTGGGTGTTTGGGTTTGAGTTTGAGTATGGGTTTGAGTTATTGTGACAGTAGAGGTTTGAGTAATTGTGTTAGTCGGAGTGACAGTTGGGGTGTTTGTTGATGTTCTTGTTGGTGTGTTTGTTGATGTTCTTGTTGGTGTTACAGTATTTGTTGGTATATTAGTTGACGTTATTGTTGGTGTTACAGTATTTGTTGATGTGATAGTATTTGTAGGTGTTATTGTTAATGTGGGTGTAACGGTTAATGTTGATGTTACAGTTAATGTTGGGGTATTTGTAACAGTGTTACTTGGTGTTCTTGTTGATGTTCTTGTAACAACAGGAGTTCTTGTTTGTGTTAATGTGAATGTTGGTGTTACGGTATTTGTAGGTGTATTTGTTGGTGTTTCAGTTGTAGTAACAGTTGGGGTTTGGGTGTTTGTTGATGTGATAGTATTAGTTGGTGTGTTGGTTGACGTTCTTGTTGGTGTGTTGGTTGGTGTATTAGTTGATGTGTTAGTTGAGGTTATAGTATTAGTTGGGGTAATTGTTGGTGTAATAGTATTAGTTGGGCTGTTAGTGGATGTCCTTGTTGGGGTATTTGTTGAGGTAACTGTTGGTGTGTTTGTTGGTGTTATGGTATTTGTTGCGGTAATAGTTTGAGTGTTTGTTGGCGTTATGGTATTAGTAGGTGTGTTTGTTTGAGTATTAGTAGGTGTGTTTGTTGATGTTTGAGTTGTAGTAACTGTCGGTGTTTGAGTTTTGGTTACAGTATTTGTCTGTGTATTTGTCTGCGTATTTGTTGGGGTGTTTGTTGATGTTCTTGTTGGTGTGTTTGTAGATGTTACAGTGTTAGTTGGTGTATTAGTTGGTGTATTAGTTTGAGTATTTGTTGATGTTATTGTGTTTGTTGGGGTAATTGTGTTTGTTGGGGTAATTGTATTTGTTGGAGTGATTGTATTTGTCGGTGTTAATGTTGGGGTAACTGTTGATGTGTTAGTAAATGTTGGGGTAACTGTTGATGTGTTAGTAAATGTTGGGGTAACTGTTGATGTTGGCGTAGGACTTAAATAAAGTGTTGGGGTTACGGTGTTGGTTGAGGTTATTGTTTTTGTTATAGTTGGTGTTATCGTGTTTGTCGGTGTTAATGTTGGTGTGTTAGTTGATGTTACTGTGTTTGTCGGTGTGTTAGTTGATGTTATTGTCGGTGTGTTAGTTGATGTTATTGTTGATGTTATTGTTGGGGTGTTTGTTGACGTTATTGTTGGTGTTACAGTATTTGTTGGTGTATTAGTTGATGTTAACGTTGGTGTGTTTGTTAATGTTCTTGTTGGCGTTGAGGTGGTTGTTGGTGTGTTTGTTGATGTTGAAGTTGTTGTTGGTGTGTTAGTTGACGTATTTGTGGATGTATTTGTTGGTGTATTTGTTAATGTGGATGTGTTGGTTTGTGTTATAGTTATAGTATTTGTTGGAGTGTTAGTTATAGTATTTGTTGGGGTAACTGTTGTTGTGGTTGTGTTAGTTGGTGTTACGGTAGGAGTGGTTGTGTTAGTTGGTGTTTTTGTTGGTGTTGTGGTGTTAGTTGGTGTTTTTGTTGGTGTTTTAGTATTTGTTGGAGTGATGGTAGGGGTTTTCGTTGGGGTTGGTGTGGGACACGGATGGTAAGTTGTTGTACAGATAGAACATCCCTGATTTGAGTTATTGTCAGTATAAACATCGTTATAATCACCATTCCAAAATAAGTCAGGTGTATCACCACCAGGACCTGAACCAATAATTAAATAACAATTACCGTTTATGTCAACAACCACAAACGATGAATATATTGGAAAGAAAGTTGGGGAGAACATTACCGGTAATTCCATAAACCCTGTGGACCCATTACAACAATTTTCAACAATGAATAAATCATACAAAGTTGTTGGTGTAACTGTTGGTGTTTTAGTTAAGGTTGGTGTATTAGTTCGTGTTGGTGTGTTAGTTCGTGTTGGTGTGTTAGTTGAAGTATTCGTTGGGGTTATAGTAACAGTAGTGGTGATAGTTGGTGTGTTAGTTGATGTGACAGTGTTTGTTGGTGTGTTAGTTGATGTGACGGTGTTTGTTGGTGTGTTAGTTGATGTTCTTGTTGGCGTATTAGTTGATGTTCTTGTTGGCGTATTTGTTGATGTTATTGTTGGCGTATTTGTTGATGTTATTGTTGGAGTGATAGTTGGAGTACTAGTAACTGTTTCTGTTTGAGTTATAGTCGGTGTGTTTGTACTTGTTTGGGTTCTTGTTATTGCTGGAGTTCTTGTTTGAGTAACTGTTTGAGTTATAGTTGGTGTGTTTGTGGGTGTTTCGGTTAATGTGGTTGTTGGTGTACTAGTTTCAGTTACCGTCGGTGTTACAGTTCTTGTGACTGTTTTTGTTATTGCCGGTGTTCTTGTAGGTGTGTTTGTTGGAGTTACAGTTTCAGTAACTGTTGGAGTTACAGTTTCAGTAATTGTTGGGGTGTTTGTTGATGTTCTTGTTGGGGTGTTTGTTGATGTTCTTGTTGGGGTATTTGTTGATGTTTGTGTGATTGTTATTGTTGGGGTGTTAGTTGGTGTTATTGTTGATGTTATAGTTTGAGTTGGTGTAACAGTTATTGTGTTTGTAGGTGTAACGGTTGTTGTTTGAGTGTTTGTCGGTGTAACGGTTATTGTGTTTGTTGGTGTAACGGTTTGTGTTAGTGTTCTTGTGGGTGTTTTTGTAACTGCCGATGTTTTTGTTGGTGTTACGGTTGATGTTTTTGTTGGTGTAACGGTGTTAGTGGGTGTTAATGTTGGTGTTAATGTTGGTGTTAATGTTGGTGTTTCAGTGGGCGTTTTAGTAATGGTTTTAGTTATTGTTACTGTTTGTGTGTTTGTGATTGTATTAGTTGGCGTAATAGTGACTGTCTCAGTCGGTGTGTTTGTAGGTGTGACAGTGGAAGTATTAGTTGGTGTAACAGTGTTAGTTGGTGTGTTTGTGGATGTTTGTGTGTTAGTGATTGTATTTGTTGGTGTAATAGTAATTGTGTTAGTCGGTGTTTTTGTGGGTGTTACGGTATTTGTCGGTGTGTTTGTAACAGTTTCTGTTGGTGTGTTTGTAACAGTTTCTGTTGGAGTCGGTGTTAATGTTTCTGTTGGGGTCGGTGTTAATGTTTCTGTTGGAGTAACTGTTGGAGTAACTGTTGGAGTGGTTGTATTTGTTGGAGTAACTGTTGGAGTGGTTGTATTTGTTGGAGTAACTGTTGGTGTGGTTGTGTTAGCTGGGGTAATTGTTGGTGTTACAGTATTTGTTGGTGTCGGTGTTGGACAAAAATATAAAGGATTTTCAATAAAACAATCATTACAACTTGCAGATGAACCCATATATTGGTGGGTGTATGTAAGTGGTGATGTTGTTGATGAGATATATTCGGCACAACCTATAAAACCTAAATTAGATATAAAATATGTTCCACCTAATGGTGAGTATGTCGCAGGAATTCCAACTACTTTAAATTCAATATTAGCATCACAACAACTTCTAAATGATGCAACAATTGGTGGTAATGATGGTGTTATTGTTGGTGTTGGTGTAGGTGTTGGGTCAGGTTCAGGACATCCATTTGTGTCACAACCAATTTGTTTATAAACAATATAACCTGGACTATCTATTGATGGGTTATAACCACAAAAATATAGTATAGTGTTATCATCTATTGTAGTTGATAACAATTTGTCATCACATAATGTAATTTCAAAATTTAGAAGGCCTGAAGTTGGATTTACTAAAGTATAACAACGACATTTATTTGGTGTTGGTGTGATTGTGGGTGTTTTTGTTGTTGTTTTTGTTGGTGTTGGAGTTATTGAGCATTCAACATATCTAAATTCTTCACAACCTAAAGAATCGGTTATAACTACTAAAACAGGGCCATTTATTGAGGTCACAACTGAGGTAGGGACTTGTAATTCCAAGATAGGTGGAACAGAAACAACACCCGTCGCGACTGTTTCACAATATGTTTTAGTTTTATCACATATTGTAATATCGTATGGAGATTGTCCTGTTAAACTAGTTATGTATACTACGCTCATTTAATTGATAAATACCTAAACAAATGTTATTTTTTAATATAAAACATTAAAAAAAAATAAGTTTTAATTAAAAAATCTAAACATTAAAGTCAACACAATTTGTGTTATTAAACATTCCGCATATAGCGTTTTCTAAAAATGTTGTAATTTGATTGTTAGGAATTATTGTTGATGGTTGTGATTGATTAAAGTTAGAAAGTAAAGTCATACCAATAAAACCATTTTTACCAACAACACCAACAGTTGAACTTAAAGTGTTAGGGTTTGCGGATGTGTTCCTATCATCATAAACTGAACTAATTACCGTTCCCCAAGTTGGTGATTCAACAGTGAACCATACGTATTCAATTGACGGACAAGGAGTTTGACCTGATGTTGATGGGGGATTAACACCAATATTACTATAACGATACCATTTACCATTAATATCACCACAACTATATGTTCCGTCAGTTAAAAAAACTTGACGAGTAACATTATTTATAGACGATGGTGAACCAATTTCAGATATGTCGTGAGGGCTAAGAGTATTACCTAAATTATATAATGTAAGTTGTGGCCAAGTGTTTATATTTGTTACTAGATAGTCAGAACCAAATGTTCCGTAAACTCTAGGTATTGGTAAATTTAATAGAATAGTATTTCCATTATTAAACATATTAAACCCACCTGTACTAATGTTTGTAATACCAGGTATGAAAGTATAAAGATAATGATTAGTAATACCGGTATAATATAAATATGAATTTCCAATCCACCAACTTTTATATTTTTGTAAACAAGTTTGAGGTGATGGTGTAATTGTTGGTGTTCTAGTTATTGTTGGTGTTGGTGAGTTAGTATAAGTCGGTGTAACTGTTGGTGTTTTAGTATTTGTTGGTGTTGGAGTAACTAAACAAGGGTTCAATGTTGGTGTAACTGTTGGTGTATATGTTGGAGTTTTGGTTAATGTTGGTGTTCTTGTTAATGTTGGTGTTACTGTCGGTGTTGGTCTTGGAACTTTTAATATATTTGAACATGTACTGTTATTGACTAATATGGTGTAAATACCATAAACATCTCTTGATGGGTTTAATAATAATGGATTAAACGTATAAGGTAATGTCACTTCACCTAAGTTAATAGTTAAGTCAGTATGTTCAGGGACAAATAAAATGGTTGCTTGTTCACCATCATAGTTTATACTTGAAATGATTATAGTCTTACTCATTTTTTAAAAATTATTTTCTACTGCTAGACATATTTCACCGTTCATTGAAATTAAACGAGCCATATCACTAAATGATATAAACGCCTGACCCTGTTTACCCCAATTTTTACCCCAGCTATTTTTTATTCTAAAAAGTTGTTTTGTTTTATCAACACCATTAATTACATATGCGTGTCCACCCACAATACCACCTGATATTTTAATTAAACCATTACTGTCAGGGTAGAACATTCCGTTATACCAATAAGTTCCGACAACAACGGGACCTAAGTTAAAAACACTATCAACTAAAGTATTTAAATCGTAACCCCAATAATATGACTTAATCATGTTTCTTGATTTTAAATACTTAGCACCCGCTCTAACTGAAGTTCCCGCATAATTTTCGCCCGGCCATTCATCAATTTTTTGAGCTTCATTGTATATTAAAACAGGCGAAACTATTGGTGCAACACCACCGTGTCCTACAGGACCATCTTCAATCCAATGTGCCCAAGAAAATCCAACACAATGAGGTTTATTACCTTGATTACCCCACCATCCGTCAGAATCCCAATATTTAGATGTTGGAATTGGTGTTGGTGATGGTTTAACAGGAAAAGGTTTAATAACTGTTGGTTTTCTTATTATTGATTGTAAGTATTCATAATTATTATTAATTAAATAATTATTATCTCTATTATCAAAAATATAAATCCTACCTAATAAGTTGTTATCAGGTTTAATGATGATTAGAGGTTCAGGATTTTCAGATTCATCAATCACATACGTGAAATCATCAATCTGGCATATATTAGTTGAACAATCAGGGCAATCAGGATTAAACATAATAAACGGATTCTTCAATAGTTTAAAATTATGTTTAACTTCGGGTGCTGATAATGGTGTTGTGTATAATCTGAATTGAGAAATTGCACCTTCAAAAGAACCTGCAAAATATTTGTTAATTAAAATATTAGTATTTAAACCACTAAATGTTGTTCCACTTAAATCAATATCTGAAAAATTTTCAGGGTCTTGGATGTACGGACCATTAGGTAATGTGGTAGAAGAGAAGATTAGGTTTTCTCTTAACCCTTGTGTACCACCACCCCAAGAAATATTAAATGGAACTCCCACTTGTTTTTCTTTGTCAGTGTCTAAACCTCTAGGTATTATTTCCTCAATGTTTTCAAATGTTTGAAATAATTTACCATTAATATAAATTTTTAAACGGCCATTACGGTATTGTTTATTATTTAACCATCTTTGATTTAATTTAACTAAATCAATAGTTTCTGCAGGTTTAGCCCCTTCGTGATTATAAAATGGTGTTATTAATAATTGTGAGTTATTGACTAAAGATTCTAAATATAATTTTTCAGTGATATCGTCTAAACCACCTCTATATTTTAAATCACATTCATCTAACCAAGTGTATCGTTCCCACACGGCATTAAATTGAAACCAATGTTCGTCTTCTAACCAAACAGGGTTTTCTTGTTGGCATCTCGGATATATTGGTGCGGTACAATGTTCGTCAATTGTATATCCTGTTGTATAAGTAATTCCGGTTGTTGAACAAGAACCTGTGGTTTGACAATCACCTGTCATTCTTAAAATTCTCACACAAATACTTGGATTTTTTGGGTCACCTGACAATTTAAACGATAACGCATTTGACATTGAATCGTCCAATGGATTACTTTCACAAGTACTTTGTATTGATGAGGTTGTTCCTGTTCCACAATCGTGAATCTTACATTCCCAACCACAATCGTCAATTTCTTCTTCCGGTGGACATCCACATCCCGAACAACTACCGTTATGACTAGCGGTGTTACAACCGCAAGAATTACAACTATAGTTAACGTGAGGGTCGTGTTTACCATCAACAGACCTCGGTGGATAAACAAATATACATCTACTATCTGTGATACCTGAGTTACAACAAGCACAAGTTTCTAAATTTACTAATGGTGTAGTTATTCTAGTGTACCCTGTCATAGAACTTGGTGACCCGTCAGCGTGATGATAATATTTATTCTCAGCTCTTGCTCCAATATAGAAAAATGTGTTTTTATTGTTAGGGTAAATCTCATTTAAGGTTGTCTCACCTTGACTTGGGAAAAATTCGTCTATTAATCTTGGTTTTAATAACATTTCAACTGACCACCCTTTATTCATTCTTTCAGGGAAAATGTCGTAATCATAACCAAATAATTTATAGAATCCTTGATAAAATCCCCCATATAATTCGTGGTATCTACCAATGTAAGGACTTGATTTACTAACCACTTCATATAAGATGGTATCTTCAAAACCTGAGAACCTAAAGTTAGGTGTACTAGTATATCCCGTTACTTGAAATAATTTTAAACGACGGTCAAAATAATTTCGTTTAAATTTGTCGGTATCATTAAATAAACCATTTGTGAATGTTATGGTTTGTGCGGTCATACCGGTTACCAATCCATTGTCAGTACCTGTTAAACCAATATCACATGATGTTGTAGATGAAAAACAAGATAAATCTTCATTTTCATTAACTTTAAAATTTTGGGAAACAAATATATTATTAAAGTTATAATTCTTATATGTAAGTTCTAAATTTTGTGCGGTTAGACTACTATTAATGTCAAAATAAAATGGTAATCTCTTACCATATGTTTGAGCAATTAAATAAGGTGAAAAAACAACTTCTTTGTTAAACTCTAAGTCATCAAATGTTAATGACATATCATAAGAATCTAAACTTAACTTTAGACCCGAATTAGGATTAGGATATTGATAAATATTCTGACTCACAAGCTTTTTTATGATAAATACTCTAAATCGTGGTATTTATTAATAAAAAAGAAGATGATTAAGTATAATACTGGATATTTTGGTAATAATTGTTATTTCTACCTAAAAGAGGGTGGTGAAAATATTACATTATATTATTCAACAGGGGAAACTTTAAATGAATCTAAAAAAGATTTTGAAAAAAAATCGTTTAAAAAGAACGATGCGAAAAAAGTTGTTGACTCTTTGAAAAAGATTTTAAAAAGTAAAAAGAAATTTAGTAAGGACGACATTAAAAAAGAATTGACTAAACAACCATCAGGCGAAATTGATGAATTGGTTGATGGTGACGGAACTATGTTATCATCAAGGATACCAAATCTAAATCAAACCTTAACACCACATAAAACTATGGACCAAACCATAGCGATGACAAGAATGACTAATAACCCTGTGTTAAGAGGTAATCGTGTTTATTATGGTGAAAGTGTTGAGGATTTAGATAATGTTATGTCGGAAGTTGATTATTCTGATGCGTTTGGGTATGAAGAAACTGAGGATATGGATTATAACGACACTGTAAAAACATTAGAAGATATGGGTGTAGATAATTCTGAAGAAAGAGCTGAACAGTTTGGTAAATTACCTAAAGTAAAAAGAAAAGGTAAATTTTTAAAACAACGTTTAGTTGAAAAGGACCAACTTGATGAAGAACAAAGACAGAAAATGATTAAAATGGTTGAGGATATTTTAACTAAAAAAAATAAATCAGAATCGGATATTATATCTAAGTCTAGCCCTGTTAGTAAAATATTAGTTAAGAACATTCAATCAATTAAAAAAATTGCCGAAAAAGAAGGTATAAGTATTAGTGAATTAATTAAAATATTAAAATCTAATGAATAAAGATTTATACGGAAATACAGTTAATTTACCTGAAGACGTTCTAAAATATTTAGGGGATTGTTTTAACTCAGCGTCAGGTGCTGACGATTCAACTGAAGGATTTAGACGAAATAAAGAACTGAGGGATAAAGGAACTGTATCATACCAACAATTGAAAAGAATGAAGAATTGGTTTGACGGTTTTAATGGACATCAAAATGATTTACCATTTATATTAAATGGTGGTGATTATGTTAAAAATTGGGTTAACAATACATTAACATCTATGAGAGGTAATATTAGTCTTTCTAAAGATATTAAATCGGTTGCGATGGATAACCAATATATAGCACCTCACGAAAAAAATAATATTATAAATCAAAATAGACCAAGTAAAGACCACCATTCAAATTTAGAAAGGTATGATTTAGAAATAACTGAAAGCCTAAAAAGGATAAACGAAATAATCAAAAAAATAATATAATATGCCAAGTAATGAACCACTTAATTTTGACCAACCAAGTAATGGTTTGTCTCAAATTGCTGAATTAGAAAGAAAAAAATTAATACCTAAAAATGATTTTGCTAAAACAGCAAACGAATACTCATCAGTTAATAAAGACGCACTTGCCGATGGTGATGCTCAAGGTAAAGGTACTGGTGGTAGTTTAGATGTTTATAACGAATCTGCGGGTGCAATACAAGATATTCTTGAAAGAAAAAATGAAATTAAAATAAATTTATACAAAAATGTTTCCCCATATACAACCCCTAAAGCGTAATGAAACTTTACAATACATTTAAAAAACTTATTTTAGAGATGGCATCTGTTGATTCAATCGTAGATGCTATTAAAAAAAGAAAGAAAATTGTTATCTATTACGATGGGGATGAACCAGGTGGTAGAGGTTTACGAGAAATAGAACCTGTTTGTTTTGGATACAGTAGGGCGGATAACCCAATTATTAGAGCTTGGGATTATGAAGGGGCATCACATACAGGGTATAAAGGTGAACAACCATTACCGGGTTGGAGGATTTTTAGAGTTGATAAAATTATGTCATTTAAACCAACAGGTGATGACTTTAATGAGGTAAGACCTGGATATAATCCAAATGGTGATAAAAGTATGAACCGAGTTATAGTAAATGCAATTTTTGATAATCAAAATAATCAACTAAGTTAATATTGAGAATATGACAAATGAGAATGAATTAATGATGAAATTAGTTACGGCTAAAAAAATTATGAATAGACATAATGAAATTGGTCGTGGTGGAATACCTGGAACTGTTAATGAAACACCGAGTGTTCAAACATATAATCAACCTAACGCAACTTATAACATACCACAGGAATATATGAATGAGTCAATGACTATGGGGCATATGCAAAATGATGATGTTAATTACCCATTGTTGTCTGAAAGTGCAATGAAT
>Ga0181346_1001052_pt1 | contig 12158 bp, 12 predicted proteins | sample Su13VDMM15DN_FD_130100 | JGI IMG/M metagenome (GOLD analysis project Ga0181346, IMG submission 130100) | Freshwater viral communities from Lake Michigan, USA - Su13.VD.MM15.D.N | ecosystem: Environmental > Aquatic > Freshwater > Lake | place: USA: Michigan | collected 2013-07-15 | reverse complement strand
CAATTATTTGGTTTGTTTTGTATTAATGGTTCCCAATAACTTTGAAAGTTTCCTGCCAAATTACCCAAAAAGTGAAAAACAATTTTGTAGTCCAATAATCTTTTTGCCAATTCAAAGATATAAGCTTGGTTTTTTCTTTGTGTAAATAAACCTACATTAACCACATGTTTATATGATGGGTCAAAATTAAGTTTGGTTTGCATTTCAGATTTTCTTGGTAATTTAAAATCAACAGGATATTCCACAATTTCATATGGAATATCGTATACTGAGTATTTAAATGCGCTAAAGGCACTTACAAATATAAATTTGTCAGGAAACCATCTTTTACGTTCAACAGGGAAACTAGAATCATGTGTAGTTTCGGTAATAGTATATTTCCTATCATTTGAATAAATTCTTTTTGTTATTTTTTCATCTAAGAAAAATTCAGGTATTTCCTCCAAAGAAATAAAATCTGGTTGAAACTCATCAATTAGATTCATCAAGACTTCTTCTTTATTTTCTGTTAAAATAATAAAATTTTCAAGTCCAATTAAATTAATAATTCTGTCTTTTTGAACTCTAAAAATATCTGCTAAATTAGCGTATTCAACACACTTTATTTGATATGTATCTTTTAATAGTTCAATTTTATTAACAATAACTTGAGGACATCCTCCTGTTGATAAATGAGGTGCAATAATTAAAAGTTTTTTCATAAATTATATTTTTGGTGTGATAAAGATTAAACCTCTTTTGGCTCCAACCGCTTGAGTGTTGTAGTAATAATCAAAACCATTTGGGTATATTTTGTTTATATGATTTTCAATCCAATCAAAACAAAAATCATTTCCATTATATGAGTCATAACCTAATTCAGGATTATTTGTTTTGAAATCATGAATTACAATAATTGGTGTTGTGTTCAATGTTGATATGATATCTAATTCATCTAATAAAGGACAATACTCACCCCAATGTGCATCTAAAAAGAAAATCGTTGGGTCTGATATTTTACCTTGTAAGTTTGGTAAACCAATTAGACTGTTTTCTAAAAATGAATTTACATTATTAGAATCTTTAGTTTTTTCAACACCGACACTATAAAAGTGTTCATTAGTTTCATATGTGTATACTGTTTGAAAATTTTCACCAAACCATTTTGTTGTACTAAAAACATAACTACCCGTTTCAACAACATTTTTAACATCAAATTTATTCTTTAATTTGATGAATTCATATTCAGTAATTACATCACCGGCAAATGGTTCATCTTCGTATGCAAACATATTAAATACACTCATATTTTTTTGTTAATAATATAATCTTCAGTGATGATGTAGTCAATAGAATTGTCCAAAAGATGTTTTAATACTTGATGTGGATAATTGTTAATTGGTTCACCATGTGAATTAAACGATGTGTTTAGAACTAATGGTATTCCTGATAATTTATAATACTCAGAAATTATATTATGAAAATGTGGGTTTGTTAGTTTATTAACGCTCTGTGGTCTTGCGGTACCATCTTTTTGATGTATAACCGCTGGAATCACCTCAATCCAAGAATCTTTAGTGTTATAACATAATGTCATAAATTCTGCAGCATACTTTGATTTGTCATTTGAGAACACGTCAAAAAAATGTTCTTCTAACACACTTGGTGCAAATGGCATAATTTCAGTTCTTTTAAGTCTTGTGTTCAATAATGTGTGAGTGTCTTTATCTGTTGGTCTACAAATAATACTACGATTACCTAAAGCTCTTGGACCATATTCAGTTTTACCAACAAAGACTCCAAGTATTTTACCGTCATTTATTAATGAAGCAATTTTTTCAAAAGAAACAGGTTCTGTTGTTAAAGTGTTTTTATGTGATAAAAGTTCATTATCCCAATATTCTTTATTAAACTGTGAACCAAAAAATACATTGTTCAACTTTATTGGTATTGGTAATTCACCCAACTCATTAGATTTACATATTGCCGCACCCAATGCCAAACCACCATCACCCATTGATGGATGAATAAAGATTTCATCAAATAATGATGTGTTATTTATAAATTGGTTTAATTTAACATTTGCAAAAATACCACCAGCAAATGTTATTTTATTATATTCGGGATATTTGTCTTTTAAGTCTTTTAAAAATTGATACATTATTTGTTCCGATAATACTTCTAAAGTAAAAGCTAAATTATTACGTTTTTCAACTGAATCAAAATAACCATTTTTATTTAAGTTATGTTCAAAAATAAAATCAAACATTGGATGACCATTTTTTGGTCCAATCATTAAATTACCTTCATATTTTAAACATTGTAATAAATAATCATATATTTCTTGGTCAAATTGACCATGAGAAACCATACCAACAATTTTACCTTCATCCTTAAACATCTTCCAACCTAATAGTACTGTTACTTTACCCCAAATACCTGCAATAGACATTGTTAATGATGTTGGAAGTGTATGTACTTGTTCACAAGTACCTGAATCACATAAATAGATTTTACCTCTACTTCTGTGTCCTTGACCATCATGACTCATTGCAATTACTTTCCCTTTAAAACCTGATGTAAAATATGCTCCTAATGCATGACATTTTTGATGTGAAAAACTATCAAATTTATGTTCAACCCCCACAAAGTCATGTTCAATACCCATATGTCTGGGGAGAGCAAAAACAACATGGTCAACAGTATTAATTGTAGCATTAAAATTATCTCTTAAAAAATCTAAACCCATGTTTGGTCTTTGCCAAAGATGATTGAGAGCTTTACTACCAGTTAATTTTTCTTCTTCCATAGCACAAAGAATTTTACCATCTTCTATGTATGCTACTGAGGAATCGTGTCCTCCATAATGTATTCCTATAATTTTACTCATAAATTCATAATGTCATTAAATAATTGTTTAGATGTCATTTTTAACCAATCATTTCTGTGGTGATACGACACATTCGGTTCCGTGTGGTTTTGATATAAGACCCAACCTGAACCCCACTCCCCATAAGATAAATGTAAGATGTGGTGTCTATCAATTGCATAATCTGCGTAATATTTTGTTGGGTAGTTGGATACAGCAGGTTCAACATCTTCAAATATAATTTCAGGTAACTTGTTATGAATTTTTAATCTATCATTAAATTTACTGTAAATGTGTAAATTACAACCTGTATCTTTTTTATATTGAATTGATAAATTAAACCACTCTAAACATTCTTCATAAGAATCGGTTTTAAGTCGTAATAAAACGTTTTCATTCGATTCATTGTATGTGTGTTCACAAACCTGTTTTATTTGGTTATCGTACCAACCGTAAATTTTAATTTTCCAATTAACTCTAAATTGTTTTGCAACGTATTTGAACCAAGTATAACAGTGTATTACATTATATGAAACCAATGACCATCCATGTCCTGTGTTTTCATAATATTCAATTAAATATTTTTCGGATAATGAATCTTGAATATCAACAAATGCACCACCAATAAAATTTATGCTAATGGGTATATTACAGAAATCTTTCATTTTAATTTTTTATTAAATTATTCTCAAGTATTTTGTTCATAACCATATTAGGTGATATGGTTCTAGTACATTCAAATCTTTTATTTTCAGGACAAAAATCTTTTAAAAATGTTACAAATTTATCACAATGTTTTGGTGAATTCCAACAACCATGACAAACATTATCATTATAAATTCTAACACAATCTTGACTAAATTCATTTTCTTTAATTGTTACTCCTGATATCATAACAACTTTGGTGTTACAAGCCCATGCTAACCAAGATAGACCAGAACTCATACCAATAAAAAAATCACAGTGTTTTAAGTACCATGCTCTATTAGATAAAGGTAAATCACCATTTAACTTAGTAATACCTTTTAAGTCTGATTTTTCTTTTGATATGGAAACAATCTCGTATCCATATGACTTTAACATTTGAATCAATTTTTCCCAACCAATAGGATTATTCCATTGTTTTATTGGACCTGAGGCAAATTCAGAAATACAAATGTATTTATTTTTAATCGGTCTTTCATTTGAAATGTTTTGAATTAAAGGTCTTAGTTCTTTATATTCTAAACCAATTTGTGACGCTCCAAATTCTTGTAGTGGTACTAAACTAGGATGTTTTGGGGATGAATCAGTATTCCACAATGTTAAACCTTCTAAATACTTTTTCTTTTTTTTGTGTAATTCATTAAGTAGTGTAGATTGCTCTTCAGGTGTGTTACCATATACCATTCTGTAACTAGCATAGAATTTTTCATCATCCATTTGATAATCTCCAAAATCAACCATATTAATGTTGGGATATGTGTCCTTAAATAAATCTTTTAATCTGAATTGTAATGTCACTTTACAATTATGTTTTTTTGCAAATTCATTTGCATATGATACCCAAGCAATGTTATCACCAAGAGGGGTGTTTTGAATAGTAATTAAGACTTCTTTGTCTCGTAGGTTAATAATTTCTTCATGAATAACGCCTACATTATTTTTTAATACTACAATTTTCCACTCAACAAAATATTGAATACTTGGTTTGGTCCAATAATTAGGTTTCAAATTTGCGTGATGTAATAATTTACCTGTTTGATTATTAATAAACAATACTTCATATGTTTCTGATTCATTATACTGAACACCTTTTTCACCAACAATTTCAACCATACAACCATCAAGGTAGTTAATTTTTAATTCAATATTATTCTTCATATATTTCTATAATTTTATTAAATACTGAATCGTATTGAGGGTGACATTCAAATGTTGGTTTTTTCTCCAAACAATTGATTAAGGGTGGTACTCCTTGAACACTTCCCCACTCTTCAACACCGTACTTCATATCTGAAGCACAAAATATTGAACATCCACCACCGACATAATGGTATTTGTATTCTTGAGAATTGTGTCTATATGGGGCTCTCCAACGAGGATTAATTGATGAACCTAATTGTATAATATGTGCATCTGTTGTACCCGCTAAGTGTAAAAGACCCGAATCCATTGTAACAAACGCAATTGAATTTTGAATTAAATGCCAAGCTTGTGATAAATTGGTTTCATTCATTAAATTTAAACCATTTTCTATATGAAAATTAAATACTGGTTTATCAATATTCCAAAAACCAACCTCACTTGAATCTTTACCAATTGAAACAACAGAAATACCCGATTTATTTAATTCTTCAGTTAATTTAACCCATTGATATGAATCCCAAGTCCTACTTGGCCAGTTTTGAACTGGATGTATCAAAACATATTTTTCAGGCAATCCTTCAATTGGTGTGAATTCATCTGAATTATAGATACATTCCATTTCTTCAGGAAACAATTGAAATCCTAACAACATTGCATGATACTGACGAATATCAGTATGTGCATGTTTATGTTGGATTCCCTTATCATTTTGTTTACCAATATCGTAAAATGAATTGTGTACTATAAAATTTTCTCTAATATAGTCCATATTCATACCACCCGATGGGTAATTTTTATCAATATACGGATTATTTTTGAAAATTTCAGGGTGTTGTGAAATTATATTTATTTTACATCCATACGCCTCACTTACTTTTTTAATGGTAGGTGTCGAACATAAAGTATCACCAATTGATGGGCAATCACTTAAATCGTAAAAGATTGAATCTCCTACATCAAGTATGTTTGCGTCCCAAAGATATTTGTTTGTTGTGTGCCAGTATTTACGCATAATGTAAATTATAAGTTATTTCATTGTATTATTCAATGCTGAATAACCTGAAACTTGTTTAGCAATCATTTCTTTATGTGATAACAACCCACCTTTATTTCCATAAACCCAAGCCAACCAAACATCTGGAGAGTGCCAATAATGTGTTTGGAGATTATTAATTATATTATTTCTTTCTGATTTATATATCATATACATTGAGCCCAATAAAAAATGTGGTACATCGTAAAAATCACTCAAATCAATTACTTTATCCCAGTAATTATCATTTCCTGATAACCAAACAATATTTCCTGAAAAAGAACAAATTTTTGAACCACGTTCAACACCTAATTCGTATCCTTTTTTAATTGTATTAAAAAAATTATCAGGGTTTAATTCCGTTATTACATCACCTTCTAAAATAATTAATGCGTCTAAATCATTTGAAAATTCTTGGGTTATTGCTCGTCTATGTGCCATGTACGCACCGTAATGACCATAAGATAAGCAATATGTGTCAACACCTTCACAAGACTCATTTATAATTGCATTTTCCCAACAAGTATCCCAAGGCAATTCTTCTCTATTAATGATGGAGTATTGTTGAGTATAAGAATAAAATTTACACTTTAATTTTTCAAAACAATCAATGGATTGTTTTTGTTTATCTAAGATTGATTGCCATCTCTCATCTGATACATCTTTTTGATGTTCAGGATTTATTAAAAGGTGAACTATTTTAATTTTCATAGTTAATAATTGTTGATTGTGTCAATAATATGATTTACTTCGTCAATTGTCAAAAATGGATGAATTGGAATTGATACTATTCTATTACATGTCTCATCTGTTTTTGAACTTGAAAATACAATATCTTCACTATCAAAAATTGATGTTTGATGAATTGGAATCGGATAGTGAATAATTGTGGTAATACCATTATCAGACATATGTTTTTCAAATGACTTACGGTCATTAACTTCAACACAAAAGATATGATATGAATGTGTTGTACAATCTTCAGATACTTTTGGTAAAATAACTTTTGGGTTGTTAATTTCATTATGATAACGTTTTGTAATTTTATTTTTAATTTCGGTCCACTCTTTAAGGTGTTTTAATTTCTCTGATAACACAATTGCTTGCATCGAATCCAATCTATTATTATAACCAATTTCATCATAATGATATTTTACTTTTGAACCATAGTTTCTAATTGACTTTAATCTATTATAAAACTCTTCATTGTTAGTTGTAATAATACCAGCGTCACCACAAGCACCAAGATTTTTTCCTGGATATAATGAATAGACCGCCAAATCACCATAAGAACCCAAATAATTATTTTTATATTTTGTTTCATGTGATTGAGAACAATCCTCAATGACATGAAAATTATATTCCTTTGATAATCTCATAATAGTATCCATATCACATGAGTGACCATATAAGTGAACAGGTATTACAACTACTTTATTAAAATTACCTCTACGATTTTTTAAAAACAACTCTAAATGATTTGTATCAATCGTGAAATGTTCGTCATGGTCAATAAGTGATACAAAAGGTTCTGTGAGTGGTAAATGTTTAACTGCCAAGTAATCGGCAACAAATGTATTTGTTGGTATAATAACTAAATCAGTATTGGTTAAATCAAACATTTGAAGAGCCAATTTTAAACCATCGGTACCATTTGATACACCAACGGCATATTTTGTGTTATAATGTTTGGCAAATTCAGATTCAAATTCCGAAACCGAAGGGCCATTAATATATGAACCTTGATAACCAAGTTTATCTATTTTTTCTAAAACAACTTCTCTAATTGTTTCCCATTGTTTTCCTAAATCGTTAAATTGCATGTTCTAAGTTTTTTGTTATTTTAAGTGTTATTTCTTTATTTGAATCAAAATTATCGTTATTAAAAAAATGTTTCATACCAATATGAATAGGTGATGGAGAATTTGAAAAATCTTCAACACCATTGTTAGTCATAATTACTTTTTTTACATCATCAAATACAATGACTTCATCATCTTCGGTAATGAATAATGATACTCTGTTTTTTGTTTTATGTTGCCAAGATGAATTAATTATAACTTGTAATCCACTTTTATAATACCAACTAATGTTGGAACCAAATTCTTCATTTGATTTAATTGAAAATTCATTCCAAGTAAAGTCAAAATTTGCTCTACCAAATACATGGTATAATATTGATAAATCGTGTGATGATAAGTCGTGAATTGAACTTGTGTCAAATCTTTTTGGACCATCATTAGTCCTGTTAAGAATTACTTGTTTTATTTTTTTCTTAGATACAATTTTTCTGATTTTATCAACACATGGGTTAAATGTGTAAACCCAATCAACAAATAACATATTATTATTTTGTTCCATTAAAGAATAGATTTCAGTCGATTCTTCTAATGTATTAACCAATGGTTTTTCACACCAAATTCTTTTATTTTTAAATTTGGATAATTTTGATAATATTTCGTAGTGTGTTGTAAATGGAGTTACAACAAAATAGTGGGAATAACTATCATCTAATAAATTAAAGTTATCTAAAACAACATCAACAATTGTAATATTATTATATCCTAATGATGTAAGATTTTTATGGAGTATCTTACCCCAATAACCATAACCAATTAAACAAATTTTATTATTTAATTCTTGCTGGATTTCCATAAACTGTAACATTATCAGGTATGTCTTTTGTTACGACTGAACCTGCACCAATTATAACGTTATTACCAATTTTAACTGGTAAAATTGTTGAGTTGGAACCAATTCTAACACGGTCACCAACAATTGTTTTTTTTATTTCCCAATTTTCAATTAAATCAGAATCAAATGTGTCGTTGGTAAACATAACGCCATGACCAATAAAAACATTATTACCTATTTTAACTCCTGAAGGTATAAAAGAATGAGAACTAACAATTGAGTCATCCCCAATTTCAGAATCTCGTTGAATTTCAACAAATGGACCGATTTTAACATTGTCACCAATTTTACAACCATAAAGATTTGTAGGTTCAACAATGGAAACATTTTTACCAAATTGTACGTTTTTTATATTTCCCATATCAAATAATAATAATAATAGACCATTAAAAAAAATGAATAAGAATGTGATGATATATTAATTTTTTTTGTATTTATAGTATAATGGGAAATGTAATTAAATCAGCAACCACCGTATCAAATGGTACAATTAAAAAAAATAACTTTTTAATTGGTGTTAATAGTTCTTTAGAATATGGACCAACACCGACTACTGGTTTTTGGAATGGAATTGTTCCACCAACAAGTGGATATACCGTATATGCTCAAAAAGCGACTCAAGGACCAAGTGTGAGGGTAGCGTCAAATGATTCCGAATTAATAACAATTGCCCAACAATATGGTGGAACAAATATTAATACAATATATGATGCGTTAAATTATTTTAATGGTCAATCAAATTATTTGGTTACCAACATTGATTATCCAAATATTGTTACAAGTGGATTAACTTATTTATTAGATGGTGGATTTATTCCATCATATCCAAGAACTGGAGCAACATGGAATGATTTAAGTGGTAATGGAAATTCTACAAGTCTTGTTAACGGACCTACATTTAATTCCTCCAACGATGGTAGTATTGTGTTTGATGGGGTAAATGAATATGGATTAACCGCAAATTTATTAAATCCAACAACATTTCCAAATGAATCTGTATTTGTTTGGTTTTATCCTACCTCAGCAGGACAAATTGTGTCTGAATTGGGTCAGGCAACCATAGATTTTGGTTATCACGATTCCAATATTGAAATTAGTACAGGTGGAACGATTAGTTTTGCAACTTGGGGTGGTAGTCTCGTTAATAAAGTTGTTTCAAGTGCTAAAAGTTTTAACACTTGGTATCAATTAGGGTTTACATATTCAGGAACAACCCTAACTGCTTATATTAATGGTGTAAGTATTGGAACGGCAACACTTACGAGACAACCACCAACAGCCTTATATTTTGGACTTTGTGCTATAGATAGTGTTACAAATATGGGTACTTCAGGATATGCGGGAGGAAGAATGGGTAATTTTATGTTTTATAATAGGGGATTATCGTCATCGGAAGTTTTACAAAATTATAACGCATTAAAAGATAGGTATGGATTATAATTGTAACTGTATTTAAATAACGTTAAATTTTTAAAAAAATATATTTCACATTCAAATATTTTTAAGTTATATTTTGCAATATGAAAGTATTAGTTACAGGTTCAAACGGGTTAGTTGGAAACGCTTTAAAAAAAATATTAGGTGATGGTCATGTTTATCATGAAAGAAAAGACGTTGATTTAAAAAACGAAGAATTAACTAAAGAGTATATAAAATATCATGTTGAAAATTCAGGTGTTGATACTTTAATTCATTGTGCTGCAAGGGTTGGAGGAGTTCAAGCAAATTCATTAGACAACCAAGGTTTTTTTATGGATAATTACTTAATTAATAATAATATTATTAAATCAGCATTTGATAACCAAATACCAAATTTTGTTAATATCTTATCAACTTGCATATTTCCTGACAAAAATACCATATACCCATTAACTGCTGACCAAATTGATAAAGGTGCACCACACCCATCAAATTATGGATACTCATACGCTAAAAGATTGTCAGGATATGAAACAAAAATATTTAAACATTTAACAAATTTAAATTGGATAAATGTTGTTCCAACAAACGTGTATGGTCCCCACGATAATTTTCATTTGGACTACTCACATATGATACCTGGTATGATTCACAGAGCATACTTGGCAAAACAAAATAACGAGAAATTTGTAATATGGGGTGACGGTAGTCCTTTAAGACAATTTATACATTCAGAAGATTTGGTTAAAAATATTTTATGGTCAATTACTAATTGGAAAAGTGATGAACATTTTATGGCGATAAATGAAACTGAACATTCGGTAACGGACATTGTAAAAATTATTATTAAAAAATTAAATATGTCTGAATCTAATGTTATTTTTGATTCTGATAAACCAAAAGGACAATTTAGAAAACCAGCCAAAACTGACATACCAAAAGAATATGAATTTATTAATTTAGAAAAAGGTATTAATGAAACTATTGATTGGTTTATAAAAAATTATAAAAATACAAGAAAATGAAAAAAATAGATTTAGTTCAAGATACCATTGACAATGATGATATTAATAAACTAATTGAATGGTTATCAACATATCCACGACTAACCAAAGGACCTAAAACAATTGAGTTTGAAAAAAAATGGTCAGAATGGTTAGGTGTAAAATATTCTGTTTTTGTTAACTCAGGTTCATCGGCAAATTTGATGATGTTCTATTGTTTAAAAATTTTAAATAAGTTAAAAAACAATAAAATATGTGTACCATCTCTTTGTTGGGCAACAGATTTAGCACCTGTTTTACAATTTGATATGTTACCATTACTAATTGATTGTAATCTTGAAAATTTATCGGTTGATTTAAATCATTTAGAAGAAACTTTTATTAAAGAGTCTCCTTCAGTTTTATTATTAGTTTCTATATTAGGGTTATCACCTGATATGGATAAAATCGTTGAACTTTGTAACAAATATAATGTAATATTATTAGAAGATAATTGTGAGTCTCAAGGTACTAAATATAAAGGTAAAAAATTAGGTAATTTTGGTTTGATGTCATCTTTCTCAACTTATTTTGGACATACAATGTCAACAATAGAGGGTGGTGTAATAACAACTAATGATGAAGATATTTACCATACATTATTACAATTAAGAAGTCATGGTTGGGACCGTGATTTACCAATTGAAAAACAAAAAGAATTGAGGTCTACTTGGAACGTTGATGAATTTTCCGCTTTGTATACTTTTTATATACCAGGATTAAATTTAAGAAGTACGGATTTACAAGCGTTTTTAGGTATAATCCAATTAGATAAAGTTGACGGCATGATTAAAAATAGGTATGAAAATTTTCTGTATTTTAAATCAAAACTTAAAGGTAAAATTTGGTTTCCAAATGATATTGATGATTCATATACTTCTAATTTTGCAATTCCTATTATTACAAAAAATAAAGAGGACAAACAAAATTTAATAAAAGATTTAACCAAAAATAATATTGTTTGCAGACCGCTTGTTTCTGGCTCAATGGGGACACAACCATTTTATAAAAAACTTTATGGTGAGAAAAAATTAGTTAATTGTAGTAAAATTGACGAGTGCGGTTTATACATACCAAATCACCCAAAATTAAATAAAGAAGATATTGACTTGATGTGTAATATTATACTTAAAAATTTGTAAAAAATTAATTACGTTTGTAACCGTTAAGTCTATTGAATTTTTCCAATACCTTAAGTGAGTCAAAATAATTCTTTTCGGCTCTTTCAATTTCTTTCATATTAGTTGTGCTTTCAAGAACTTTATTATATTCT
>Ga0181346_1001051_pt1 | contig 12160 bp, 18 predicted proteins | sample Su13VDMM15DN_FD_130100 | JGI IMG/M metagenome (GOLD analysis project Ga0181346, IMG submission 130100) | Freshwater viral communities from Lake Michigan, USA - Su13.VD.MM15.D.N | ecosystem: Environmental > Aquatic > Freshwater > Lake | place: USA: Michigan | collected 2013-07-15 | reverse complement strand
GGCGGGAAAACATTCATAATATCGCAGCGAGCTGCCGTAGACCCAGCTAGCTCTATTATTGTTGATATATCGTCAGGAATCGACTCGATCACGCAGATTACAACATCTGGAAGTTCAGACGGTCGAGTACATGACATATTCCTCGGGGAGAATAATTACTACGCAATAACCTCTGCGCCAAGAATAGTTTGCTACGATAAGTCTTGGGTTAAAAAGTGGCATGTTGACACTTTAGGCGTGACGATAATTCCAGACCATTCAATTGGCGGGAATTATATAAATATCAGGGAGCGCGGTGATGAGTCCGTGGTGATATGCCAAGGCGGAGATAAGTTCTTCGCAGTTAGCCAGTCGGGCATTTTTGATCTTGGATCTGTACCAGCAATTGACGGCTTTCAAGGCCTCGGAGGATCGCACCTAGTCTGGCCGCTGTGGATATCTTACAACGCTGAATACAATCGGGTTTCGACAGTAAAGCTGTCCAGTGTAACCCCGCAAACCGTCCAGCTATCAACAATCGTCGCCACCGAATCCGCCCGCTCAGCACTAATCAAGCCAGCCGATATCGACACGACCGGACTAACCGATAGCGTGACAGGATTCAAAGTCACCGCCACAGGTTCTATCCGTAACGCCATCGAACCACTGCGCGGCGCTTGGCCGTTTGACGTTGTGCAGTCCGGCTACAAAATCAAAGCCACGTCACGCGGTAGCGCGCCTGTTGTGACTATTCCGGCTGGCGAGCTAGCAATTGATACGCAGCTAACCGAATCGCGGGAGATGGATTCTCAGCTACCGCAAAACGTCACCGTAAAATATATCGACCAAGGGCGCGACTATGACGTAAACGAACAGCGGGCGCAGCGGGATAACACCGAGGCGGTCAATTCGTTAAACATCGACTTGCCTGTAGTGCTATCGGCCACCCAAGCGGCTCAGGTTGCCGACAAGCTTATCCGCATATACGCGCTCGAAAAATCAGACTTCAGTTTTACGCTTCCATCCGCGTACAGATACTTAGAGCCGGGTGACGTGGTTACGATTGCTACCGACGACGCTGACTTTGCGCTCAGGATGGTATCAGTAAACCACACCGCAGACGGTCGCTTAGAGTGCGCCGGCCGGCCTAGCAGCGCCTCGACTTACGTTAGCATCGCGCCGGGCGATCAGGGTCAGGTCGGGCAGGTAACGATACCGCTAGCAGGGTCAACTATCGGCATGCTGATTGACGCGCCAGTTATTGACGAAGGCTTGCAAGACTCGCCGGGGTTTGCTTGTGCGTTTAACGGCTACAGTACAACATGGCCGGGCGGAATTCTGTTTCAAACGGCGGATAACGGGCAAACGTGGACTGATTTACAGGGCATTGGCGGTCAATCCACTAGTGGCACAGCGTCCACTTTGCTGGCTGCTAGTGCCGGCAATCTTGTGCAGATCGGCGGGTATCTTACCGTTTCAATGCTCGCAGGAACACTCGAAAGTGTGACAGAGGCGCAGATGTTTAACGGCGCTAACATCGCTGTATATGGCCAGCCGGGCAGATGGGAGGTTATTAGATTCCAGAATGCCACGATGGTCAGCGCTGGGATTTATACGCTCGATACGTTCTGGCGTGGCGACCGAGGCACCGAGTGGGCAACTGGCCTGCACGCTGCTGGCGATCAGTTCATCCTAATGACTGATCCCGACTTGGCTTTTGTCGGAATGCCAGTGGACATTATCGGATCGCCTCGCCAGTATCGCGCAATAACTAACGGAGCGGCTATTGATAGCGCGTCAAGCCAGTCGTTTACCTATCTTGGCGTAAACCTTGAGACTTTATCAGGCGTGCATCCAGTCGGGATGCGAACTGCCGGCGACCTGTCGATTGCATGGAAGCGTAGAACCAGAGTAGGTGGCGCTTGGCGCGACTTTGTTGACGCTTCATTGGGCGAAACTACAGAAGCTTATGAGGTTGACGTTATGGATGGTGCGACAGTTAAAAGGACGCTGACGGCCACCACTCCTAGCGTGCTGTATACTAGCGCAATGCAAGTTACCGACTTCGGTGCCGATCAACCATCGGTATCGGTCAATATCTATCAGTTATCGTCGGTAGTCGGTCGCGGCTACCCACTGGGGGCGACACTTTGACAACTCCTAAGTTACAAATGCCCGAGTTAGTTGCTGGACAAGCAGGGAAAGAGCTAACGCATAATCAGGCGCTAGCTATATTGGATCAACTTGCGCAGCCGAGTGTAGTCGATAAAGACTTAGCCGCGCCGCCTGGCAGCCCTGCAAATGGCAGTATGTACATTGTTGCTGCCGCTGCAACCGGTGAGTGGGTTGGGCAATCTGGAAAGCTGGCGTGCTGGCTTGATTCGGTTCTGGCGTGGACTTTTATCTCTCCAGCTAACGGATGGCGCGCGTTTGTCGTGGGTGAATCCATGTGGTATCAGTACAGCGGTTCCGCGTGGGTTGCAGACGATACATCATGGGCTAACCTTACGCTCACCAATACATGGGCAGTTTCTGGTGGGCTGACGCCTCAATGGCGGCGAGTTAAGGGCGTCGTATACCTTCGCGGGAAATGCCAGCACGCAACATTTGCGAGCAATGGAACGACGGCATTTACGCTGGCATCCGGCAGCCGTCCCGGCCAGACAAGCGACTTCGCAGTATTAGGCGGTGCAACAAACGTGACCGCCGCAAAAGCAAGCATTACTACAGCCGGCGTAACATCCTTGACCGACTTGGTTACCGCTTCGGGAACGGTTTATGTTTCACTAAGCGGTATAAGCTTTGCCGTTTAATGAACAGTGGCTACGGGAGTTAAATCTGGAAACTCTCGCTGCCCGGCTATATGCCATGTATCGCCCGAGTATTCAGCCTTAACCGTAAAGCCGCCAAGGAATAGCTCGTCTATTACCTGCATGGCGGCCGGTTCGTTGCTTGAGATTGCAAATTCTACGCGCTGGATTGTCATTTTATTGGCTTCCTAATCTCTTGGTACCCACCGCAGATAACGCACTCAAGTACGCCGATTGATTGGTAGAACACTGCGCCGCTGTCCTGTAGTTTGTGGTCGTGCAGGCATAGCGCTGGCGTATCCGTTAAGCCATGCCGTTTGATACTGCTTATTACGGCCTTTGATAATGTCACAGGGCAATCCTAGAAGTCGGGCAGTCTGACCCGCTAAGTAAATGGGAGTTATCACGGTGGATCTCTATCGGGTAAATTTTGATTGTATCGCCGTTGCGCCGGTATCGCTTGGCGCATAGTTCGGCTAGCTCGGCGGTTTCGCGCCAAGAGAATAACACAGGGAGACCGATGCCGGTTTGGCGGAATATGCCGTGCATTATTTCACGCGGATGCCGGTTGATTCGATGGCGGATATAACATCATCAGGCCAATAAAATTCAATGCTATTATCATCAAAAGTAACGTCAACGCTTAACTCCGGCAGCTCAACAACAACCGCCGCTCGCGAGGCTTGCCATGCTGCTTCGGCCAGCGCTATAGCCTGAGCCCACGGAGTTCCGTGGCATCCGGGGATAATGTCAGCGGCGCAATCATCGAGCCATGCCTCAAATTCTTCACGCATCACAAGTACACTCCAGATAAACCATTCCCAGCAACGGTACAAGCGCGATGGCTGCGATAAAATGACCTGATTCGATAAAGCCAGACGCCACGAACAGCACGCCAAGACTTAGCAGGAACCAATTTTGTTTGCGGTGGTTGTTTTTTGATTGCCACCAGTTGCGCAGGGCTTTCATATCAGCAGCCCTCGCCAATGCGCATTGTCAGTTCGGCATAAACAGCGCCGCAGCCAGCCATTGCGGCCTCGTTTGCAGCAAAGCGCCAAAACTCACTAGCGATATTTAAGACGGTCCAGCTAACCAGACGATCTACCTGCGCCTGCGATGGGATGCCATCACCAAGCGCCCATAACATATCTGAAAAACGATCCATTGCGTTGCGTTGTTCGCGGTTCATATTCGTTTACTCCGTTGGTTTGTGTTCCGTGATTCGAATACTAGACAGCTCATCGAATGCCGTCAACCGATTTTCGCGCTATAATCGGTAAATAATTGGCACGGAAACTGCACATGAAAATCAGCCCGAAAGGCTTAGACCTAATCCAGCGTTTCGAGGGGTGCAAGCTAACGGCTTACCTATGCCCTGCTGGCGTGCTTACCATTGGATACGGCCACACCGGGACGGATGTTCGCAAGGGCATGACCATTAAGCCGTTTGAGGCCGATAACCTGCTTGCTGACGACCTTGCGCGCTTCGAGGTTGGGGTTAGTGAGGTTATCAATAAGCCGATGACACAAGGCCAGTTTGACGCCATGGTGAGCTTTGCGTTTAACCTGGGGCTGGGCGCGCTTAAAGGATCTACGCTGGCGCGCAAATTCAAACAGGGCGACCATGCTGGCGCGGCTGGCGAGTTTTCTAAATGGGTATGGGCCGGCGGTAAGATGCTTCCGGGACTTGTAAAGCGGCGACTTGCCGAAAAACTGTTATTCGAGGGCGACAAATGAACACTCAAGACTACCTAATGCTTGCAGGCACTCTATTTGCCGTTATGCCGCACGTTGCCGCTATCATCGGCACACCTGCATGGCTTAGCAAGATCGGCGCTGTAGAGGCCATCTTTAACGTGCTGGCCAGTCGGTATGGGAAAGACCGACCGAGCAAGTAAGAAAAAGCCCGCGTTATGCGGGCTTTGTTTTAGATGTTATTCCACTCAGCTCGGCGGCGCTTCATTAGGTCACAGTAGCGCTGATAGGCGGCGCTCTTTGTCGGGCTGAATCCAAGCCCCTTGCACCAGTAGTCATTCTTTAGGAATGTCTTTACTACCTTTCGCCAAGTCGGCACCTTTCCGCGACTTTCGAGCGATTTATCAGCTGAGTCTGGTATCCCGTCAGGATATCCGCGCTTACTCCACCACTTTAGGTATACCGCCAGCTTGTTCTTGTAGTGCTCGGCGGTTGGCTTCGGCATGGTGCGCAGTATGTGCCGCGCAAAGCTCTCGAAGGTATGGCCTTCAGGCAGCGCGATACTGTGGTTGCCCATTATTGCGCCTTTTTCCTGGCTGTACATCTTTCCGGTGTTTGCTCCTGCACACCTCAAAACAACCTTTGCCCACATGGCAGGATCAACAATCTGGTACAGCCACAAACCCTTTCGCGCCTCGTCTCCAAAAGGTTCGCAAATTCGCATTTGACTGATTTTCATGCCGGCTTGGTGCATCCGATCATACAGGCGATTGTAGTCAAGACCTGTCTTCCCATGGAAACGCCAGATATCTTTAGTCTTCCAGTCGTAGATTGGGTATACGTTCCATGCGATTCCTTCGACCTGCGTAGTCCATTGTTTGCCCATAAATGTCGGCTTGTCGTCACGAGCAATTGCACGGAAACGGTTAAGGCTTTCGTCTGCGCGAATACCGACAAAGCAGGCGCACGACTTGCCCCCTGCATACCACTGCGCAAATGCTGGCGTAAATTCCTCAAACGGCATGCCAGTGTAATAGAACGGAAAAAACGATTCATCAGTGATGCTCATAGCCTCTGGCTGACGAACCCATAAATCTTCCTTTTCTGTATCCCACGCCGTCCATTCTGGCTCTATCTGGCTGCATGCGTTCCATGTCTTCATTGGCAGAGCCACCCAGTACGGGACAATAACATCCGCGTACTCTTTGAACATGCTGCGCGCAAAATCAATCGTAAGACCAATCTGGCACTCCCAGTCGATCATTAGCACGCCGATTGTTCGACCTCTTGCCCGGGCCTCGGCCGCCACCATGTGGAGCATTACGGTAGAGTCTTTGCCGGCACTAAATGACAGATAGATGCGCTCGAAATTGTCGAAAGTGAAAGATATCCGCTCTTTTGCGGCGTCGAATACGTTTAATCCAAGCCCTCTTTTTGGCATTTCAATTCTCTACTCTGGTGAAGTTTTTAGTTGAAGACACTACCGTAAAGCCCTTAGACACGAACACTCCAAGGCTTGCAGGTGTGCAGTTTGCCTTTAGTCCTACCGGAACAGCAAGCAAAATACGCGAAAGAATTTCAGAAAATACTCCTTCGCCTCTCCGTGTCGGGCGCACATAGCAATCAGAGACAACGCTACGCCGCAAAGAAGCGAACCCAATCAGGACGAACCCATCATAGGCGGCAAACCATTCCTTATCTTCATCGTCGTAAATATGAATGCCTATTTCCTTGGCTGCCGAGCGAGAGCCAAAAAAAGGCCCCATCAATCTATAGAAGTCCTTATTTTCGCGTGACAGACTTAGGATTTGCACGCTCATACCTGTCCCTCCACTCTAATATAGCAACGTCAGCGGCAAGGTTTGCCAGCTCCTGCTGAGCCTCTGCCATGGTGCGCCACCCGAGCCTTGTAAGGTCTTCGCTTGCCCCGTGGTGCAAGTAGCACGCCGCATGGCCGATCCACGCCTGATGATTGATAACGGATGCGCTTAGATTCACGTCGCAACTATTTGGCCACCGATCTAGCACAAGCATGCAGGAAGACAGGAAGGACTCATAATCTATCATCAGAGCAGCCGAGGCCTCCGGCATGCCAATGCGCTCAGCGGGCGGCAAGACCTTCCACATCGCGCCCTGATACTCTTCGCACTCGAGGTAATGGCGATATACGCGCTTAAACCTTCGATTCATCAATTAGCTCCAGCTCGTCCGCCTCATCAAATGACACAGCTTCCCATGCCTCACTGAAGTCTTCGTCGCCAAACAGCCCTGCAAGCCCGGTTACTTGCTGCAAACGCAAAACCTCATCTGCATCCATGCCAAGCTCTGTAGAAATACGCTCGTCAGTCCAGAAGCGCCGCTTTAGCTCAACAACAATTTCCGACATCGACTCTACCTTGTGCGCGCCGCGCGCCCGGTTATGTCTAATGGTCGCTGCCATTCGATCATTGCGATCATGCTGGCCTGCCTTGAGCTCAACTATCGGCAAATAGCTATGCACTCGAGCACTGATGGCTGGCGATTCCTTGCCGACGCGGTGGCGGTGAAACCCGTCCACAACCTCAATGCCATCATTCGGCCATGTAACGATTGGCTGAGTGTAGCCATCACTCATAATAGAATGCTCGAGCAGCTTCATCTCTGGCGGCGCTACGCTATTTGGGTTGTAGTCGTTTGCATGAACAAGGTCATTCTTTACCCATCGCACAAAATCAACAGGCTCTGAATTGAACGGGCTGTGCGCGTGAATCATCTCGCGCAATCGATTGATTTCATCGACACGTTCGTCGATTGGCATATCTGCCAGATAGTCAAAATTCATTTCAAAAACTCCTTGATTTGCCGCTTCGCATCTTCGAAGCCTAGGCATAATAGATAGGTTGCCCCCGCCAATTCAACCTCTTTTTTGTATTTCTTTTGATCCGCGCCCCACACGCTACCTTTCTGCCTTTTCATCTCGATATAAAGCCCCCAGCGCGGCACATGCAAATCACTTGGCCCTTTGCGCACTCCTTCGGCTTGAGCCTTTTCGCGCTGGCGATGGCCAATGTGCAGGCCGTTAGGTATGGCGTGGATAAAAACGTCTGGATATTCACGCTCAAACCAGTTAACGAATGCAACCTGCTCGTGCGTTTCTAGTGGTGTGTTATTCATAATTCCCCACGCTGATGACATCGAAAAATTGAGATCCGGCCTTCTTGCGGTAGGCAATACCGGCTGGTATTTGTGAATCTGGAAAGGCGTCTAGCGCGCTCTGAATATCCGGCATTGTTTCGCCCCACGCTGCTCGACAGAAAGCATCTGCTCGACTGCGCGACCAATGGTTGCCGCTCTCAAGCGAGTGCCACTGCGTAAGCTTAAAGGGCTTTTCGGCTATGTCGTAAACGACTTTAAGCGTGTCTGGCTTATCGCCCATGCTGACGTGTCTCGCCATTGTCCATCCTAGCACCTTGGAGGTTCTAAGCCGGCAAGGATCGTTCGCAATCTTTGCCGCAAGCTCTTTAAGCTTTTCGTTTGGGTCGATAATCTCGGCCTTGCAGCTTGAGCAATAGCGCGCCGCAATATCGTTTTCGGCTTCGCACACTTCGCAGACCTTGCACGTCCATCGGTAATTGCAGCGCGAATGAATTCCGGCAATGATTGCTTCGCCAAGGCATCGGCGACCGTAGTGCGCTGGCAATGGCTGGCCATGCTCGTTAGTCAGGCGAATGCCGCCCATATCAATTTGATAGCCATGGTCGTCAATACCAAACCCAACAAGATCGTCACGCAAGCTGAATTGATTGTCATAGCCGCAATCAGGGCAGCAAGCCGACAGCTTGTCGCCGCCTTCTTTTGCTATCCTGGCCGTAATGACCGGATCAAAAATATCGCCACCAGGGCAATGCCACTCTATGTTCTCGCCATAGTCCAGTACAAGGCAGTCGCGCTTATCATCGCCAAGGCGAAGCCCTCGACCAATGATTTGCTGCAATAGCCCGACAGACTCAGTGGCGCGCATAATGGCTATAACGTCAACATGGCTAGCGTCAAAGCCAGTAGTTAGCACCGCGACGTTCACAAGGTACTTAAATTCCAGCGCCCTGAAGTCGTCAAGGATTTTACGGCGTTCGTCTTTGTCGGTTTCTCCCGTTACCAGCTTCGCACCATACGGCAGGCTTTGCAGCACCTCTTTGGCGTGCTGGATCGTTGCCGCGAATATCATAACGCCTTTTCGGTCGCGGCTTTTAGATACAATATCAGCGACGATTCCCGATGTTTTGCGCCCCTGACCTACGAAGGCGGTTTCAACTTGAGCTGCGTCAAACTGGCCGCGTGCGTTTATGGTTAAACCAAGCGCGTCATAGTGGTCGGCCACCGTATCGAAAACTGGAGGCGTTAAAAACCCTTCGGCAATCAGGGCTCGCGCGCCAATCTCATAAATGGCGGTGTGGAAAAATGGCTCTATCGAATCCTCACGAAAGCCGTCTTTGTGGTGGTGCTGGTAGATGTAGCCAGAGCCAAACCGGTAAGGCGTAGCCGACAAGCCAATAACGCGCAACAGCGGGCTTTGGCTGCGCATATGCTCGATAATGCGGCGTAGCGTTGGCGTAATTCCGTGCGCCTCATCAACTATAACCGCAGCAAACCGGCTGTCGAATTTTCGCAAGGCGTTAGCGATAGTTTGTGGCGTGCCGAAAACCACATTGTGTTTCATGTCCTTTTTGCCAAGGCTTGCGCTGTAGATGCTGGCTAGCGCTCCGGCTGCGCGGTATTTGGCATAGTTCTGCTCTACCAATTCACCCGATGGCGCAAGGCATAAAATCTTTTTGCCAGACATAGCGTGAATTTGTTCGGCAATGGCCGCGATGATATGGCTCTTGCCTGCGCCAGTCGCGGCAATGATTAGCGCCGGATCAATGCAGGCTTTAACCCATTGCATGGCGGCGTCTACGGCCTCTTGCTGATACCAACGTAGAGTCATTCTGTTAATTCCGTCGCATTAAAAATAAGCTTAATGGTGGCAATATCAACATCATCCATAAGCATTGCGTCTGCAAGCCCGCGCAAGTGGTTGGAGCTTTTGCCTTTCAGTCCGTTCGCCATGCCGTTTGCGTAGTAAATTGTGTTTTCGCCTTGGTCGGCATTGACCAATTCAAAGCCAGACAATTCCATAACCTGCGGGTGGAACAGGTGGCGCTCGCATGGCTCGGTGCCGTGGCCACAGTTGAACTTGCCATCAACAACGGATACATGCGCGCAAGTGCGGCAGTTGACTAGCGGAATCTCACCCGCGCCACTGCAAAAGTCTTTGTAGTCGCACCAATTACAATGGACGTCATTATTGGCATACGGCACGGCTTCGGACGCCATAACGTCATGAATGCGGTCATATTGCGCCTGAGCATAAACAGGATCGTAATTGACAACCTCGGTAAATATCTCGCTGGTGTTTTTATTGAACACAACAAAAAGGCACTTTGCCAGCTTATTGCCGTGAGCGCTAAGCTGGTCGCTTGCGTGCATGTAGAGCTGGACTTGCGCGATATAAGATTGGTCAATACCTTTCTTGGCCATCTCTTTCCAGCGCTTATCATTGGCGGTTTTGTTCTCCAGCAGGAAGAACTCGCCATCTTGAAACATGCCGTCAATCAGCCCAAGCGTGCCGCCCCAGCGGTTTAACAGCTTGGCTTCGCGCATGTGTACTGGATGGCCTAGCCACTCGCACAATAAATCTTCGAGCGCGTGACCGATGCGGAATGTCCGCAAGGTTTCTTGCTTGAATACTAGCGCTTTGACGTGGCGGAATTGCATCCACATTTTCCGGTCGCACGCGTGCCATCGGCTTCCCGTTATGGCGGATGGGGGGCGGTCTGTTGCGATTATGTTTGGGATTTCCACGGCTAACTCCAATAGAAAACGGGGCCGAAGCCCCGCTATTTAACTTAAAAGCCGATACCGGACGCAGCCGGCGCAGCCGCAACCGCGCTATTCATGCCGGCAACCGATTGCACCCAGTTACCGGACATCTTTTCGCCCGCTGTTTCGTTGTCCATCGCCCAAATCGCCACCTTAATCTTTTGCGGCTTATTGGTCAGGCACGAAGCCAAATCCATATCTGTCGGCTCTTTGCCAAGTGACATCAGGCGACCGCCTGCGTTAACGTCAATTGCTGCCAGCATCCGCAGCGCCTTGTCTTTCTTCTTGGCGTCAGCATCAAGAACGCGGACTTTTTGAAACACAACGCGCTTTTTAAATTCGCCTTCCAAGACGTCCCAGCGTACTTTGATAAGTCGCTCGCCGGTTGACTCGTTCGAGTCCCATTTTGCTTCTGTGACCATTGCCGTCAAAACAGTACCGCTCGGGATAGGTGGCAGATCACCGCCGCCCATTTCAGCTACGCCAGTTGCTTGGATTGGTGCGTTGTCGCTAGTTGTCCAAAAGCTCATTGTGTATTTCCTTTCTTACAGTGATGGCACGATGCCGGATAGCGGGTTAACGCCAAGAATTACGGGTAGGTCGGATTTGATGCCGAAACGGTTTTTCGATACACAAGACGCAGCGGCGTAAGCAACCAAAATACGATCACCGTTTGAGATTGCCTTTTTACGCTCGCCGTCACCAGTGGTGAAGGTCTGCAATTTGATGAAGCCCACAATATCACTATCATCAACATAGGGCGCAACTGATTTTTTGCCTAGCCGCAGATTATAGCGCGTGTAAGGGTCGCTATCAGGAAGCTCGATTGTCTCAGTCTCAGCGTGGGCGATAAAGACAATGTGCATACCTTTATCATTCAGGATGCCGCAGCCTTTGCGCACGCGCTGGTGCATCGAAGCAACCGCACCAAGCCCAGCACCATAGCCACCGAGCGCTTGGTTAATGCTACGAGGCTTCTTTGGGTCGCTGTCGATTACCGACTGAATGAATAAACGCTCAAGCGCCGTTACGGAGTCAATCACAAGCGTCTTGTAGGAGTGATCTTCCTCTATCAGAGCCTTGATCTGTAGAAACACTTCGTCAGCGGTGCCGATAACCGGCAGCGCGTCAGGGCGGCTAGCTTCCGGGATTGCCTGCAAACCATCCTCAGCCCGAAGGAATACAGGGTTTGGGAATGTGGCAGCAAGCGATGTTTTACCCATACCGCTATCACCAAGGAAGGTTGCCACAATTGGCCGATTCGCTGGCTTGCAAATCTGTTGAAGGATGCTCATTTTTTTGCCTCTCTCTCGTTTTGGTGTGGCCATTCTTGCGCCCCGGTGGTATCTTGTCAACACAAATCAACAAGGAAGCAAACAAATGTTAACACTTGACCAGATCAGGCTGGCTCTAAAGCCCTACAACCTAAGCAAGGTCGCAAAGGAGGCAGGCGTAAATAAGCACACGCTTTATCGCATGATGAATGAGCAGCACAAACCATCCTATGAGACCGTAAAGCTTCTGAGTGATTACCTTCTATGAGCGGCGAACTGGAAATAATGCGCGACTACGCGGACGCCGGGTTTCGGGTGTTCGCGCTGTGGAATATCGTAGGCGGAAAATGCGAGTGCGGAGACGAGGAATGTAAAGCGGCTGGCAAGCACCCGCGCATCGGCGCATGGCAGAACTCGCCAGTGTGGAGCGTTGAGCAGCTTGACGCGCAACTGCAATACATCATCGAGACTGGCTTTGGCGTATGCCTTGACGATCACTTAGTC
>Ga0181346_1001047_pt1 | contig 12192 bp, 12 predicted proteins | sample Su13VDMM15DN_FD_130100 | JGI IMG/M metagenome (GOLD analysis project Ga0181346, IMG submission 130100) | Freshwater viral communities from Lake Michigan, USA - Su13.VD.MM15.D.N | ecosystem: Environmental > Aquatic > Freshwater > Lake | place: USA: Michigan | collected 2013-07-15 | reverse complement strand
TCTCTGGGTTCCAGAAGCCAAGCTCCTGGCACGCTGCGTCGAGGGATGCCTCAGTGCCGAAGTCGAGAACAAAGTCGGTCATAGCGGGGCACCTAGAACGGTTTTGGCTTTGAGGGTCAGGTCGGGGAGGCGTTTGTTGTAGATGGCGATTTTGCGCACATGAGAATTGATCAACCCCGCCGATGCGGAACTGCTGCCTATATTAACCGATGTTGTCCCTGTAAACGCAACTATCGACGTTCGCACCGCTCCGCCATTACCGACCAATGACCGACCACTAGATGATTGCGAAAAACCAATTCTGGATATGGCCGCAAACCCAGACCCTGGCAATGTAGCGGATAGGCTTGCATCGACGGTGCCATAATCGGTCACTGTGGTGGAGTTTGTGACATAAGCTGGTGTATTGCCTGCGTTATACCCAACAATTTGAATGCCTGCCGTGAACGCAGGCAGCGTATTAAGTTCCACAACCATGCTTCTTGAAACGCGCGTCATTGTAGTTAACGCTATTCCTGCCAACGGCGCAATATCAACCGCCCGCGTCACCGCCGCAGTCGTGGTGGGTATGTATGATGTCGGGAATGAACCATTTTCACCCTGCGCACCCCACATTAAGACTGTCCCCCCTGACACGCTAACTTCCCACCTTTGCGAGCCAGATGTGGTCGTTGTTCCCGTTGCGGAAATCCTGACCCATGAACCTGTTGCTGCAACGGCGCCACTAGTGCCTCTGATCGTGTCGCTGCCGCTATCTTTTACTACCAATGTAACAACGGGTGACCCCGATGATGTCTTAATGTAAAGAGTATTCGTCCATACTGTCGTGGAGCCCAATATTGACTGCTGCCAAAACCGACCGGTCCCCGCCCACGAGGCGGCGGTCGTTGTTCCATCTGGTGCGGTTCCAGCATTTAGCACATAACCTGTAGGTATTCCTGAACCCCACGAGCCTATACTGCTGAATTGACTTTGAAGCACCACGTTCGTGCGCGCCTCCTCGATCAGCAGCCCGAGCGGCGAGTTCGCCACGCCCGGCGTGTTGTCGAAGCGGGGGCCGTAGTAGGCGGCGGAGGTGGTGGCGACGTAGGGGCCGGGGGTGGTTTGGTAGGTGACTTGCTCTAATTGATGTTTTCTCGCGTAAACACCTTTTGCGGCGTCACCGGCAAAAGACACTCCAGAATTATATGTCCCGACGCGCGGAGAAAAACTTTGTGCTGATGAAATGCCAGTCAGATAGACACGCCACTTCCCTGCACTAATTTGAGTTGCGCCAGCAGAATAAGACGACCACCCGGCGGCAGCCCCAATGAGCGTCAAAACTCCCGTAGATAGGTCAATCCAGTAGTTCAAAACACCAGAAATATTGTCGTTCATGCCTAGCCAAGCATTGCGGCCCGTTCCGTAGGTTTCAATTTCAACGGAGTAAATTACTCGTCTGGATGCCACAAAACCAAAATCAACTGACTGAGTAACTCGATGCTCGCCCGTAGCGGTCGTCTCTAAAAACAGGTCCGTTCCGCTTACTGTGCCGTTTGTTTTAGCCCACCCCGCAACGCTAATGTCTTCAGAGTATGTGAGGTTGTTATTCGGCGCCCACGTCAGCGCCCCCGTCGCATCAAACTGCATCGCGTTGCCGGCGCGGGAGAAGGTGATCTCGGATGGCAGGGTAGAAATGGCCGTGAAGTTGCACTTGAACTTCGGCGCAGGTGTGGCGAGAAGCAGGTCGTATGCGGTCGCGGTGTCCACGACTAGCCCCGCAAGCTGTGGAGCGTGGCTGTGAAGACCGTAGAGGCGGCGGGGGTGAACGCGCCTATCGTGACCAGGTAGGCAAACACGGTGTTGCTGGCGGCTTTAATCTGCGCGTTCACGCCGTCAGACTGGACATACAGCGTGGACCCAAGGTCAACCGGGGTGCCAAAGTCAACATACCCGATATAGGCCGCACGATCACCAGCCGGAAGATCCCAGGCAGCGTTGTCAGCCAGCGCGCTCGGCGGAGTGACATTGTATAGATACGCCCGGAAGCTGGTCATGCCGGACGGCACGGCGGCTATGTTTATCGCCAGTGTTGCGCTGGTGATGATAAAGTCGGCCCCGTTCCAGGCGAGGGCGGGAAACGATATCGCGCCGCCTACAACATCATTTGCCGTGTACGCAGTAGTGTCCGCTGGCCGCGTGATGGTAACCAAACTTGACGAACTAGGCATTCTGCCACTCCTTGTTGAACCCAGCCGATTGTAGCGGCGCTAGGGCGTTCCGTCACAAGGACTAAAACGCCCAATGGCTATCCGCTACGGAGCACCAGGAATGAACTCAACAACCATCGTGCCCGCGCCAACCGCAGTTACAGTCGCGGTCTGCACAATACGCACATATAGAATGCTGCTGGAGGGGAGGGCTAGATCAACCCCAAGACCGGCAGCCACCAAAGTGTGCGCTACAGTACCCGCAGCTTTGATGGATACCGCCGCAACAACTTCTGAACCGCCGGAGGTTGTGCCGACCTGAACCGTGACAGTATTTCCCGTATACGCCGTGGTGGTGAAAGACGTGAGACGGATGACGCCAGCAATGCCGGCGGGCATTTGAATGGTAAGGTCGGTGTTCGCGGCCGCCGTCGGGACCAGCGAAAGGGTCGTCGTGGCCAGCAGCACCGCCGCAGCGGACGCATTACCGACGCGAACGGGACCGGAAAAAGTGGATGTAGCCATAAGAAGTCTCCTGCATGAGGTGTATCCTGTAGTCTATGCAGCGTCAGCCAGTGCTGTCTACAGGATCGTATAGTTACTGGAAGGCGATGCAGGGACGCCGAAGCGCCCCTGCACTAGAGTTAGGTGGATCCCGGCGACCCATACATGCCAAGCGGATCAGAAACGCCGAAGCTGTAGCGTTCCCGGCTCTTGTAGCGCACGTTGCCGGTATCGAAGTCACCATCCATCGACGTGTTCAGCGCCACGCGATTGAAGTATTTCATGCCATTCGGCACGTCCGTGACGAGATACCAAGCGTTGGTATCGTTCAGGAAGTGGTTGACACTGTAGCCCTTCGGGATGCTGCCATTGTTCTTCAAGGCGTTGATGTCGTTGTCAGCCGTCCCAACCCGCTGCTCTGTTTCCAGAATGCGAGTAGCGACAAACATCAGCGCGGTAGGAATAATGAGCTTGACGGGACGGGCAGCAATGAGCAACCCACGTTCGTCAGTCCACGCCGCGATGGCAATCACGGCAGCTTCCAGCGAGGTCTCGTTGAGGTCAACGCCCGTCGTGGGACGATTCGCGTTCAACCCGCCTGAAACCAGCGGATGGCTCGCGCTGAACAGGGCAACCCCATCACCCGAAAGGTAGGTGGTGAAGCCGTTGTTCAGCGGCGTCGCGGCCTTCATCTGCTTCGTATACGCCATGGAGCGCGCGAGCGCCTTGGTGTAACGGCCAGACAGACTGTCGTAGAGGTTATCTTCCATCGCTTCTTCAGTGATGGAGAAACCCATAGCGATAGTCTCGTGGGTGAAGCGGGCGGTCCAGGCTTCCTGCGCGTTATCATACGCAATGGCCCCGCCTTCCGTTTTCACCGGAGCAATATTGAAGCCGGAGAGTTTCGTCTCCTCTTCAAAGGAACGCTCCGAGGACTCGACCTCGTAGATTTCCTTGTGCTCTTCCGCGTAGCGTTTGTATTCCAACCCAAACAATGCGTTCAGACCGGGAAGCAGCTCCTTGAGGAGCTGTGCGCGAGAAATAGCCATGTCTCAACTCCTTCTGTTAGATGCCACTAGTCTGGCGCTGGAAGTGGGTATTGATCCGCACGATGACATCGGTAAACGCATCGCCGATAGTGCTGCCCGGCGCGTTAACGAAGTCAACGATACGAACCGGAAGCGTGGCGGTCGTAGCCACACTGGAGATTTGCAACTGCAACCCAGACGGCATGTAGGTGCCCGCACCCGCAACCGTCTGAATGATGGCCGCGTTGGCCCCCAGAGTAGCCTGCGCCAGCGTGCCATTGGCCTGAAGCTGGAACAGTGCGTCCGGATCGTCCACAACCATCGCCATGATGTCGGTGGCAACCGTGCCCGCGACATACGTTTGGCGGGTAGTGAAGCCCGTCGTGGCGTCAGTATACTGGCAACCCACGAACACACCTGCAAAGCCGGCAGTGCCGCCCGTGTTGGTGACAGTCGTAGCAGTCGTCGTCGCGTTCATCCGTTCGATGGTTCCCGCGGCAACAATGACCACAGGATCGCCAACTTGGATGTTCACGGCGTAGCCAGACGCGATAGAAATGAACCGGGTGGCGCCAGCGTAATTTCGGCCACCCAGCAGATTCACGGCTCGAAAGCCGTATGGAGTGGATGTAGAAGCCATCTCCTGTTACCTTTCTGCGTTGGGATTAAAGACGGGCTTGAGGATCATCCTTTCAGCCCAGTTCCGAATGTGACCTTCGAGGTGCGTTCCGACCGTAGGACGGGCATCCGAGGATCACTCTCTCGCATGAAGTTGTTGTCGATACTGTCCATCTGCTGACGAGTCTGGTTCTGATAGTATTCTGCACGTTGCCGTGAGAGTTCAGCCGGAATCTTGCAGAGAAGTAGACCACCAACTTCGACATTACCTTTGAACCGGCTTCCCGCATCAGCCTCGATCATGAGTTCGGGATGGTCTTCAGCGCGAACGGGCACATACCCTTCACGAAATTGCCGGCTGACATTGGTGTTGTCTGGCGAGTTAGCCATAGAGGTGCGAATCCAGCGGTATACATACCCTGGTTCGGGGACCGGGTCGGGGAGAATAGCGGGGGGCTTCCACGACGCGGGGGCAACTTGCGCGGCTCGAACGTCGAGCGTGCGGGGGACGCGGTCTTGGCGCTCAGTTTGGTCCGACGGTTCCGTTTGGTCCAGTCGGCGTGAGCGTTGTTCAGGGCGGTCAGACATGGGTGCTACCTTCACAACTGTGCAGCATATTGTTCTAGGGTAAGCCCCAGCCGACGGGCGATACTCTGCTGGCTTGCGGTAAGATGCACTTTGCGGGCAGTGCGGGGGCTACGTGTTGCCGCTGCTACTACCGATACCGGGCGTCTCGTCACATCACTTGCCGAGGCGCTTGTTTTGAAGCCAGCATACCGCGGGAACGTCCTGCGAACGGCGGCGTCAATTTCAGCGTAGTATTCCGAGGATCGAGGGTCAAGATTTTTCTTGTTAATGAGAATGTCGCTGATCCCGAAGGCATAGGCAGTCATCTCTGCCTCTTCATCCCCTTCTGCTTGGAACCATTTGTTCTTGTCATACCACTCAACCGCGATCTTGTCGGGGACCACCTCCGCCGCGGTCTGTTGCCGCACCTCCGGCATCGGCGTCTCAACCACAGGCTGCGGAACATACTCCGCGTAGCGCGTATGCTCAGCTACGCGGCGCTGCATCTGCTCCTGCATCTCCAGGAACCGATCTGTGTCGCCGCTCTCAAACGCTTCCTTGGCGTCCCGCTTCAACCCGGCGATCTGTTCTTCAGACCGAATTTTGGCGGTGGTCACCAGCGCGGTTTCGTTGTGGGCGCTGTAGTGCTTGAGCCGGTTGTTCTCGGCGATAAGCCCCGCAGCGTAGTTAACCGCGGCTTCGCGTTCGCGGACCGCTGTCTCTTTCGCGCGCCGCTCAGAGTTCGCCTTGAAGCTCAGATCCTTGATGCGCTTCTGAACATCCGTCTTGTATTGCGAGATTTCCGACGGCGCGACCGTGATATCATCGTCACTGTCGGTGCTATCCGGCGCGACGAACCGCGCGCGGTCTGCCTCGGGAACATCATCGACAATCGTGATCTCTACGCCGCCGTCATCGTCGTCGTCCATCTGGACCGCTACTGACTCGCTCATACCCGTTGCACTCCTCTGGGATCTTCAACGACGGCTTCCACGGTGTCGTCGTTGATGAGGCGGAACTCCTTGCCGTGAATCTTGATCCGGGTGCCGGAGTAGGCGCGGAACAGCACCCAATCGCCTTCCTTGCACCAAGGACCATCCGGGAACCGCTTCTCGTCTTTATACGCGAGGGTCCCCAGCTTCAAGACGAAGCCTACCATCGAGGCCGTTTGTTCGGCCTCTCGAACGGCGCCGGGGATGTAGATACCCCCCGCCGTCGTTTCTTCCAATTCAGGAAGCGTGATCAGTAGCTTATACCCTTTCGGAGCAGGAAGCTGGGTGGCGGTTTTAGCTTTGGGGGCCACGTATGGCTTTATGTCTAGGGACGCTAGCATAGGTTGTATTCTCCGTGCGCGCCTTGAGGGTGACGCGGCCCTTGCGGCCGATATGGCCGATAGCTTAGGCGGTCTTCTCGACACGCTCGATCAGGTCCAACAGCTCTCGTTCGGCCAGGGCAAGACCTTCGATGACGCCGCACTGGTGCCGATACTCGGGGTAGTCAACCGCGCCGCCGCCTGCGATATGGTCCGCACGCTCGTTCAGCGCAGTGCGGATATTGGACCGCAAGAGGCTCAACACGCCGCCTTCGATGGAGTCCAACACCATTTACACAGCCCCCTCTGTGGGCGGCAGGGACGGCGCCGCCTGCGAGGCCGGAGTCTGATCACCTTGCATGGCCATCTTCAAGAGCATCTCCGCCGCCTGTAGCTTCCGATCTGCGTCCCCGGCGTCTTGCGCAGACTGCTTCTCGCCGAGCGATGCCATGGCGGCTACTTGAGACTGGGTCTGCGTGGCCTGCGCCAGGTCCTGCGCGGACTGCTTCTCCCCGAGCGACGCCGCCGCGGCCACGCTATCCAGCGTTCGCTTAACCTGCGCCGCCTCCCGCGCCATCGTATTCTCCTCGTTCTGCGCCTGCGCCTTGAACATCAACGCTGCGCGCGCCGTGCGTTCTTGCGACGCGATGCGCTCCTGCTCCACGGCCAACTGCTGCATACGTAGCTGCACGTCCGCATCTGCCGTCTTGTTCTTCAGCATCAACTCGTCGCGCTTGATCTGTAGCTCGGCCTGCTGCGCCTGCGCGAGGGGGTCCTGCGCCTGCTGCTGCTGCGCCATCTGCTGCGCCTCGGCCTGGTCCTTCTGCAGCAGCTTGACCGCGGCCAAAGCCGAGAGCCGAGAGACATCCACCTCAACATCCTCGGGCAGTTGCTCGCCTTCTGCCGGCAAGGTGACGCCGAGCTGCAACTCAATCTCGCGCCGATACTGGAACGCGACATGCTCGTTCATGTGCGCGGAGGCCGCCGCCATAATCGCGGACGCCAGGGGAGACTGGCCGACAATCGCTTGGATTTTAGGGTCCTGCATCGCGGTCTGATGAACCTGGATGTGCGCCTTGTGATCCTGATACACGAACGCCTTGACGGGCTTGCCGTTCAAGATCGCCATGTTCTCCGTCACCGGGTCCAGCGGCTTCATCTGGTCCGTGCGTGGGATGATCTTGTCCACACCGCTGATACCCAGAACGCCCAGCATCTGCCGGTGCAGCTCCGGCAGGTCATACATCTGCGGCGCGCCCTGCGCGAGCTGTAGCGCCGCCTGATACTGAACCACCCGCTGCGACAGGCTCGCCGCGTTGGGGTCCGTGACCGGGATCACATCCACGCGCCCGTCGTAGTCCTTCTCCCGTGTCGTGCCGGGGTCCGTATCATAGTCGTAGTCCGTGCCCATGTTGGTCTTGATGATGTCCACCAACAGGTCAAGCTCTTGCTTGAGCGAGGCGTGCAGCCGAGCCTGAACCGCCGACATCACCTTCATCGCGCGCTCCATCAGCGCGAGCGTAGTGCCGACCGGGGCCTGCTGGTTGGCGTCGCCAATCTGAAGATCGGCAATCGACGCGAAGCGCCGCCCCTCCTCCACCATGGTGCCGAGGAGCGCGGCCAGAACCTGCGACGGCTCCTTATACGGCAGGAAGGTGATGGCGTCCTTGATCGCCCCGCTTGGAACGTCAACGTCGCGGAACTCGCCCGGCATCAGCGGCGTGCTGTCGCCCTTGATCCGCAGCCCGCGCGCCTTGAGGCCCGCCGGCAGGTTCGCCAGCGTTCCCGCGTCCACGAGCTGCCGCAGGATGCTGGTCGCGCTCTTGGCGATGCCGCCAACCAAATGGATCAGCCCGAAGGCGTAGAACCCAAAGCCGGGGATGTAGCTATACTGGACGTAGTGGATACGCTTGAGCTTGAGCGGGTCCTCTTCCCTCCAGTTGCGATAGAGCGACAAGACCGTGCCTGACTGCTCATCAATGGTCACGACATACGGCAGCGCCACGCCCGTAGGCTCGCCGTCTTCGTCGCAGTCCTCAAACCCTTCCAGGTCCAGCTCCACGTTGATCTCCAGCAGCGTGTGCCGGTCGTCGTTCTGAACCATGTCCTCGCCGGACAGGTCATCCTTGGCCTGCTGGATCTCCCGCACCGTCATCGTAGGCTCGGGCAGGTCCACGTCCGCATAGAACCCAACGACTTGCAGCTTCCGCACCTCGTTGGGATACTTGCGCATGATGTGCGTGTAGCGCGGGCACGAGATAAGATCGCTGGCCCCGTAGGGCACCACGAAGTCCTCCGCCGGAATATACATCGACACCGGGCGTCCCAGGCTGGGGTCGTAGTAGACCTTCTTGAACGCCGCGCCGGCCAACGGCAGGCTGAACAGCAGCCGCTCATGCTCCGCGCGGAACTCGCTCATGCGGTCCAGCAGGAAATAGTTGAGGTCGTGCGAGACCCGGCGGGCCTGCTGCTCCTTCTCCACCGTGATGCTGCCGATGATCTTGGTCCGCACCGGGCCGCCAGCAGGGAAGGTCTCCATCGTCGCCTGAGACTGAAACCGCACCGCCGCTTCTGCCAGGATCGGGTGGAACACGCCGCACGCGCCCGGCCACGGCGTTGACCGATCCTCAATCTTCAACCCGAGCAGGTCCAACCCCTTCTTGTAGGTCCGCTCCCAGTCTGACCGCGACAGCAGGTCCGTCTTGAAGTCAGCCACCAGCTCATCGCTGATCGAGGCGAGCAGCTTGTCGTCCAGATACTCCGCCAGATTAGAATCAAATACCGGCGCCGGCGTCTCTTCCTCGGCCCCAAACAGCAAGGTCACGCCGCCGCTGCCGTCTTCATCCTCAATAACAACCGCTTCCGGGTTGAGGATTCCGATGCGTAGGCCGGCCTTGCCGTCATCATCCTCGTCGGCCAGGTCTGGCTCGGAGGCCGCAGCGCGGCCCTTGGCGCGGGGAATACCCGACAGCCGCTCACCGCGAACGTCGCCGTATGGGTTCAAAGCCTTAGCTATCGCCACTCACATGCCCTCCGAAGCCGGCTCAATAGTAGGGTTCTACGTGCCGCCGCCGTTCAGGGGCCTTATCGTAGTCGGCGTCATAATCCGAAGCAAGTCTAATAAACCCACCCTGCCGGTAGCGCATCAGCGCCATCACGGTGCTGTCCACCAGATCGTCATGGTCCCCGTTGGGGAACGCCGCGCACGTCTCGATCAGATCGTCCGCCCACTTAGTCTCCGGCGCCCAGATGACCCCACTGGCGAACAAGTCCGTGACGCTGTTCGCGCGCATGATCTTATCCCCCGAGGCGCGGCTCGGCGTGAACTCCGACACCAGGATGCCCATGTGCCGCATCTCGTGGATCAGCGGCAAGCCCGACGCCTTGGCCTCAACCAGGAACACGTCCGGCTCCCACTCCGTATACACCTCCATCGCGCGCGCCTTGAGCGCGGGGAACTCCAAACGATCCTGGAAGGCGTCCAGCAGGATCAGGTTGGGGACCGTCACGCCGTGGTCGTCCGCCTGCTGAAAGACGCCCCACACCGTGAACGCCGAGTAGTCCGACTTGGTGTTGCGCGTGTAGGCAGTATCCACCGACACCATCACCAGCTCCACCTCCGGCGGCTTCTTGTGCTCCCAACGGCGCCACCACTCCCTCTTGAGGATCGCACCATCCTCACTGGTAGGCAACTGCTGATACTGCGCGTTCCACTTGGCCACCGGCAGCTCAGCCTTCAGCGCGTGCAGCGACTCCAGCGACCAATACTCCGGCCAGAGCGGCTTGCCGCTCGGCAGGATCGCCGGTAGCTCGATCACCTCCCACTCCGACGTGCCATCCCGATCCGTGCTGCTCTGTAGCAACCGCCCCGTAAGATCTCGCTTTCCCCAGCGAGTCATTACAATTACGATACTAGCATCAGGCTGAAGGCGCTGCCGCGGCCCGGACGTATACCACTCGAACGCCTTGTCATATATGCTATGATCATGCGCGGCGGCGATGGCCTGCTGTTCCGTGTGCGGGTCATCAATAATGAACAGGTCCGCGCCCTTACCGGCGATAGCGCCGCCCACACCTACCGCGAAATACTCACCACCCACGTTCGTGGACCAGCGCCCCGCCGCCTTGCTGTCCGATTGCAGCGTTACGCCGTCAAAAACCTTCTGGAAGTCCTCGCTGGCCAGCAAGTTGCGGGTGTTGCGCCCAAAGTTGACCGACAACTCCGCGGTATGCGTGGCCTGGATGATCTTTTTATCTGGAAACTTTCCTAGAAACCAGGCCGGCAGCAAATAAGACGCGAACATGCTCTTAGTATGACGCGGCGGCATGTTAATAATGAGACGTTTGCACAAACCTTGAGATACACGGTCAAAAGCCTCGGCCATAATCTTGTGATGCTCGCCGTGGATGAAGCCCGGCCACATTTTATAGACAAAAGAAAGAAAATGCTTCTGAGCCTTCGCCTTATCCTGCGCAACTTCTAGCGTCCCCAGCATTTCCAGGATGTTTGCCTGCTCTGCTGGCGGCAACAGCCGTATTTTGGGTAGTAGCGCCGCTAAATCCATGGTTTTGCGCGTCCTATAGGACCGTTTGGGGGCTAGTTGCCGAAAAAAGCCCGCCTGCCGGGGCAAGCCGCGCAGCAGACGGGTCAGTTTCAGGTTACCGAGCGGGGAGCCGCGCCCGGCGGGGGAGCGTAGCCCGGTGCGGGCGGGAAGGGCAAGCCGTAAATCGCAAATTGATACCCCCCTGGGGGATGGGACCCGTGGAATTAAGACGGGGGTGGGGTGCTGCGGGGCGTTGGCGTGGGTTGGAGGGGGTTTGGAGGGGGCCGGGGGGCTTTTGGGGTGCTACCGTAACAATTATTGAAAAGATTTGGGTGGATTACTCTACCTGCGCCCGCGCCGCGCGCGCGTTCGCGGGGGGTGGCCCGGGTAGGTGGGGGTCCGCCCATGCTCTCCGCAAGGGGGATATGGGCAGCCAGGCAGCCAGGCAGCCAGCCAGCCAGCCAGCCAGCCAGCCAGCCAGCCAGCCAGCCAGCCAATCGGTGTTGCATACCGTATGCAATCCCGCGAAAAGTAATTTTGCAGGATATGTAAATAAAAATTGTTCGTTGCGTATATAGTATTGTAAGATCTGAATTGTGGAAGGGAAGTACCCCAAAGCCACATAGGAAAGTACAGTCACATGACAAAAGCTCGTAAATCCGCCGCCGTTGTAGCCGTTCCTACAGCACCGGCATTGTCTAACAGTCACACCACCATGCTCAATCTACTTACGTCACTTGCAGACGGGATTGCGTCGAAGGAAGGCACCGTGACCGATTACATCACATCCTGTTTGCCCGGTTTGCGGGAAACCGGGCAAACATTCCACACCGATCCCAGCAAGTGTGAACTCACGAAACATTTCCGCCGCGCACTGAAGGATCGGGTTGCACGGGTTGCAAACTACGTAGAGGGATTGCGCTATACGTTGGAACTGGGCTTGGCCACATATTGCAACAATGTCTCACGGCATAGGGCGGAACTGAAGCGCGCGATGCTCAAGGATGCGCCGGCCGAGCCTGAGGCGGCGGCGGAGGCGGAGGCGGCGGCGGAGGCGGCGGCGGAGGCGGCCGAGCCTGCGGCGGCCACAACGGCGCTGCCGCGCTTGTTCCGCGATATCCTCGCCGAACTGCGGGCGCATGGAACGTATGCGGTGTTCTGCAAAAAAGCTGATGAGAATAAGGATGGTATCGATAATTTAATCCTTGCTCTCATAACCCCGGTTATCGCCAAGCCACGCGCCGGCAAGCGGTTGCTGGCGTTAACCTAGCCTTCCCTCACCACCTATCAACCCGCCACGCGAAAGCGTGGCGGGATTTTTTTTGTTCTGGCCCTGACCCTGCCCGTCTGGCCCTGCCCGTCTGGCCCTGCCCGTCTGGCCCTGCCCGTCTGGCCCTGCCCGTCTGGCCCTGCCCGTCTGGCCCTGCCCG
>Ga0181346_1001044_pt1 | contig 12212 bp, 22 predicted proteins | sample Su13VDMM15DN_FD_130100 | JGI IMG/M metagenome (GOLD analysis project Ga0181346, IMG submission 130100) | Freshwater viral communities from Lake Michigan, USA - Su13.VD.MM15.D.N | ecosystem: Environmental > Aquatic > Freshwater > Lake | place: USA: Michigan | collected 2013-07-15 | reverse complement strand
GTGTCTTATGTTCGTAAGCTTACGTCACTAAACTTTTATAAAATGGCAGGAGATTCAAGATTCGAACTTGAAATAAGAAGGTAGAAACTTCTTGTGATATCCCTTTCACCAATCTCCCACATTATCACAAGGGCTTGAACCTTGCTGCTTCTTATCTAATATAGCCTATCTGATCCAGCCTGTCAAGAAGTTTTTTCTGTTTTCTTTTCTGTTTTAGAAGGTGTTCGACCTTCTTCTTACTCTTCTAACTTAACCTATCTTGTTGAGGGTGTCAAGAAACTTTCCTTAACCAATCGGCAGTATATTCTCCGGTCATATTGTTTTCAAAAAGTAAAACATTATACCATATATCGCCACCTTGGGAACACTGACTGGAAGAAAGAATAATTCCAATCTTATTAGAACCTGTGAAAGATACAAGATCGCCTATTAGAAATTGGTTCATTACGACACCTTTACTAATTGATGTTTAAAGTGATATGATTTTTTATCTATTGTGAACCAATAAACTCCACACATGGCACTTGAATTGACATCATAAACATATCCATATGTATCTTTAACATGCTTGTGAAATACAATATCACCAATTTTTATTTTGTTCTTTACAGACATTATTTAATAATTGACCAGTTTCCTGAACATTGTCCTGTAAAATTATATTGATTGCATTTTTCTGCGTTTTCAAAGTCCAAATGGTCATGGTTGAACCATCGAACCCAAAAATGTCCACTAATCACCGACTTATCAATTACAATTCCATAATATTCTGCAATAAATCCTGGTTCTTCGTTCTTGAAACAAACAAGATTGCCAATTTCAAGATCATTAAGTTTCATTATCTACCCTTATGGAAATGGTGCCACTCTCGCATTAATTGTAATCTCTTTCCATTTCTTCTCGGCGCTCTCGCGATTATCGCACGTTCCTGTTCCTATACACATTTGAGTTGAACTGCACTCTGCATACCAGCCGGGATGGTCGGGATGTTCTTGGTACACATGAACGGGCCATTGGCAGTAAGGACAAGCCGGAAGCGGGTCGGTCATGGCTTCTCCTCGCGGCGGTGCTCGCCGCGCTCGATGCGTTCTGCACTCGCATGGCAGCCGTCGGGGAACAGCCACGCCACCACGGCTTCGCGTTCTGTATCAACCTTGGCGCGCAAACGCTTAATCTCTTCAATCGCATTGTGTAAATCAATAGCAATATGACCTTCATGAAAGGTCTTGCCTTCCATCTTGTCTTCTGTTAAATGCCTGTTGCTAATCGCTTCAATGTCCAGCATTTTGCCTCTCTTGTATAATGTAACTTGTTCCCATCAACCCGTCAAAGACTTTCTTACAAAATCTTCAATAGCTCAAAAACTTTGAAATAACTGATTTTCATCACTTCTTTCGTTTGTTTTTCTGATAGAAACCAGTGAATATAATAATTTTGATTATGTAGATCCAAAGCTTCTTCTACTTTTACAACAATTCCGTGGGAACTACCTTCTTTTGCTTGAAGATAATTATTGTAGTCTTGAACAATATCTCCAATGGAAATACTTTGTGTCATTACTGTGTTCACCGTGTTCAAGGAACAAGGCTCCAAATAACTACAAAAATCATATACCAAGTAATAATCATAAAAGCGCAGAAAAAAGATTCTGCTATATAAGACCAGTTAAAAGTCTTACAAAGCCACTTGTAAGCCATGAGTGCTTTCTCCTTACTGTTTATACAGTTTACCACAGGTGCCCTCTGACGTCAAGTAGGGAAGCATACAGAATCAAGAGACAGGGAAACAACAATCATTTACATAATTGACAAGGATCTTAAAGCACTTCTCAAAACCACCATGAGGAAAGTAGGTTCTACTTTGAAAAGTAATAAAATCTCCCAGGGGGCATACAATAAAATGCTTTTTTCCGTCGTGGCCGACAATAAGTAAGGTTTCTTCGTTTTTTATGATTTCCTGACCTTTAAAGTAGCGTTCTCCTGATTTATCGTATTCAAACAAATCCTTGTGGTGTTGGTAATGATGCTTAATGATATTGCCGGCTTTGAACTTGTTCTTATTCGTCTTCACGGGTTTCCCTACATTTATATTTATCGTTGTGCTTCTTCTTATCTTTATAGACGTTGGAGTCTCCACGCCACATAGACGGAGTTCCACCAGAATCATAATGATCTTTTCGCATACTTCCTTTTATACGTTTGTAAACATTTTCGTTCATAATAAGCATTATATCCTATTTCTTGCAGTTTGTAAAGTAGTCTTCAATACCGTTCTGTATACAAGATTTTTTTAGTTATTTTACAGATCTTATCCATCACAAACCAATGAAAGTGCATATAAATATCATTTTCAGAGAATTCTAATATCTTTGGATGTAATTCAAACTCAAAAACATCTTTATTAAATAAGGATATTTTAACTATTGGATGTTTAAGTTTAAATAGTTTGGAGATCATTTTCATATTCCCAAGTATTTTTTGTAGTATTAAACCAGTAAACTTTACAAATATTAATTTTTATTGCAACATTATTATAACATTGTTCTGTGCTTTCGCTATAAACAGGCAACAATAATTCTGTTAATTTTTCAATAACAACTCCCATTCCAAGTTGTTCTATTCTTGTAAATGGCTGTGAAATACGATAATTAGGATTATTTCTTAATCCTATTAGATCTCCTATACTAATATCTTTATTTTCCACTTTCCTTCTTTAATTAGATTGGAAGAAGTGGCTTTTTTCTTTTCTTTTAAAGTTTGTGCAAATGTTTTATTAAAAGCTTCAAGTGCAATGTCATCAAGTATTTCAATATTATCATTCATGTATTTGACAAATGCTAATGAAAGCATTATTTCTTCATCTGTGAGCGAACTATCAATGGTCACAGTAAAGTTGTAAGAGTATTGGAATTGTTGTCTCATAGCCTCACCGTCACTTCTATACGTTCCAATGTTGTTTATTGTTGCATATGGAATTAACAGAAGTGCGCTTCTTGGCAGTTTCAAACGATTTATTTGTGAAGAAGGTATATCATTGAATAAAGGAATTTGTTTTTTTAATTCATCATCTATAAGTTTTGCACGATTAAAGAAAATAATATAAAAATTATTTATAAATTTCGAGGAATAAGAATTGTAATATGATTCTTGTGCGGCAGGATTTTTCATATCTGATATTTCTTTATAAACAATTGGTCTTGCGGAAGTACTAAATTTATGATTTTTTCCTTCTCTGTCGTGTTGAAACACGGATTCGTCTTCATCAATAGAATCAACTAAATCACTTATTTGTTGTTGGATTCCACTTGAAACAGGTTTTATAATTCCTGCTTTTTCAAGGATCGCTTCTATTTCGTTAGTATAATCTTCTAAACTTACTTGTCCTTCAAACTGAATAAAATCACGACCATAACGCATTATTTGTTCTGGATCGAAAATTGTTTCATCGGCAATATATGTATATTCTATTTCAACGTCTTCCCCTGGGAATTCAACTGAAACATAACCATTCAGCTTCATATTGGGCCATGTAATATTTGTATTATTAATGGAATCTTCGTTTTCGTAGTCGTGGTTATTGAGAGTTTGTTCAATCTCCTTACGAGATAAAGAGCTGAACTTATTTTTTGGTATTGTAATCGTCACGAATACTGAAAGTCCGTGAATATAAGCTATTCTGTTTACTGGGTCTTCACATTCAAAGCCTCCGGCCACCATACGCATATAATTAAGTTGTCTATTTGTTCTTTCTACGCTTCTATCCACTTCTGCTTCAAATTCCTCGCAGAAAGTATTTTCTTCTTCTTCTTCATCTCCCTCTTCTTGATCTCCTACCCATACGATACTATAACGATCTAAACTATTTAATAAATCTACATACCCTTCATCTTGTTTTACTTTATCAAGAATTTCAGCTTGTTGGAAAGCTTTATTCATTAATCTGGCAAAAGTATTACCTACTTTATATTCACCATCATCCTCGTATTCTCCTCCATAGCGGATCAAACGTAGAGGTATATATGGTTCGTTAGTTTCTGGATCTATAAACTTTTGCTTTTGAGAACTGGCAAAATAGTCAAGTGTTTCTATTGCGAAAGCAGCCGTCGAATTACCATATATCTTCTTGTCTGGAACAGCATATTCTATGTCAGTTTCTGCATCAACTATTCTTCTGACTCTCAAACGGGAAGTTGGTTCTGCGTTTAACTTGTCTGTTATTTGACGTTCGAAATCATTAAATATATCACCTGTTTGTGGTATTATTCCATCAGGAAATGCTTTATCGAATTTTTCTTTATTAACAAGGAACAAAACGCCACCACCAGTAGCAGAACGTCTTGCTTCTTGAATTGCACAACTAAAGTATGTGCCTCCCTGTGCATGGCATGAATAATCAAGTAACCTAAAATCGGACATTCTTACTACGTCAATTGGGTGTCTTGAAAAAATGACAATTGAATTTTTTGTTTGTGGATTTCTTATAGTTTCCTTATCCCCGTACTTTACTTCGTGGACAATTAAGTCCATTGTTTCGGGATTGCTGGTAAAAAAGGTTTGTTTTCCACTTATGTCTTTAGTTTTATCGCCTTGCCACCAAGTCATTTCTTGTGGAAAATACTTTTGTAGTAATTTACCAAAACTAAATTGAACTGTTCTTTCTTTTCTGTCACCAAGTCTGCTAATGTAAGTCACATTGATTATAGGAGAACCCACTTCTTTATCTACAGTAGGGATTGGATCGCCTTGCTTCCATCGTTGTGGCTTTCTTTGCTGCTTTACTATCTCTTTCTTGTTGTCCCAAGCAGCGTATACTAATTGAATATTTGTATTATTATTATATTCTTCAAGTAATCTATCAAAAATATCAAGCATCAATATTTTCATTTTATTAATGTCTTCATTCCCATATGGAATGAGCATTCTATTTTTAATATTATCTGGACTTGATTCTCCGAATATATCATTAAATGGTGAATTGGGATCTCGACCAGATTCTGCTTGTTGAACTTCATTTTCCAATCTGTCGAGAATAGATTGTTTCATTTCAAGTAGCAGCGTATCATCGCTTTCTTTTACTTCATGAATACCATCAAAAAATCTCTGCCATTTATATGATATATCGTTACTCATCTATGCGTCCCCTATTGGTTTCATATTCTTTGTTATATAATCATCAAGAACATAGTTCATTTCTGTCATTAATTGTTTTTCTTGTTCTCGTATCTCTTCTAAATAAGACCACAATAAAAGGTTCTCATCTTGGACTTCCTTAATGATTTTTTTATATTCTTTGATCCTTTCTTTTAACTTTTTGATCTGTTCTTCTTCACTCATTTTTTTAATCCACGATAAGTATTTGAGATTCTTACTTTTCTTGAAGATGCTGGTTGTTCATCAACAAATAGATTTATATTTGGATGTTCTTCTTTAAGTTCTTCTACCGCTTTTCTGTTTTTTCCAGAATCATCATAGAATGCAATATCATTATAACCTTGTTGTATCTGACTTTCAATCCATTCTTTTTTCTTTATTGGATTTGAATCCCCAAGAGTTATTACTTCTATATTATTAGAATCTAATCCCATTTCTTGAAGGAACAACTTTATTTCTTGCTTTGCTGGTTGTGCTCTTGCCGTCAAGATTGTAAGCTTTCTATGTTCTCCGAGTCCCTTATTATAAATGCGTTTAAACGACTCCATAGCACGTTCTATTGGAATTGGTTCCTTTAACGTACTGAACTCTGAATAGTCCATTGTCTCGCCCTCTACGGGTTCATATACAGCATATTCAGCAGGAGTAATCTTCTTTATTTCTTTACCATTTTGATCTTTTATAATGATCATCGATGAAGTTGTGAGTAGAGTATCATCCATATCAAAAACACGAAGCTTTTTAAGTTTGGCTTCGTTAATAAAATGTTTCCAGTTTTCCAACAACATACTCATAGAATAAATAGCCTTTAAATAAATAAAAACGCCAGAGTTTACAAGCTCTGGCGTAAAAACTAACTGATTGTGGGAGTTATATGAGCAATATCAGTTAGTTTTTAAGAGTGATTTAAATATATCAAGTAATTCTATTATAATCGTCACTAATTCTTACAACATCGTCAAGTTGTGTAGTTGAAACCTCTACAAGCTCAACTGCTTCTTCTTTAGCTTCGAAACGATGAATGTGTCCTACTGGAATGTGATAAACATCACCTTCAATCATAGGAACAACCGCAATATGTTCTGACCCTTTCACTTGATGATGAAGATAAAGTGTGCCTTTTAGTACTCTGATAGTTTCTTCCTTCTCATTATGATATTGAAGCGATAGACGAGAATGTGGATTGATATAGAGAATCTTACCTACATACTTATCAGTGTGAGCCCATATCTCTTCTGCTCCCCAAGCTTTTTCGATATGTTTAACAGACATCGTTAAGACGTTCCTTCAAATAAGAGTTTAGACAACGATCAGCATACTTCCAATACCTATTGTTGTCTATCTTGACATTAAGTTCTTTTGCGAGTTTTTCACCTTTTTCCCAAGCTACTTGTTCTTCAAGCAACATATCAAAATTATTATTTTCAATAAAACTTAAATAATGTCCTGCTTCATGCAGGAAAACAAAAAGTCTATTATCATCTTTAATATTGGTGTTCATTGTTATGAGTGGATTTTCTTTTGACTTCCAGAATCCGCAGATTGAACCTCTCTCAAACTGAACAACAACTTCTCTTGATTCCAGATATTCTCTGATAATTTCAATTGATTCATTCATTTTGTGCCTTCTCCCCAAAACATTTTAGATTTTTGTTCGGTTGTCAAGAACATAGTAGAGATTTTATCGTTTACAATTTTAAACGAATAAGGATAAAGTTCCCCTAAACGTTTAAGTTTGTTTTTACTTTGGTTCTTCGTTAGGTAGTTAATACAACCGAGATAGATCTGCTTATCAGTATAACCCAATGAACGATGCTTGTCAAGATCGGTTGTAATGTAAGCAACAACTGGATAGATTTTTTTGGTATTTTTGATTGGAAGTCTACAAGATGAGTAAGTTCCTAGCTTTTGTTTATTATCCTCTTTTGCTTCTAGTAGGTGAGCCCATTCTGTAATGGGTTGAAAGTTACATTGGAATGATTCAAGAGTAATTTCAAATGGATTGATTGCAGTAAGTTTTACTTCTGTTTCTTGTTCAAGTTCATTTGTATCAAGAATCTCTACATCACTAATAATCTTTGGCTTGCGACCTCGCTTTTTAGGTGCTTCATTGCTAGTGGCAAGTCTTGGTTTATTTTTTGAACCCTTTGGGCGACCTCTTGGCATTTTATTTTAATCCTCTGGTTGGTAGACATAAGAAGAAGTAGTGTGATCTCCTGACACTACTGCAAAAATTGAAGTATTATTGAATAGGCTACGTGCATGATGAATAGCCAGCTTGCCATCGTGAGAACCATAAAACTTTTGAATAAAAGATTGATTGTTTAAATACCCAATAGCTGTCCAAAGCATCTAATCTCCTTGTGCTTCTGTTAGAGAAATCTGTGGCATATATCCTTCTACTGTAAAATATTCTACTAAATCATCAAACCCACCAATTAATACTGGTTGCCCAGAAACTCGATATTCTACAATAATAGGTGTTGTTTTGTGATTCCAAAGTTCTTTAGTGCCTTGCAAGATAGTTGGATTCCTATCATACAAGGATAAGACATACTGAAATCCAGAAAGATTTAGAAGCTTAATGGCGTTGACACAATGTTCGCAATCTGACAAGGCATGAACCCAATACCAACGTCCCATATTAACCTCTCAAAACTTGTTTAGTTTTAAACTTGGCACCCTGAATCTTTTCATAAATCGAAGAGACAGTACCAACAACGATAATTTCTTGTCCTGATGTTCCTCTATTAATGGTTATTTTAGAGAATCCTACGGAACGTTCAAGATCTGGCAAAATATCGTTTGCTTCTGTAAGAGTTCTATAAGTAGATGGATCTTCCCTGACCATAATAACATGTTCTGGACTGATATAAATTTCTCTTACAGAATATCTATCGATAGGACGAGTAGCTATGTTATTCTCAACGATTTCTATTAATTGAATCATTATTTTTGCTCCTGTGAATATGGAAAAATATGGCTTCTTAAAGTAGACCAATGCACATTTTCATACAAGACCGTTGCCCATGTATGATTTTCATTTTTTATGAACCAAGCACAAATAGGTGTTTTACATTCTTGGTATTTTAGAGGGTATTGAACGTCTGGATAGTATAGCATACTGTTTGCAGGAATCCATATAGGCTCTCCCACGCCAATTATATCATTCATCATCTTGTGGTTGTTGTACCGTTTGTAGCGTTTCTTTTAGTGCGTTCAGCAAATCTTCTGCACTATTGGGTTGTTGCTGCTCTGGTTCATTATACATTATATTCTGTTGTTGATGGTTTTGCAAGCGAACATTGCTGAAACCTGTAAGAATTGTGTCAATATCTGCTAAACATTGATCGTAGTCAGCAAGGATCAGACGTAATCTGTGGATTTGATTGAGGGTATAAAGAGGATCAAAATGTTCTGCATTTAAACCGTCATAAACTGGTGTTAGTTGGTTCTTAATAGCATAACCATCTTGAATCTTATTGTTGAGTAGCCGCCAACATTCATTTGGAACTTCTTCAAAGTCTGTCGTATAAGTGATTTTTACTTTCATCGGACACCTGGGGTTAGTAGTGTATAGTGATTATATCCCAAAGTTGTTTGGCTGCCAAGCCTAATAGTGCAGAAATTGCTGCCCAAGTTACTCTGGAATGCATTGTGCGCCATTCTTCTAGGCTTTTTATTCTTGGAAATAAGCCATTGTCAGGGTCTTTTATCTTTAAAAGATCCCTGTTAAACTCATCTTGCTTATCTTTTATGGTTTCAAGATTGGTGACAACCCTATCAACTTTTTTATCTAATTGAATTATTAAATCTCTTAAATCTTCGGTTGAAAAGGCCATCGTATATGTACTCCAATTGTCATTAATAAATAGTACTATCTTTGAACAATAGCATAATTCGTAGTGATCAAAGTACCAGCAGCAGAAGCCGCATTTTCAACGGCACATCGAGTTACTTTGGCTGGGTCTATGATGCCTGCTTCAAGCATGTTAATAAACTTTCTATTGAGGAAGTCATAGCCATAATTAAACTCTTGTGCTTTAATCTGACTTACAATCAAGTCAGGTGATTCACCAGCATTAATCGCCATTTGTCTCACTGGTTCCTCTAATGCTTTAAGTACAATCTTGATCCCAAGGTTTTGTTCTTCATTGTCACCCTCTAATCCTTCTACATCGTCAAGGCAACGTAATAGAGCAACTCCACCACCGGGGATGATTCCTTCTTGCTGTGCGGATCTAACTGCTTCTAATGCATCTTCTATACGATGTTTCTTTTCAATCATCTCAACTTCGGTAGAAGCACCAACACGAATAATTGCAATGCCAGAAGCTAATCTAGTAATTCTTTCTTGTAGTCTTTCACACTCATAGATTGATTCTGTTTGTGCAAGTTCAGCTTTAATAGTTTCAATCCTTGCATCAGTTTCTACTAAATTACCTTTTCCACCTACGATAGTAGTAAGAGATTTAGCAACTTCAATTTTCTTTGCTCTACCGAAATGTTTAAGTTTTACTTCGGAGATTTTCATTCCGCTTTCCATTGATATAAAGGTTGCACCAATAGAAATAGCAAGATCTTTCATGATGTTTCTTCTTTCTTCTCCGTATCGTGGAGCTTTAATAGCTGCAACCTTCATGGTTCCACGCATAGCATTCATGATTAGTGCAGCTAGTGCTTGTCCTTCTATTTCCTCGGCAACTATAACAAATGGTTTACCTTCTCTTGCGATAAGTTCAAGAACAGGCAACATATCTTGAACAGAATCAAACTTATGATCTGTAACGAGAATAAATGGATCTTCGTATTTAACTACTCCTCGTTTTTCATCGTTAATAAACGCTGTTGCCAAATAGCCTGAATCGAATCGAAAGCCTTCAACAATATCTAATGAGGTGTCCAATGAACGTGCTTCTTCTATGGTAATTGCACCATCTTTACCTGCTTTATCTACGGCAGTAGCAATAAGTTTACCAATAGACTTATCATTATTCGCAGAAATGGATGCAATATGTTCTATTTCCTGTTCAGAAGAGATAGAATTTGAAATGTTGATAATTTTTTTAGAAATGTATTGTGATGCTTTATCAATACCACGCTTCAATTCTGTTGGAGAAACGCCAGCACTAATGTATTTCTGTGCTTCTCTTAAAATAGCTCTTGCTAAAACAATCGAGGTGGTTGTACCATCACCAGCCTGCATTGCAGTTTGTTGTGATGCTTGCTTGATAATTTGTGCTCCCAAGTTTTCAAAAGGATCATCAAGATCAACAAACATGGCAATCGTTACACCATCTTTGGTTACAATGGGTGTTTTACCTTTTTCTTGAAGAATAACATTTCTTCCTCTTGGACCCAATGTTGATACAACATTATCTGCCAGTATATTTGCGCCTTTAAGAATTGATTCATTTAAAGAACGACCATTGGAATAATCTTTGCTCATATAAACTCCGTTGTTGAGCGATAATATAATCAGATACTATAAGTTTGTCAATTATTCTTCGTGGAATTCTTCAACAATGATAGAAATACTTAATCCACCAGCAAAGCGAATATCAAGAGTAGTTTTATAATTCTTTTCACCCATGATGGTCAAGAATGAAAAGTTGAATCCAGCTTTTGTTGGAGTGTCAAACAAAAAAGCTTCATTTGAAGAAATACTTAAAGAATCACGACCTTTAAAGTCAGTAACACTTGCTGGTGATCCATCAGAAGAAGCAACTACCTTTTTGAAGGTTGGATTAAAACCAGAAAGACTTACACCAAAGGCTGTAAGCGCAAGCATGGGATTATCATATTTGACCATGATCTCGTTTGTTTGTTTCAGACTGTCAAAATCATTTAGATAAGATGACATAAATCTATAACAAGTAGATTTACTAACTAAATTTCCAAGTTCTTGTTCTTTGCTTTTAATTTTCTGTGGTTTCTTACCTGCACCTTGTTTTCCGTCTCCATAATATGCTGAAAGAGAAGAAACGAAATCTTGTTTATTAGATTCGTATTCTTGTTTATACTTTTCAATTAATTGGTCAGCATTCGCAATCGTTCTATCTTTATAGATTTTTAGAATTTGAGTTTCTTCACTATTAAAGCTAAAAGATTTTGAAGATAGTTCTGTTCCTTTGATGTTTTTAATATTTAAAAATGCAGTTGCTCTACCAGAAAGAGCTTGCTCTTCTTTCAGAGAAATTGCATGAATAATTGGACTTTCACCTTCAAACAAGTGATTAATCCCAACTTGTTTGATTTCTCCTTGTTCAACAATGGAGACAATATTGTTATTTTTTGAAACTTCTTGCAAAATTTGCATAATCGTTGATTTAGAATCTGCATCATACAAATAAACATCACCAGGACACCACTTATCCGGTTCGAGGTTTGTAATTTTTGATGCTATTTTTCTAATTGATTCGAACAAACTACCTCTGTCCACAATGTTCATATTGAATGTAAGACAAGTTTTTGCAGCAGAAATAGCATTTAAATAAAGACCAATTTCTTTTTTATCTTTTATTTGATTTTCATTCAAATAATTAATAGCATTGCTGACCAAAAAAGCAGATTTTTTGCCAAAGTACATTTGATCAATTATTTGCGTTGGCAAATCAAGAGAAATATCTGATTTACTTTTAAGTTTATTTTCTGCTTTTTCAATACCATCACTTGCTACAAGTAAGAAGTAAGAAACCAATCCTTCTTTCATATCGGGAGTTTCTGTTCCTTGTAGTCCACCTTTGGTGATTTTAGCAGTAAATACACCTTTGCCTAATTGATTAAGAGCATATTTCTTACCGTCTGTTGATGGGATGACAGGAATCAATCTGACACCTTTTTTGAATAAGGCATCTAGTTTTGTTTTGTCTGCGTTTGTGTCTGTCAAAGTTTGAAGAAATTGTTTTCCTTCATCCGACTCAATATCTACAGAAAAATATACAGGTTCTTCTTCTGGTGAGGCTGGTTCAAGAAAAAGTTGTTCGCCATTTTGTATCTTCTGTACAAATGGAGTAAAATATTTCATCTTTGCAATATCATTAATATCTAATGTTGCTTCAT
>Ga0181346_1001043_pt1 | contig 12220 bp, 21 predicted proteins | sample Su13VDMM15DN_FD_130100 | JGI IMG/M metagenome (GOLD analysis project Ga0181346, IMG submission 130100) | Freshwater viral communities from Lake Michigan, USA - Su13.VD.MM15.D.N | ecosystem: Environmental > Aquatic > Freshwater > Lake | place: USA: Michigan | collected 2013-07-15 | reverse complement strand
TATTAATTGATAAATATAAACCTTTACGTACACCTAAAATAAATGTTAAACGTTTATTTAGTGCTGTTTATGTAGATAATTTACCAAATTTTATTATTAAGACATATAAAATAAAAGGATTAGAATTTGGTAACTGGGTAAATCAAGTTAGGCGTTTAGATTATTGTTTAAGTACTATCATAGCTTTTTATGACTTACAAAAAATATTACAACTAAAAAATAATAATTTAGGTTTTAATAATACTCTTAGTATGGCTTATGGTGCTAGAGGTACTAAAGGAGCTTCTGCTCATTATGAACCAGATTTAAAAGTTATAAATTTATCACGTGATAAAAGAATTGATAAACTTAAAGACCGTTTTGGTAATAAAAAATATGAAAGTTATAATGATACAAACCAAGACGATTGGCAAAAATTAACTAATGATGTACGTGAAAAAATTAGCGGTTACGGTGCTATAGCTCACGAATACGGTCACGCTTTAGATTATATTTTAAGTGAGAAATATACACAAAAAAGATATAATGCTTTAAGTGGTGGTGTTATAACTTTATATGATTATAAAAATCCTAATAGGGCATATAGTAAATTTTTAGACAGCGTTTATAGTAAAAAAGAAAATGTAAACGAATTAGAACAAGCTTTTATTAATTGTTTTGAACCTTTTTTATTTACTAAAGATAAACCTACTGGCTTTTATAGAAGGGTTTATAATTATGCACAAAAAACTAGTACATATTGGTCACAATTAAACGAAATTTGGGCTCGCATTTTTGAAACTTATATATCTTACAAGCTTGAAAAAACTGGTATAAAAGATTTATATTTAGTAAGAGGTAATAAAGGTAAATATAGAATAGACTTAGGTAAAGATGCTAATAACGTTTACCCAACATTTGGCGAAATGGGCAAAAACTATAAAAAAATAGACATTTTTATAAGTACAATAAATAAATATTTATAAAAAATTTGTTTTTATAAAAAAAAAAAATATACATTTGAAAACATTATGAAAAGACGTAATAGAAAAAACAAACCAAAACAAAGGAGCTACAAAAGACGTAGTACTTCTATGGGTGCGGTTGCTGGCGATTTGCTAATGACCGTAGGTGGTATAGCAGCTGGTGCTATTGTTGCAAAACAATTAAATAAGGTATTGAAATTTGATGCTAAAATATTAGCAGCTGGTAAAATTGGTTTGGGTATTATGTTACCTAAATTATCTAAGTCACCTTTAACTACTAATGTAGGTTATGGTATGATAGCTGTAGGTGCTACTGAGTTAATAGGTAGTTTTGTTCCAGCTTTAGCTGGTACTGACGATGTCTTATTATTAAGTGGATTTGACGATATTAGCGGATTAGACGAAATAGGTGCTATGGATATTAGCGAAGTAAATGGCTTTAACGATATAAGCGAAGTAAATGGCTTAGACGAAATAGGCGAAGTAGATTTTATGTAATTATAACTTAAATAAACTAAATATATAAAAAATGAGCAATTCATCAATCGGGCTTAGACAAGCCTACTCAATTATTAAAAATGCTTACAAAGCTAAGCAGCGTAATCCAGTTACAACTAGCTCGGATTTAAAAACTTTGATACCAGTAGTAACTGGTAAAACATCTTATACATTCCCTATTATCGTAGGTGACGATACTAACAATTACCCCGAAGGAATTTTGTTAAATCGTGCCGATGCTTTTACAGCTATTGAAATGGGTTTGTTTATTGGAAAAAAAACAGCGGTAAGTGATACTACTTATGATATTTTTTCTTATCCTAATAGTATTGAATTTGGTACTACTGACGCTGATACTTTTAAGACATTGTTTAACCACGCTACTATTAACGCTACTATAAATAACGTACAATATTTGCAAAACTTTAGTACTGCTCGTTTTAGAACAACTGGTGCTACACAAAGTGGATTAGCTTTTGGCGGTGCTACAACTACACCAGTTTTAGCTTCTACAGTAACCGATGAATTTAATAGTAATTATGGTTTTACAGCTGTATGTCCTACTTTACAATTAAGCGGTACATCTAAAATTGAAGTAACCGTTAATTTACCACAAGGTTTAACAGCTGCTTCTAGTGGACAGTATGTTATTATACTTTGTTTACGTGGTTTCTTAAGCTTAGGAGCTTCTAATTTAAATAAATAAGTAAGTGTTTAATTTGGCAAGGTAAAGCTTAGGTTTTACTTTGCCTTTTATAAAAAAAAAAAATTATGGCAAACGCATTTCAAATATTAAATGCCGAGTATGTAGAAGTATTAATACCTACTGGTAACACAAAACAAACGATATACTTTCCCGATTTACCTAATTTACGTAATAAGCCTATTATGGGTATTGAAGCATATAGTGCTTTAGAACAAGGTGTAACTACTAGCGGTAATACAGTACAAGCTGCAAGTGATTTACCTAATGCTTCAGTTACTTTATATTATGAAGGTGGTGAATATATTGTAGTACCTATTATTTCAGTTCGTAGAATAGATAATGGTAGTGCAAAAGTAGCTATAGGTGACATACCTAACTTAGCTGGTCAAAACATTGTATGGACTAAGTCTTATGTATCTATGAACGCTACAGTAAGTAATTTTGCTGCTAAAGCATTTTTGTTTAACGTATATTATAAAAGGTAATAAATGCCAGCTGAATTTGTAGGGTTACAAAATATTATAAAAAATTTAGAACGCTATGAGTTTGACGGTATAGCTGTGTTTAGGGGTAAAGAAGAGCCTTTTAGACGCTATGCACAAGAAGGTGACAGTACCGATAATCTTATAAATGCTTTTGAAGCTTGGGCAAATGATATGCTAGAAAGTAATTCTAATAATTATCAAATTTATAAAGTACAACTTTATGAATATCCCGAAGGAGCTAAAAAAAGATTAGGTACTGTTTCTTTTAGTTTTCAATTAATAACTACACCAAACACAAATCATTTTAAACAAAAAGAAAATAATAATATGAGTGGTGATGTTGTACATAAAGATACTATGCTTTTAGCAATAGAAAATGAACGTTTAAAAAATACTTTAGAACGTTTAGAAGATAGGTTAAATGATTTAGAAAACAACGAAGAAGAAGAAGAACAGCCTATAGGTATGTTAGGAGCTGTAGAACAAGCTTTACAAGACAAATTACCACAATTAATAGATTTAGCTATAGGTTTTTTTACACCAAAAAATAATATTAATATGCCAGTAGCTTTAGGTAGCAATATAGACGAAATTATAAGCGAATTTAGAGTTATAAATCCTAGTATTGAAAGTGATTTATATAAATTATTAAATTTAGCTAAAACAAATAAACCTTTATTTGATATGTTAATAAATCAATTAAGAGCAATGTAATTTTATGGCACAAAAAAAAGAATTAGATATAAATTTATTAATATATGCTGGCTTAGCAATAGGTGGTTATTTTGCTGTTACTGCTATTTTAAAAAATTTAGGTTTTATAAAAAGTGACGAACAAAAAGCAGCCGAAAAATTAGCAGCTGAAGGGCAACAAAAATTTATAGACGAAGTACAAGCTAAGCCAAATAAAAATCAAACAGCTGGCGGTAAACCTACTAAAAGTGAAGGTAATTATGCAACATTTGCAAATACATTATATGAATATTTAAAATATGCTACTTTAAAAGATAATAAGAAAAAAGCTTTTGAATTATTATATGTTTATATGCAAAATGATGCTGATATAGCTAAAATGATTAAATACTTTGGTAAACGACAAGAATATAATGTTTTTGGAATAGCTAGCGGTGATACTAAAGACTTTAGTCAATTTGTTACTACTAATTTAAGCAGTTCACAATTACAAGCTTTAAATGAAAGATATATAAAAAGTAAAATGCGCTTTAGATTTTAAATAAAAAAAATATGACTTTTGAATTTGTAGAATTTACAACTGATGTAAAAACGTATCAAGTAGCTGGTACTATATTTAGAGATAATAATGTCTTAGGGTATCATATATGTAATACTGGTAGTACTATAGTTTTTATAAATAACTTTCCTTTGTACCCTAGTGGTGTTTTAGATACTATGCTTATAGGCTATAAAGATAAATCTAAATATAATATAAGATTTGATACTAGCGTAGTGCCAGTAGTAAATCCCGAAATAACAGTTATAACATTTAACAAAGTATAGACTATGCCAGTTACAAGTTATCCACGCGTTACGGTACAAGGTACTGGAGCAGCACAAAATACACAAAACGGTAATGCTTTAATGGTATTAAATCCTAGTACAAATTTATACGAAGCTGCTACAGCTGCTACTTTTGCTGGTGGTGGTGGTAGTGCAACGGCAGCAAATCAAACAAGCCAAATTGCTTTAGAAACAAGTTTGAATGCACTTGTTAGCACAAAAGCTAATCAAATATCAGATGCAGCTGCTTTAGCTAATTCAACAAATGGTGGTGTATTAGTTGATACATTAACAAATCAAGTTTTATCAGTTACAATGACTGCTTTGACAACAATTCAAGCTTGTAAAACTGTAACATTAATAAATATAAGTACAAATGCAAAAATGACTTATTGTATAAGTGGTGGAACTGCTTTAAGTTTAGAAGCTGGTTATTCAGTAAAATTAAATACTAACTCTAGTGGTAATGTTCAAATTAGACAAAGTACTGGCGAAAATCAAACTTGTGAAATTATTATAACTGCATAAAATATGTTAGGCAACAATAAAAAAAGTATTGGTTTTAATAATAATTTTTTTACTAACAAAAGTAATGCACCAGTTTATAATCCAACAACAATAACTGCTGCATTTAAAGCTAGAGTAATTGCAGCTGGTGGTTCTATAACCGCTACACAAGAAGCAGCTTGTTTAACATTAGTTACAAATTTAATAAATAATAATTTGTGGAGTAAAATGAAAATTATATATCCAATGGTTGGAGGTAGTTCTAATAGTTGTAAAATAAATTTAGTAGATGCTAATTATACTGCAACGTTTAGCAGTGGGTTTACTTTTACTGCTTTAGGTGTAACTGGTACTGGTGCAAATACTTTTATGAAAGCTAACGGTTTTAATCCTTCAATACAATTATCTACATTTGATACTTGTTTTAGTTATTATAGTAGAACAAATAACACATTTAATGGTAGTGATTTGGGTTGTCAATTAAACCCTTCTACTGATAGAGTGGGGTTAAGTATATATTTTAGTGGCTCAACATCTGCTGATTTAAATAATTTTACTACTGGTAGAATAACACAAGCAAGTACAAACACAACTGGTTTATATTTAATATCAAGAGAATCAAATGTATTAATGAAAATGTATAGAAATGCAGTTCAATTTGGTGCAACAAATACAACTACAATGAGTACTTTATTACCTAATGCAACATATACAGTTTGTTGTTTAGATTTTAATGATGGTATAAATTTTAGTAGCACAAATAGACAATGTGCATTTTCGCACGTTTCAACAAGTTTAACTGCTGCTGAAGCTGCTACTTTTTATTCAAACGTACAAACATTTCAAACCACATTAAGTAGAAACGTATGATAGGTTACGAATTAACACAAGCTGAAAAAGATAGCATACAATTTAAAGCATATACTAGTTCACAAGAATTTAGTTGTGCTTTAGATATAAACGATATATGGTATATTGTATTATCAAATCAAGATAAAAAAATTATTGAAAATACTCAATATGATTGGATATTAAATTTGCCACAGTCCGAATTTATACAAAAACCAATTAACATATAATGGAAAATAAAAATAGCCCTTTATTAATATTATTATCTTGGTTTAATTATATAATATCTTATATATTTTCAACTGCTTTTATGTCAAAAATAGCTTTATTATTATCTATAATAGGTAGTATATTTTATATTTATAATCAATACAAAAATTTAAAAAATAAAAAAAATGATACAAAAATTAATCAATAACGCTTTACATAACTTATGGACTTCTATAAGTGGTAGTGTAGCTGGTATAGCTCAAATAAGCGAAGGAGTGCAAAATAATGATAGTAGTAAAATTATAACTGGTATAGGTTTAATTTTATTAGGACTTTTTGCTACTGAAAAATAACTAGATCATATTAGACTATGACTAAAGAAGATTTTAAAAATAAATATTATAATTTTGCATTAAGTGCTTCTAGTGGTACTGGTTTAAATCCTACACTAATTTTAGCACAAGCTTATTTAGAAAGTGGTGGTGGTGAAAGTAGCTTAGCAAAAAAATATAATAATTTTTTTGGTGTTAAAGCTTCTAGCAGCTGGCAAGGTAAAAAAGTAAATTTAAAAACTAGAGAGCAAACTAAAGAAGGTAAAGAATTTTTTATAATTGCACCTTTTAGAGTTTATTCTAGTCCATACGAAAGTTTTGTAGAACAAATAAAGTTTTTAAAAAATAATCCTAGATACAGTAAAGCTGGTTTATTTAGTTTTCCCGATAACATAGCTAAACAAGCTGATACATTACAAAAAGCTGGATATGCTACTGATATTAATTACAGTAAATTATTAACACAAGTTAGCAATAACTTTTTAAAAATACCTAATAAAATAATAAACCCTTTAGCTAGTATTTTACCTTTAGCTTTACTTTTTTTAGTTACAAAAAAGTTTATATAGACATAGTATTAAAAATCCTAAACAAAAAATAATTTTTGTACCGTTTATTAACGGTTTTTTTTTGTCTTTTTTTTACAAAAATTTTGTAATATCAATTTTTAAAATACATTTGCAATTCACTAATTAAAAAAAAAATGAAAATAACAGTAGAAAACCACACAACAAAAATTACTAGAGTATTTAATTTTGATACTTTAGTTTGTTCAGTTTATGAAAAAGAACAAGATTACGGTCTAGAGTTTTTTAGCAGTCTTAAAGCAATGCAAAAAGAATTAGAATATTGTATTGAATCTTGTTTAGAATTTAATTTTGATTATACAGTAATTCACAATAAATTATTTAAAAATGAAAACTAAAAAACAAAAAATGCCTAATGATAGGCAAAAAACTGTAAATGAAATTTTAGAAAAAAATACTAAATTAAATTTAGGAAAGACTGCTATTGAAATAGATATAAAGTCTTACCAGCATTTAAACCACCACAATATAAATACAAATTTATATGATAAAATGCACCTAAAAACTTTTAAAAAAATTAACGAAGCTGTAGAAAAATATCCACATACTTTTAGTCACGTAGTAACTGATTTGCAACACAATATTAATTTTTTGCACGTTAGGTATCATACTATATATTTATTGTGGGCTTATGGTATTATAGACAGTATGTTTTTATCCGATTTATCAAAACATTTTGATTTATAAATTATGTTTACTACTATAAAAGAATTTGAAACTACAGCTTTTGCAATGATTACTTTTATTAACGAGTATAATAAATTACATTTTATAACTGATAATAAAATAAGATTTGATACAGCTAAAAAAAATTTACAAGATATTTTTTTAAACCGATGTAATTGCGAATTATGTCAAATGAATATACAACAAATTTTAAACATAGAATTTTTATATGAATAATTACAAAGAATTATATACATACAGCCAGTATGCTATATTAAATAACATAAGCCTAAAAACAGTTTATAATAGAGTAAAAGCTGGTTTAATTACACCTATTATTATTGGTAAAGCTAAATTTATAAAATATGAAAAAAAATAATTTTATTGAAATAATTTATATTATGATAAAATATAAATGTAGCTATAAACAAGCTAAAGCACTTTACAAAATTTACAAATATTTTAAAAACTAAAAAACAATATGAACACTTACTTAATAGAAATTTTAAACAAACAAGAGAAAAACTATAATGATTTTTGGAATGAAGTTTTAGACGAAAATCAAAAGCAAATTAATGCTACAAATGATGTAAATGAAAGGCAAATTTTACAAGATTCACAAAACAAAATAGTAACTTACATAAATCAACAAACTGACTTAATAATTTACTTAACAAAGCAATTAGCAAAAGCAACACCTATTGAACAAATAAATTATTTAAAACGTGAAAATAAAGCAGCTAAAGCTTACATAAGAAGTTTGGGCGGTAACCCTAGTAATTTATCATTTATAAAAGAAAGTGATTATGCTAGCTAAGCCAAAACAAAAAAAAACTAATACCGATACTAGTAAAGAAATAGAAACGATACAGCCAGTAGAAAATTATTTATTTAATATAAATGATATTTTACCTTCCGAAAATGTAATAGTATCTATACAAGGTAAAAAATGTTTAAGTACTAAAAATGTATTAGTTATTAGCGGTAAGCCAAAAAGTAGAAAGTCAGTAGTAGCTCAAAGTATTATAGGAGCTGCTATATGCGGTAAAAGCGTTTTAGGTATTGAAGCTAATATAGGGCTAAATGATAAAGTAGTGTTAATTGATACCGAACAAAGTAAACACGATTTACAAAACAGTTTACATAGAATGTGTGGATTAATAAATCTAGATATTTTACCTAATAATTTTATGTGTTACAGCGTAAGGCAGTTAAACCCCTATAAAGTTAAACAAGCTATAAATGAAATAGTATGTAATCAAAATGTGAGGCTTTTAGTAATTGACGGTGCTTTAGATTTAATTTTAAATATGAATGATATTTTAGAAGTTAAAGATGTACTAGATTTTTTAAAAAAAATACTTACTGAAAACGATGTAGCTCTTATTTTAATAGTACACCAAAGCAAAACTGCTAATTTTACTATAGGGCATTTAGGTAGTTTTTTAGATAGATTTGCACAAACAGTTCTAGAAGTAATAAAAATAGAAAACGGTAACAGCGAAATAAAGCCACAATATATGCGAAGTGATGCTGATTTTAAACCCTATGAGTTTTATTTTAATCATAATATAAATAACTATAGTATTAATTGGGTAGAAAATTTAGAAGTAAAAGCTACTGATATTAGTGATTATAGAATTGACCAGCACCAAGCTAAACTTAGTAAAATTTTTATGAATAATAGCGAATTAATATATAAAGATTTTTTAAAACTTTTAGCTCGTGAATATCAAAAAAGCGAATATTTTGCTAAGCAGTTAGTAAAATTATTTTATGATAAAGATTTAATTTTAAAAAGTGATAGCGGTTATATTACTTTAATAGAAGCAGTACCTTTTTAACTATTAATTTAAGTTTTGCAAAATTAAAAAAGCAGCTATTTAGCTGCTTTTTTTTTGTTCTTTTTATACTATTTTTTACGGTAAATATTTACCTATCCTTAATTTGTCGCCCTTTGGCGACAAATATAAGGATAAGGTTGACATTTACAAGTACTTTGTAATTATTTTTTGCAAAAATTTTTTTTTATCAATTTCTAGCCTATGTTTGACAAATGAAAAACAGTATAAAATATCTTTTAGGTGGTGCAATAGCTTATGTGGCTTATATTTATTTTCGCAAAGGAAGTGCTGCTAAAACTTTAAATATAAAATTACGTACTATAAAGTTACAACCTATAAGCGAAGCAGCTATTATATTAGATATTATTAATCCAAACAATGCTAATTTAAATATAAATAGCATAACAGCTGATGTAAATATAAATAATTTTGCTTTAAGTACATTAAACTATCAATTACCAGCTACAATACCAGCAAACAGTAGTAAAAGCTTTGAGCTTAGACTAAAAATTAATCCTTTAGAAGCAATTACTTTTTTAGCTAGTTTATTTACTAGTAAAAAAATAAATCAAATTAATTTAAAAGGTACTGTATCTGCTGAAGGTTTTACAGCTCCTATAGATATAACACAAAATTTAACAAAGTGATAACTTTAAACCAAGTAGATAAATTATTAATTAGTGCAAATGATAAAAGAATATTAACTAAAAAAAATCAAAGCACTAATGATATAATAAATCAAGTATTAGAACAGCATAAAAGTAATACTATAGAAGCTAAACGTATAGCTTATTTATTTGATGCTGGTAATGCTTATGGCACTTGTCAAAATATTTGGAATTTTTTAAAATATAATGTACCTTATGTAGTTGAGCCTAGTGATAGGCAAAGTACTAAAACATTAAGTAGAATGTTATTTGATGCTAAAAGGGGCTTAGGTAACGATTGCAAACATTATAGCGGTTTTACTGGTGCTATATTAGCAGCTTTAGGATATAAATTTAAATATAGATTTACTGGCTATAGTGATTATATACCAACACCTACGCACGTTTACTGTGTATGTAATGAAAATAATAACGAAATAATTATAGACGCTGTATTAAGTGGATATAATTTAGAAAAACCTTATAAATTTAAAATAGATAAAAAAATGAGCTTATACAAACTAAGTGGAGTAGAAAACGAAAACTATCAAATAAGTGGTTTTAATTTTAAAAATGCATTTAACAATGTAAAAAAAAGTCTAAAACAAGCTGGTGACTATGCTGGTGACAAAGCTAGACAAGCCGCAAATTATGCAAAGCAAGAAGCTGAAAGAATAGCAAAACAAGCTTTAGCTCTTAGTAAAACTATGGGTTTAGCAATACCTAGAAATGCTTTTATGTTATTAATACGATTTAATGTAAAAGGTTGGGCTACTGGGTTAAAAAATAAAACTTTTAATGATTTAAGCTGGTGGGCTAATGATTGGGGAGGCAATAGAACTGAATTTTTAGAAGCTATTAAACAAGGAGCAAAAAATAAAAGAATATTAGGTTTTAATAATGATGATATTATTTATCCTAGTACTGTAGGAGCTATAGGCGAACCAGTAACTATTGCAGCTGCTTTAGCAACAGCTACACCTATAATTATAAAAATTACTGATTTTTTAGATAAAGCACAAAAAGTAGCTGATAAAGCTGAGGGATTTAAAAAAGCTGCTGATGGATTTCAAAAAAAAGCAGATAGTATAGCCGATACAGTAAGAGATGCAAAAAACGGTTTTGAAAAAACTACTGGTATAAAAGTAGAAGATGTTATTTGGCAAAAAGAAACTGGAAAAACTGGTAGTAAAAATAGTTTAGATGCTAGTGATGTAAAAAACACTACACCACAAGACGCTAAAAGAGTAGCTGATGCTATTGTAGATAAAGCTACTGGTGGCGGTTTAAAAATAGATAATAAAATACTTATGATAGGTGGAGCAGCTGCATTATTAGCAATAGTATTATTAAACAAAAAAAAATAAATTATGGAAGATATTATAGGATTTGAGGAACAAATAGGTGCACCCTTTAGAGGTGTTTTTAATAGAGCTATTAAAAACCCTTTACAAGCTGCTACAATGAAAGCTAAAACAAATTTAGCTAGTAAATTAAACCAACGTAATATAGCAATAGCTAAACGTATATCTAAAGGTTTACCTTTACCAATAAACATTAAGAATGCTATTGTTAAAACTGCTAATGCTGGTAAACCTTTACCTAGTATAATAAAACGAGGTCTAGCAATAGCTAAACAAAAAAAGGCTATTGTACCTATAGCATTACCTAAAAGAACAAGAGCTCAAATAATGCAAAGAGCTGTAGAAATAGCAAAACAAAAAGGTATAGTACCACAAAAAACTAGAGCTCAAATAATGCAAAGAGCTGTAGAAATAGCAAAACAAAAAGGTATAGTACCAGTTAGTACTTTAACTAGAGTTACTAATCCTATGCAAGTTAATAGAGCTACACCAATACAAAAAAGTTTTATGCCAGTAGATTTACCTTATCAAAATTTTGCACCTAATACAGCACCTTTAAGAATAACAGCTACTAATTATAAGTTACCTACAAGTATAAACTTAGTAGAACCTTCAGTAGATGCTGGTACACCTAATTATTACGGTAAATAAATAAAATTATGAAATTAAAAAAAGGTAGTAAAGAAGCTAAAGCTTTTATGGCTAAAATTAGAGCTAAAAGAGGTACAACTAAAAAAGTAACTGCTAAGAAATTAGGAGCTACTAAAAAAGATATTATTACTTATAAAGTAGTACAAAATAAAAATTTTGGAGATTATAGAGTGCAAAAGTATATTAATAATATATTTGATAATGAAATAGATAAAAATTTAACTAAAGCACAAGCCGAAAAAATTAAAAAAAGATTTACAACACCTAAAAAAGTAGGTAGTACTTTAAAATTAACACCTAAAGAAAATAGATTAGGAGCTACTGAAAAAGATTATAAGACTAGGTCTAAAAGTGATAGTCACAAAGATACTAAAAGTCACAATGTAAATAT
>Ga0181346_1001040_pt1 | contig 12245 bp, 18 predicted proteins | sample Su13VDMM15DN_FD_130100 | JGI IMG/M metagenome (GOLD analysis project Ga0181346, IMG submission 130100) | Freshwater viral communities from Lake Michigan, USA - Su13.VD.MM15.D.N | ecosystem: Environmental > Aquatic > Freshwater > Lake | place: USA: Michigan | collected 2013-07-15 | reverse complement strand
GGGTTTCCTGATCCATCTTGTGTCATAGATCTACCAACAATACTACCAGTTTGGAAATACATATTTAAAGCTTCAGCTGGATTGTAATTTGTTCCATTACCTAAATCAACTTCGGCTAATCCGTCAACATCAACAAAAACACCATCAGGAACCATTCTAGCAAGTACCTGTTGCAGTTTTAAATGTGTTATTTGGATCATATCCGCAAAAGAAGTAATTCTACTTACTATAGATTCAATTCTTCCTTTATAGAAGCGTGGTGCGCAAATAGCATAATTCATATCTACTTTAGTAGTATCAGCTAATGGCCTTGTCATGTTCTCAGCTAATTGCCACTTAAGCATTTTCTTATGCCCAAGTATTTTTGCTCCAGAATAAAGTACCTCAATGCTTCTAGATACCACATTAAAGTTGTCGCTAGGCGGTGGATTAAAACCGTCTGTTTTAATTAATGCTTTTTCTAGTCCTTGATCTGTTTGTTTTATTTTAAATACTTGGTTTGAATATGTTTTGTATTCAAAGTATAAGACTTGTATTGTGGTTGTATCGTAATTTTGATTTGCGTAAGTACGGGTATAATCATTTGTACCTGGAAATTTCTCTATTTCTAGTAACTCCTCTTCTGTTAAATTAGGAAATTCTTTTTTTAATTCCTCTAAGCTAATAGATTTTACTTCACCAACATAATACATGTCATTGAAATTAGGATCCTCTGTGTAAGAGTAAACTAAATTAGCAGGATCAACATAATCAATTGTGATACCATTTGATCCATTCCAGTTTGTTTTCGCACAAGCAATTCCTAATACTGTTAAATCGTAATTTAATCGCTTAGTCACTTGATCATATTTGTTTTTATTCAAAACATAATTAATAACTTCTTCCTCTGCGATTTCAACAGCCTGCTTATAATTTAATTGAAGATGTATTTCTAATTCTTCGTTATCAGCCGGTAAACTTTCTGGATTAGGCGTGCTATATAAGTTTGCACCTAATTTTTCCTGAATATCATTTAACAACTCTTTTGCATTCATATCCCGCAAAATAGCAGCAGTGTAACTTGTCTTCTGCGCTACAGATTGAGGATCTTGCGCAAATGTTTTTATTTTAAATAATTTATTAGACATACCATTAACAACTATATCCACAAATTTTGGAATAATTGGTATTGGCTTCCAATCTAAATTCAAATAAGATAAGTCACCGTTTATAGATAATTCATCTTTATATTTTTGTATGCTTTGTTCACCTCTAGCGTATAATCTTAAATTATGGAAAGTTTGCCAGTTGGTACTCCATCTGTCATTTCCAAGGCTAGTTCTATTACCTCTAAACCATTCACCTTCTATGGCTAAACCGACCGCATAACCATAGTCTAATGTTTGTTTTTCTTCATCTGGTACTACCTGACTAGGGAAAGAGCTATTCGTATTAGTATAAATCATCTATTATATTATTTGTGAACTATAACCTCGGTTATTATATTTTTTGAAATTTAATTCTACTTTTTCTTTTTTGTATGTAGTCGATGGCGAATATAAATGTTTATTACATGCCATTATAGCAAATCCAGAACTTATTGTTGCGTCATGCTTTGTTCTATTATTTATATTAAATCTAGACCAATCATTTAATGTTTTTTGAAAATACATATCACCATACCCACTTTCTTTATATCCAACGTAATCTTCTATATAAGTTTCAATAGCTGATGCATGCGCTTGTATAATATCTTGACCTGCTGATGGAATACCACCGATTTCTTTTTCAGTTGGTGATAAATTGTTCCAAGCTTTGTCCGGTCTATTCATTGAGAACGGTCTATAACCTCTTCTTTTTAAATAGTATAACAATCTAGCTTTGTTATTCTCTGCTAGTATTGGCATGCCGTAAAAAACTAAAGCCATTAAAACCTCTTCAAAAAATATCTCCGATGTCTGCGGTCTAGCTATATACTCTAAAAAGAAATGACTTGGCGGAACATCTTCCATTGAAAATTTAGTTAATCCATGTAATGATCCATTCGATCCTCTTACATCAACTGTTCCTGATATATCGTAACTATCACATCCAAATGCACCTAAATGCTCATTCCCTGGATATTTAAGCCCATCCTTTATTATTACACGGTTTTGGAGATGTTTAGGTGGAACCCAAGATATTAAGAACCTCCCGTCTTTATTTGGGTAGAATGCAACCTTAGAGTCTTGTATTCCGTTCTCCCATTGAAAGCTGCCTCTTGTCAATACCGATGAGTTTCGTAGATCATCATTATAATCTATTTGCTCATATATTTTTGTAAGATTAAACAAAGATTGTTTTGCTTCATCTCTAAATGCGTGCTGCTCTGTTCTTGGAAACTGACGGTAGTATTCATTTAAACCGTCTTGATCTTGTTTTAAACCATCAACTTCATTTTGCCAATGTTCTATAACCCCATACTCTATGTAGCTACCATCTATACCTTTAATTGGTTTTTCTGGTGTATCGAATACAGGTATCCCATAAGAATCAATGAATCCCTCGTACGACCATTCCATAGGTATGAACAAACTATATAATCCTGAGCTAGTCTGTCCATTGCGGTTTCTGCGGGTAACATCTGAATCATTATATAATCTTTTAAAGTTTTCTCCTCCTTTGTCTAAAGAGTTTGAGGTTGAACCCATCATACACTTACCAATAACTCTACTACCTAATCTTAACGTTGTTTTTGTAACGCGCCAGTTATTTAATATGTTATCAGGTTTTTCCCATTTACCACTTTCGTCGTGTACTAATAACTTTAATTTTTCACCATCATAGCTATTGTCTCCGGTATTCTTCCAGTCAATTGTAGTATCTAATCCTTCAAGCTCTTCTAATTTTTCATTAGAATCTAATTTTCTTCTTGTAAGTTTAGATGCTGGTATTCTATATGCTAATTCTGTTTTTGGTCTATCCATACCGTCTTGGATAGGTTTAAAAAAGAAAGGATAGTTAACTGATATAGGCACAACCTTGTCGGTAAACATTTTTTTAGCATCAGCTCCAGATTTTGATAGTATACCAAATCTTGAGTCGCTTGATATTGTTGCTTGATTTACAAGTTCAGCGGACGACATAAATGAAAATCCAGAACGTCTATTTTTTAAATAACACATTCCGTAACATCTTGGATCCGCTTTGCAAGCTTCCCAAAATATAAAAAATAATCTATTTGACTCTCTAAAATCTGCTGCTCCAACGTCTATCTTGCTCCATTGCAGGTACATATAATGTGTACCTGTTATATATGTTGGTGAACCGTTGCTGTAATATGAAAATCCTTCGTCCCTTCTTTTGAATTCCAGATCTATGTAATCGTACCAATATTCTTTAAAACTATCAGGATGTTTATTCCAATCCCCAACGTTCTTTATTTTACCTAATTCTTTTGGATATGGTGCTTGCTCCCAATATTGCTCTTCTTTTACTTCAGATCTTTTATAAGCATCTTCTATTAATGGTAATGCAATTCTAAGATTTTGTATTTCGTATATTTCTCCAATCTTGCCGGTCTTACTGATAACAACTACATCGTAATCTTTATCGTACCCGTATTTCCATTTATTCAACCTATTGTTTTTCTTAATAACAGCGGGTTTTATAAAGTCTGTTAATACTTTGTATAAAGTTTGTTCATACATTATCTAGATCTCCCTTCTGCAAATCCTTTAAATGGTTTTGCTACAGTTTCTTTAGAAGCTTCCTCAATCATTTTTGTTTCGTCTTCTATTCTAGCAAGAATTTCAAACGCATCAAATATTGCTAATTTTTTTGTTGCCGCAGCGTTCTTTAATTTATCCGCTGCTAAATCGTCATCACCATTATCTAATATAGCTTCCTCCGCAACTTTAATTAGCTCCAATACCGCTTTGTGCCCAGCTTGGATTATATTCAACTTCGTTTCCTTTGTATCCATATTTAATTACAATATCATTAGATTTCATACAATATAACCGCTGGCCTTCTACAATAAACTCATACTCACCATTAGGGGTATAGCCTACTAGATCTCCAGGGTTGATTTTAAGCTTGTTTAAGGACTCATTTCCGTATTTTAATATACCAATAAGTTCTCTCTCTTTATTTGCTTTAAAACAATCATTATTCTTTATTGGTTTTACAAAACATCTATCATTAAAAGCAATCCATTCTTTATCATTTTTATACAGATAGATTTGGTCGGCATTACAAAAATATTTATTATCTTTAAAATAAGACATACCATTTTTGCTTTTGCCTCTTATATCGTAAAACCTTCTAAACACATTATGGTGAATTACTACTAAATCTCCTTCTTTAATTTCTGTTTTGAATGCTAAAGGAGTTGCTATCACAACCGCTACATTATTAACAGATTTAAAACTTTCTATTTTCGTATTTAGCAATAATTCTTTATTATCTACCTTAATGCTGTTTTCATATCTTTCGCCTAATGGCTCAACTATAAAACTGAATATACTTCTCATTAATACTCTAAATCATATTCAACAGATATAGCCATGTTAGAGTTGAATTTCTTCCATGGCATTATCTCATCTCCTTTCTTTATGTGAATATTATAAGAATTGTCAAGCTCATTAAACAATATATGCGAGATCTCATGGCCTCCATATACCGTTTGTCCTATAGAGTAATGCATTGCATCATTCTTATAGTCTGAACCTATACTTATTTTTCTTACAACCGTATCCATTATATTACTCTTTTGATTCTTTTACTATTTCAGTATAAGATCCGTCTTCAAGGTTAATATTAATTGGACCGTATTCAGCTTCGATTTCTTTTTTGAACTCTTCAACAGATTTGTTTACGTCTGCTAATTGGTGTAAGTAACCGTGTTTCTGTGATTCCACAACACCAATATTAGTTAGCAATGCTTGCAAATCTTTTTGTCCTTTAACAATTTTTTCTAATTGTTCTGCTGTAATTTTTTTTGCTTTTGATTTCATTTGATTTTATTATTTAATAATTAATATTTTATTGACCTGGTCTTTTAAGCCAATTGTCAAACCCAGAGGAGTTGGACGATGTAACATAGTTTCTGATACCTTGCAAAATATTGTAATTTTTAGTTTCGCCCCAATTATACCCGTGTTCTTCCACTGGTCTTACGGTGCCCTTTTTTACTTTTTGTTCAATTGTTTGGTTTTTTATTTTTTCATTTGCAGCATCTGCTGCCTTATAGAACTCTTTATTTGGAGCTGGAAGGTTGTTCATTTTTTGATTGTATTCAAGAGCCCTAACTCTCCTATCAGCTGTTGTATCTAATGAATCGCTAACAAACCTTGAGTAAGCTTCTTTTATCAGAGGCGAACCTTTTGGCAAATTACCAACCAATTTTCCCCCTACGTGCAAATTAGTTGTGCTCATTCCTATAGGTTTACCTGATCCAAGCCCTGTTTGAAAAGTAGCAGTCACTGGCTTTGGAACATATTTCTTTAATTTTTCATCATAAATAACTCCTCCTATGGGGTCTTTTACAAACTTTTCTGATTTAGGATTATGTAGTTTTGCATTACTTTTTCTTTCGTCATAAGTCATCTTATCCGAATCCTTAGCAAATGCACCTGGATCTGGCATTGCTGAATAAAACGGGTCTATTGTATTGGCTGAACCATTGTTTAATTGCGCTGGTAATCCATCTCCTGTTTTGGGATTATTACCTCTTCCTGGTTTTTGAGTATATGCCATCTTATTTTTTCTTTTTTATAATTACTTTTTTGCAGCAGCCTTCTTAGCTGCTAATGCTTCAGCTTCTGCTTTTTTCTTAGCCACTATTCCGTCTTTTATAGCTTGTCTACGGGCAGCGGCAGCGTCTTTTAGTTTTTGTTTAGCCGCTTCTTCTCCCGTAATCTTTGTGTTCCTCTCGCTGAGCCACGCTTGTCTTCTTTTTTCTCCGCTCCCAGGGGAATGATCGCTATCACGACCGGCACTGTCTTTCCAATTAGAATGGAATGGACTTGTTATATCGCCGTATCTTGATGACACTTTATCTTCGATATCAGTCACATCCGCAATTTTGAACATATCAGTATCCCTTCTAGGCCGATTTTGTCTAGCTTGTGCGTCTTCTCGACTGCCTAATTTGCCCCATGATCCCCAACCACCAAAAGTATCATGTTCTTGTTCCGTATACCACGTCCCGTAATATTTAGGCGCTGGAGGCTTAGTAGGAGTATCTACAGGTTTAGTTGGGGTATCTTGTGGTTTAGTAGGCACTTGGTCTTGGCCGGTTGCAGATGACTCCATTGTAACGGTTTCATTATACTTACCAGAGGCTTTACCTGCTTTAACCGCGGCTTGCCACGCTTTTATTTCCGCTGGTGTTTTTGCTTGGATAATATTAGTAGCTGTTCCTGATTCAATACGAACATCAGAAGATCCGCCTAATGGTTTGTTTTGTATATTTTGGGCTAGTTTTGCGTCAGCAATTGCTTTTGCTTTTTGCTGTAACTTAGGGTCAATCGACGTGCTTGCCGTAGACCCACTATTTAAACCTTCAGGTAATCCGCCACCTGTTTTAGGTCCATTACCTCTCCCGAACATTTGGGTATATGCCATCTTATTTTTTCTTTTTAATCATTGTTTTTTTCGCTGCAACTTTTTCTTTCATTTGTTTAGCCATAGCTGCTTTAGAAGCATATTTTTCTCCAGTGGCTTTTTCTGTTCCCATTTTTTTCATAATAATTATTCTTCAGTTTTGTTATTGTTCTTTTTATCTGTATATAGTGTTATCCATCTATTAATAGTATAGCCAATAGAAACTAATAACAACATTATCTTTAATGCAGGTTCTATAGCGGTCATGCTTATAGCCATAGTAGCTCCGTTAAACAGGTATATTTTTAAATCAGTATGCCCCATTGTAACGACCTTTTGCTCTTTGAGTGATTGCACAACCACAAGCCATTGGTTTGTCGTTATTTAAAATAATTCCGTCCTTCCCTGAGCTTGATCCTTTTCCTTTAGGTAAAGAGTCAGTATTAAAAGGACCATTCCATAAAGCATTAGCTCCAACCCCTGAAGTTTTAGCTAGTTTATCATGAGAATCCATTGGGTGTGTTTTAATGTTTACGTTCATAATTAATATGTTTGTATGTTATTGTTTGGCATAATTTGAGTTTGCACATTTTGTGGATTTGCCACTGGAACATTAGGTATCACTTGTTGAGCAGATGGATCCATTCCTAAAACAGGCGCCTCCATTGACATATCAAAAGTATTAGGGATTTGGGTTCCGTTAATAGCCTGCAATGTTTGCATATTGCTCGTTGCATTTGGGTTTATTGGCGTTGATTGTAATTGATTCATATTTGTGTTATTTTTATTAGCATTTTGAACTTGTTGTTGTCTAACGGCGTTCCCTGATTGGTGAGTTATAATTGGCGGCGGTGGTTGCGCATTAATTGCTTTTTTTGCCCGTAACCTTTGTATAGCCGTTTGTAATAAACTATTATTTATATTGCCAAATAGCCCCATAATATCTAATTATTTTTATTAACGTTTTCTATTGCTTTTTTTAATACTGTATCAGTATATGTTTTACCTTTCATTATAGGGTTCCTTTGTGTGCTAGTAGGTATTTCTTCAATACCGAGCATTATACGGTACATTCTACTTATTAATTGTTTGCACTTAAAAGAAACCTTGTATATATGGTATTTTTGTGTTGTATGATTTCTAGGTCTCCAAACAACTATCCATCCTTCTTTTAGTAAGGAATTCCATCGTCGGTTATCCCAACTGTATGAATATGTACCTATTTTAAAGTCTTGCTTTGTAAAAAAGTCCATACAATCAAAGTGTATTAGCAATTCAAGATCAGCGTCAGTTAGGTTATTATTCCTGCATGCCCACTTTCGTATTATTCTATAATTTTTAAGTAAGTTAAGTTCTTTTATGTCCTTAGCTTCAAACCTTTTCATAATACAACAACTATATCCTGCAACTTTATAATAGTATACTTATCACCATCAAACTCTATACCGTGTCCAGCGTGTTTATCGTAGTATATCTCATCTCCAGCAGATACTGCTTTTATGTCATCACTAACTGATACTATAACTGCTTCTTTATATCTAATATCTTCCTTATCTTTTTCAATTAGCATAAGGCCTCCTTTTGTTTTATCAGTTACTACCTTTTTTGGCTGTATGATTATATTATTACCTATTGCCTTCATTTACACGTAAATTATTGATTACACAATCGGTTGATAATATTGTAACCGCAACTGATGCCGCATTTCTTAATGCTGACTTTGTAACTAATAAAGGATCAATAATACCAGCTTTAATCATGTCAACCACTTCCTCGGTTATAACATTCAATCCTAAACCTGGGTGGTCAAAATTATACACAGTATCAATTCCAGCATTACTTAATATTGTTTTAAATGGTGCCTTAATAGCTCTAAGTAAAACTTTATCAGCTTCATTTGTTGTGTCTATTGCTAATGATGCATTTAATAATGCAATTCCGCCACCTGGTATAATACCTTCTTTAATTGCTGCTTTAGTTGCACAAATTGCGTCTTCAACTCTATCAGCTTTTTCTTTTAACTCAATATCAGAATTAGCGCCCACTTTTACAATAGCTACTTTTGCTGACAACCTTGCCAATCTTCTTTCTAGTCTAATAACTTCACCTGGAGGATTATTCTCTAGTAATTTTGTTTTTATTTCTTCTATTAACTTAACCACTTCCTCATTAGGTTCCCCAACTTGCAAAATAGTTTCAGCATCACTGGTTATGCTTTTTAAGCATGTTCCCAAATATTCAGATTGGATTAAATCCATATCGTCTCCTAAGTCTTCGTTAATAACAGTAGCGCCGGTTAACAATGCTAAATCAGATAACATATCTTTTTTGCTTATTCCGTATGTCGGCGCATTAATAACATTAACTTTTATATTACCCTTAACTTTGTTCATTGCTAAAGCCGATATAACAACCGGTTCCATATCCGCAATAATAAGTAAAGACTTATTTGTTTTTATAATGTATTCTAATACTGATTGTATTTGTCTAATATTTTCAACCGGAGATTCTATAATCAATACTTGAGGATTATCTAACTCTGCAGTCTTTTTAGTATGATTGGTAACAAAATGTGAATTAACTAATCCTTTATCATATTGTACACCGTCAAGCACTTCAACTTCTGTTTCAGCTAATGATGATGATTCCATCATAACAATACCCGTTTCATTAACTGCTCTAAAAGCATCTCCAATAATTTTACCTAAAACAGGATCGTTGTTTGTTGATATTGTAGCAATCTGATCAATCATTGTACCAGTAACCGGCACTGCAACAGACTCTAAGTATTTAACAACATTTTCTACAGTATTTTCAATACCGTTCTTAAGCTCTCTTGGACTAATAGAATCTTTAATTTTATAAGCTTCAGATAAAATAGAGTGAGCTAATACGGTAGCGGTTGTTGTTCCATCCCCAGCTTCTTTAACCGTTTTTCTAGCTGCTTCTTTTAAAAGCCTTGCTCCCATGTTTTCAATAGGATCTAATAGTATAACACTATCAGCCACGGTTACTCCATCTTTTGTAATTACAGGGTTACCTGCTCCATCTTCTAACATTACACATTTACCACTTGCTCCAAGTGTTGAACTTACCGCTCGTGTTAATTTTGTAATACCTTCAAAAACCTTATTTTTGGCATCGTCACCAAAACTTAAGTTTTTAACAATTGCATCTGACATATTTATTTGATTTAATTTGATTTGATTATATTGCTATTATTACGCGCAAAATCTATTTTTTAACCCAGAACTTAAGTATACTAGTTTTATTAAAATATTTGTAAGCTAAAAATAATACTATAATTAATATAAATAATAGTATAAAATATTTAAAAGGATTAGATTTTCGAATCGTTTGTTTTGTTTTATTATTAGTCGCCTTTGTAACACGTTTTAATTGCTTTTTAGACGCGTTTTTTGACACTGTTTTCTTTTCTGAATATAAACTATTATCTTTAGTTTTTTTAATCTTTATAACGACGTTTTTATAAACTCTACCATCAACTGTAAATGGCTTGCAAGTATCTAATGGAGTTATTGTAATCTCGTCAATTGTAATGTCTTTTATAACGCTTACACTATCTATGATTTTTATAGCTACAGTATCCTTTTGTTCCACTATGCTATCAGTTTTTGTTTCTACGATGTTAGTCTGAACTTTCCTCGATGCACACGACGCTAAAGCAAATAAGAATATAATTAATATACCTTTTTTCATACTATGTTATTATTAAAGTTATTTCTTTCGCTTCCTTCATTTTTGCAAACAAGGTAGCAAATGCTTTTCTGGATTGCCCAATAAAATCTTTTGATCTAGTTCTGCCCACCAATATGCAGCCTTCCGTATCGTGATTAGTGTTTCCGGGATGGATACGTATTCCTTCAAAGTTCGGCACATTCAACACCAGAGGCAATAGCTTTTTAAACCTATTAGATTGGTTGATTATAACTTTATACGTACCTTTTGGTATTGCTGTTTCACACTTTATCTTAACCTCTCTTTCTTTGTCTTCCAATGTATAACATTCAAACTTGCCGTCGATAGTTAATTCGCCTATAGTGGAACTATCCGTTTTGTGTAATCTTTTTATTTTTATAACCATAATATTATTTAATTTTTAGTTTTCATTATTGCATCAGTGAATCCCTGAACCCCAATATAAGCTGTAGCTAGTATAACCCAATCCGTTGATGTTATATTGCCTGCAAATAAACCAACAGAGGCAACCACAAATACCATTAGTTTGCGGGATATAATTTTGTTTAGTATTTTATCTAAATTATTCATAATTCAAATATTGATGTTGTGCAGGTATTTCATCTTCTGAAATTTCAAATAATTCAGGATGCTGAACTATAGATGGATGTTCTTCCAAAGGTTCTTCGGCTATTACAACAACGTAGCTATCCGTACCTACCGAATTAATTTGTCTGATGTGTCTCATTTTATACAAAATATTGAATTGTTATATACGCATATCTATAAGCTGCTGATGTCCTATTTATTACAATTTCGTAAACATTTGGCGAAGTTGATTTTATTCTTAAAGCACAAAAAGCAGCGTTAGTTGTAGGAATTGTTTTTGCTACAGCTAACATTCCGTTACCGTAATTTAAAACATCTCCAACCGCTGAAACAGAAGCAGGCAAAGCAGGCGTTGGCGCTGTGCTTGGAAGCTCAACAGCAACCGCTGTTATAGCGTTCCCAGCTGCTAAATAAGATAAATTTATAGTTAAAGTTACCAAATTACCTATCTGTGATAAAGAATAAGTATGTTGCGTTGTGCTACTTGGAGCCGTAGTACCCGTCCAAACAATAGTTCCTGAATATGTTTGATTTGTTAAATTTTCGAACGGTTGTTCAGTGGGAGCAGCACTTGCACTTGTATTATTAGCTAATATCGTAAAAGCACTTTGAGTGCCAACAGCATTGTCTAAAAAATAATTTCCGCCAAACACCTTCACAAAAAAAGGACCACCTGATGTACTTAAAGAAGATATAGATGTAAGATTCGCATTAATTGGTTGCTTACCGTTTAACTGTGTTTGTATTGCACTTGTAACACCTTTTACATAAGTTAGTTCAGTAAGACTTGGATAAGTTGCAGTAGGTAAACTAACTACATTTTTATTAGCATCAAATGATGCTATTGTAGATGCTGTCTGTAATCCAATATTAAATGTACCATTTGGAACTGCTAAATTATTTTGAGCAGCACCTGGTCCTCCTCCAATACTAAATGTTACTCCAGTACCAACAGTAAGGAATGGAATTCCAGAGTATTCAAAAAATGTAGGAACTCCTGTTGCTCCAAAACTTATTGAACTAAATATTTTGTGTCCAGCAAATGCTTGTGTACCTGTTGTGACTAATCCCTTTTGAGTCAAACTTGCGTCTGGTAAATCAGCAGAGGTTAGATATGTGTTATTATCAACTGAACCATCAGCTTTTAGGAACTGAGTAGGAGTTCCTCCTTGTTTAATAAACTTATCCGCGTTGATAAATTGGGAATAAACAATAGAGTTAGTAGTGCCGCCAGTTCCTGATAGGGAAACAAGTGTTGAGTTTGGCTTGTCAAAGACACAGTTAAGTATTGAATAAAAACCACTTAGAGAAACTCTAGCAACATTTTGAAATGTTGGTATTACGCATTGACTATTTGCTAAAGTGATAAT
>Ga0181346_1001039_pt1 | contig 12246 bp, 17 predicted proteins | sample Su13VDMM15DN_FD_130100 | JGI IMG/M metagenome (GOLD analysis project Ga0181346, IMG submission 130100) | Freshwater viral communities from Lake Michigan, USA - Su13.VD.MM15.D.N | ecosystem: Environmental > Aquatic > Freshwater > Lake | place: USA: Michigan | collected 2013-07-15 | reverse complement strand
GCGAGACTTTAGAATCAATTGTACATTATATTTGTATTGCTGTTATTTATTTTCCAATTCATTTTGGTGTAGAATTTTTGATTGGATAATTATGACAACAGCAGCATTTATTTGGATGGCATATTGCGCAGTATCACATGTACGTATTGATGCCAAAAAGAAAGGTGAAGATTTGTCATTCAAGTCTCAAGGTATCTGGTATGTTATTCAAGTGTTGTTTTACTGGATTCTAACAGCAGCATTCATTATATAATAATTAAACACAAATAAAGGTTATGGAACAAAAACGTCGTGGTCGCCCACCTGGATTGGGTAAAAAGAAAGAAATGGAGACTCAATTGAACACAACTGTCACAACAGAGCCAAAAAAACGAGGCAGGAAAGCAGTAGAAAAACTAAATATTACCTATCCTAACATGGTTATGGAAGGTGAAATTGAGGGAACTATTACTGAAAAATTAAAATCTATGGGTATTGCTTTAAAAGAGTTGGATAGAACACTAGATTTAGAACCGTACAGGATGGATATTCGTATGATAAAAAATGATACTATCCAACGTATTTGTTATTTGATTGAGGGTCTTTAACAGGAGGCTTGGCTTCACAGGATAAGGATGTTATATTTAGGTATAAGATAAAGTAATAATTAAAAACAATAAAGGTTATGTTAAACATCGAAAAAAACACATTTTTAAACGAATCTGAGATTCGTGAACAAGCAAAATCAATTTTCACAGCTAAAGGTGCTCCAGGTACTAGTGAAAAATATGCTCACATTTCTACCTTCCAAATCATCCAGGATATGGAAACATTAGGTTGGGGAGTAGTTGATGCAAAACAAGTACACGCCCGTAAAGGTGATGGTTACCAAAAACATCTAGTTGTGTTCCGTAATAATGAGATTGTCATTAATGGAGAAGATGGTGATCATGCTTACCCACAAATTCTATTAACTAATAGTCATGACGGTAAAAATGCATTTACTTTCACAGCTGGTTTATTCCGTATGGTGTGCGAGAATGGTTTGGTTATTTGCTCTAAGGAGTTTGAGAATCTTAAGATTCGCCACTACGGATATGATTTTGAAGAGTTGAAAGCTGTAATTAGTAAGATAGTAGAAAAACTTCCACTAACAGTTGAATCAATGAATTCATTTAAGAAAAAGAAACTTCGTAAAGCACAAATCTTTGAATTTGCTAAGAAAGCAGCAGCAATTCGATTCGGAGCTGATCAGCTGTTGAATATTACAATTGATTATAATACATTAATCACACCAACTCGTCCTGAAGATAAAGGTGATGATTTGTGGAGTGTATTCAATGTAGTTCAAGAAAAACTAATACATGGTATGTTTGAGTATGTATCAGGTACCAAATTGCGCAAAGCAAGAAAAATTAAGAATTTTAAACAAGATCTTGATTTGAATGCTAAGTTATATGAACTTGCAGCTGAGTATGCAGTTTAATTCTAAACAAGAACTATATCAGCTAATAAGTAAAGAGCTGAATCTAGAACCAATTACCACCCACATAGATGAATTGTGGGTGGTAGTTACTAGAACATTACATAAGGGGGTTAATGTTTCTAAAGAGAACATTGTTGATTATTATTTGACATGTTGTAAGTATGATAATTTAAAAGATTAATTTAGGTCAAGTGGCGGAAGTAAGTGTTTCTAGATAACACTTCAGGTAGACGTGAGTCGTAGGTAGTACTATCCATAGCCAGCCTTAAACGTAATGGATTTGCAGGTTCGAGTCCTGCCTTGACCGCAAATGCCTCTATAGTTAAAGGGATATAACAATAGATTTCTAATCTATTATTCCTGGTTCGAGTCCAGGTAGAGGTACTAAAAAGTAAGTTATTAAAAATAAAAGGAGAAACAAATTATGGAAACAACATCTTTCGTTTTAGGTATGCTCTCAATTGTTGCAGTTGCTTTTATGGCTGTGATTGTTTGGGGTATAGTTAAGATCAACAAGTTAACATTTGAAATGAAGGCCACTCATGAGTGGATAGATAATGGTACTCGAGATAGAGATTATAATCTTCAACAAGTTTATAGAAAATTTGATGAAACAGATCGTAATATATCTCTTGAATATGAACGAATTTATAGCCAAATAGCTGAGAGTCGTTCGTATACAGATTCACGTATAGATAAAGTGCTAGGCACAACTGGTGCTAAACAATTAATTAAAGGATAATAATAATTTCAACTTACTTTTTAAAGCGGCTTTTAGCCGCTTTTTTTCTTATTATATTACAGTATGTATAAAATACAAGTAAGTGTATTAACCCCACTTAAAACCACCTTTTACCATATGTATAATGTATGAATATTAACAAAATATTTAGTTTATTTAAGTCTCCTGAAGAACCTGAAGAGACTATATCACAGATAGATTTATCTGAAAGTCCTGTAATCTGGATTGGGATGTTTAAAAGACTAATTACTAATTATGAGTCATTTGCTAAACAATTGATTAGATTTTTAGGTGATGCTAACCCAGATCTAGATGTAGTTGAAGTTGAAAAAGTTAGTGGATACATGGTTTATGATAAAGCCTATAATCATTTATTTAAATTAGATATCACTAACCAAACTCATCTTGATTGTATTAAATTATACTCAGATGATATATTTATGAAAACATTAGAAGCATCTTTAACATACTTTGAAAGTATAGAAGAATATGAAAGATGTATATTTTTGAAACAAATTCAAAATATAGTAAACCTTTCTTAAAAGTAATTTGGCCCCATAGTTTTATTTCATTATCATGTAATCACGGGTTATAAGAAAAATATTAAAACGTAGAGATAAGAAACGTGATAATGTAATAACGTTATTAAAAATAAATCATATGAAACATAGAAACAGTATTTTACAAGAACTTAACAAAATTGAGGGATTAACAACTCAACTTAATTTTATTGTTAACCAACAACAACCAATTGAAGCCTATAAAGAAGCTTTAGATAAAATTAGAGAATCAATTGAGCAAGCTAAATCATATATTGAGAATGAGCCAATTGATGGTTATGAATTAAATGTTGCTGCACGATGAAATTAACAGCAGAACAAATTCAAGATAATTGGAGTAAATTTTTATCTATCATTGATACTTATATCTCTGAACCTAGATGTTCTAAATTAAAAGCATTTTATGAACAATATGCTGAGCGTATTATGCTTATGCCTGCTTCTCATAAAAAAGAATATCATAATGCATTCCCAGGTGGTTATGTAGATCACGTGTTACGAGTAGTACAGTCTGCTCTTAAACTAAATAAAGTTTGGGTAGATATGGGAGTTGACACCTCAACATATACTGTTGAGGAATTAGTATTTGCTGCTTTAAATCATGACTTAGGTAAAATGGGAGATGAACAAAACGAATCATATATCCCTCAGACAGATCAATGGCGTAAAGAGAAATTAGGTGAAGATTATAAATTCAATGATCGTCTTGAATTCATGTCAGTGCCAGATCGTGGTTTACATTTACTTATGTCTCATGGTATTGCATTCTCTAGAAATGAAATGTTAACAATTAAGTTACATGACGGTTTATATGATGATGCTAATAAGCCATACCTAATGTCTTGGTCACCTGAAACAAAACCACGTACTGCGTTAGTATTTATTGTGCATCAAGCGGATTTAATGGCAGCACGTATTGAATTCGAGCAGGTATGGATGCCTAAATTTAAAGGCGAAGTAACCCAAAATAATTCATCAAATTTCACAATTGAGAAAAATAAAAAAACACCTATTAAGACTAAAGCTTTAGGTAATATTAAAAGTGAAGGATTAAAAAGTTTATTAGATAATATATGATTATAGCAATTGTTATATTAAGTTTAATGGTTGTGATCTTAGGATACACAACCTTTAATCTTCTTAAGAAAAATGAAAAACAAGAAGATATCCTAATGGGATATATGTCTTATCTAAATAAGGTATCTGACATAATTGAAATGTCAGATAAAAAACTTAAAGAAGTAGATGCTAAAGAATCATTCAAATCAGATGATGAAGTAGGTTTCTTTTTTGAATCGATTAAACAAATCCAAAGTATCTTAAACCAGTTTAATATTAAAAATTTATGAGTGATGTAGTTGATACAGCAGTGGTAGCAGTGGTAGTAAAACCAAAAACAAGTGGAATGTATTTTACTCAAGATACAGAAAATGCAATTGTTGAATATAATAATACTTTAGATTATGATATAAAGAATAGAATATATCGTGACCGTATCCATTATGCTTTCTTTAAATTAACAGAAAATATTATCCATACTTTTAAATTCTACTATACTGAAGTAAGTAACATTCAAGATTTACAACATGAAGTAATTTCATTCTTACTCTCTAAAATTCATTTATTTGATCCAAGTAGAGGAGCTAAAGCATATTCATATTTTGGAACTATAGCTAAACGTTATCTAATAATTTCAAATACTAAAAATTATAAAAAACGAATAGATAAAGCACCAATTGAGGAACTTGAATCTAATGAAAAATATAGTTATTCTCTTTCAGATGATCCTATAGATAAACTTTCTTTATTTTTAAATGAATTCACAGAACACTGTTCTAAAAATATATATAAGTTATTCCCAAAAGAAGGAGATGCTAAGATAGCAGATGCAATTTTAGAATTATTTCGTAGAAGAGAAAATATAGAAATATTTAATAAAAAAGCATTATATATATACATTCGAGAGATAATTGATGTTAAAACACCTAAAATTACTAAAATAGCTAATAAATTATATAGTATGTTTAAAGAACATTATTATTTTTATTTAGAAAATGGGTATACAAATTTTCCATAATTATATTTATAATTAAATAAATATCATGAATGGTTTAGATAATATTGTATTTGGTGGTAAGAAATTTTCTGATATTTTAGAAGAAATATATAATAATCAAAAGAAAAAAGATAAACAAATATCTGCTCTTATATCAGAACTTAAACCATTAGTAAATGAAATAGGAGATGCTACTTTAATTGTTCCTTTAATTAAAGAATACTTAGAAATAGGTGTTAAGAATGATGAACAGTTAATTAAAATGGCTACTATTATCCAACGTATTATGAATAATAACGGAACTGCTGAAAGTGGTTTTGGTATTTCTGAAGAAGAAAAATCACAATTATTAGCTGAATTAGATAAATTTAAAGAAGGAGGTGAATAATGGCTGATTTTAAATTTAAATTAAATCATAAAATTGGAAATTATTCTGAGACTAATTCTACTAATTCTTCAGGAGGAGGTTCTTCAACAACAGTTAGAGTTAAAGATATTATTTTAGATAATACACATCCCTTATTTTCTAAATATGGAGAATGGAATGGGATAGGTACTATATTTTTTGAATCAACTAAAAATCCAATTTTTACTACTAAAAAAGATAATTTAATAGCTGGTTATCCTTTATTATCTAATATTAAACAATATCCATTAATTAATGAATTAGTATCTATATTTTATTTAGCTGATGTTGATATAACAGATAATACAACGGCTGTATCTCCATATTATCTACCACCACTAAATCTCTGGAATAGCCAGATACACAATGCTTTACCCTCTTCAGATATACTACCTCCAGAACAGCAAAAAGATTATCAACAAATTCAGGCAGGTTCTGTTAGAAGAATAACAGATCAAAGTACAGAGATAGAATTAGGTTTAACTTTTAATGAAAATAATGTTTTAGATATTTTTCCTCTTTTACCATATGAAGGAGATATAATATATGAAGGTAGATATGGTAATTCTATTAGATTAGGAGCAACTGTTAATAATGCCAAAACACCTAATCCTTGGTCTAATGTTGGGAATAATGGTAGCCCATTAATGATATTAAAAAACGGACAATCATTAACTCAAACTAATGTTCTTAATAATAATGATTCTTGGGTACCAACTTTAGAAAACATAAATGAAGACCAATCCTCAATTTATTTAACTTCTACCCAACAAATAAATTTATCTCTATCAACAAATAATATTTCTTCATACAGTGGATTAAATGAAACTCCATCAGTACCTGAATTATATGGAGGAAATCAAATTCTTTTAAATTCAGGTAGGTTAGTTTTTAATGCTAAAAATGATCATATTATATTAAGTGCAGATAAATCAGTCCATTTAGTATCAAATAATTCTATCAATATAGATACTAATAATCAAGTAGCTATAAATACTGGCACCTCAGGTAAAATAACTTTAGTATCACCTAAAATACATTTAGGTAAAAATAAAGGAACTGAAGGATATGTAGGATCTGAACTTCAATCTTTAGTATTAGGAGAAAATCTACAACAAACCCTAACCAGTATACTAGATGCTTTAGAAGGTATAGCTGGAGCTATGACATATGCTAATAATGGAGGTGGACCTGTAGCTAGTTTAAATAAAGAAGGTCCTTTACTTAGAGGACAAGTTGAAATATTAAAGAATTCTTTAAATATTTTATTATCTAAAAATGTAAAAACTATTTAATGCCATTTAACCTACCCATAAATCCTTCAGATGTAGCTTCTCTTGTAAATATTGGAGTTAATGATAGCGGCTCAGGTACTAGTGGGTCTAATGTATTAAATAATACCTCACCACAAATTGATGCTAAAATATATATTGGTGGTAAAGTTACAAATGAAGCCGGAGAAATTCTTTCTAATGTTAATATAACATTTACTCAAACTCCTAAAATTGAAGTAGAAGAATTAGGAATTGTTAAACCTATAATTGAAAATTTAACAACTGACAATAACGGTGAATGGGCTCTTATTTTTCCTAAAACAGAAATAGATATCAAATCAGTTGAAATTCTTTATATTAAACAAGATTACAAACCTGAACAAATATCCTTAGCTAGTTTTCAATCAACCCAGTATCCCGAAGAAGTATCTGAACCTAAAAAAACTTCCACTCCAGACACTGAACCTCCTTATATATACATTGTTGGGAATAAGCAATTTTCTAGTGCTAAACAAAATATAGCTCAATCTAATGCTACTAACTATTATAATAAAGCTAGAGATCCTAAATATAAAGGTGCTATTCTTTATAATATAAATAAAACTCTTTTTCCATCTCCTAAACCTGAAGAATTAGTTCAAGCTGCTACTCAAGCGTATGTTGAGCCTATAGCAGCTGAAATTAGAAAATTAGAAAGATCAAATAATGAAAAAAAAGCAAAAGAAGAATTACCTACTGATGCTAAAATAGCTTTAACTGTAGAAATTGAAAAAGAAAATATTAAAAAGAAATTAATACCTTTTATAATAAAATTATTAGTTCCTTTTGGTATGGTAGCTGTACAAGCTGTAATATCTAATATACCTTTAACTAATATAAAAGATCAGATTCTTTGTCCTCGACAAGATAAACTTTTAGAATTAATTAAAAAAAGAAATAAACTTGTTAGGCAAATAAATAGTATTTATTCAAAAATAAACAAAGTTCAAAAAAGTTTAAACATTACAAACAGTATAATAACTGGTCTTCAAGTTGGAATAGAAGTCATAGAATTTTTACCATACCCAGCTATTGGTGTACCTCCTATTCTCCCACCATTAACAGCTGGTATTATAGAAAAAACAGGATCAGGTAAAGATAAATTAAAAGAATTATTAAAACAAGCTAAAATTGTTATTAATATCCTCACATTAACTACAGCTGCTTTTGGAGCTGTATTAGGTATTTTATTACGTTTATTAAACGCTTTAGATCTTTTAATTCAAGATTGTTCTGAAAGTCAAGATGTACCTTTTGAAGCAATCAATGCTGAATTAGATACTTTGATTAATACATCAACCGGAATAAGTAATAGTGATGTTATTCAATCAACTCAAAACTCCCAACAATTAAATAATACTTATAAAGGATTTACTTTAGAAATAAAACTTGATGAGACTAATTCTATTAAATATCCTCGTCGTTTTGCTCAAGCTCTAAGTAAAACGGGTATACCTGTATTAAAAACAGATTCATCATTTGCGTCTGACCCACAAGTATTACTAGACCAATTAAAATTCATTATAGATTCAAATCCTCAGTTAACAGCTGAATAATCAAATATTTATAACTATGAAAACAGATTTTTTAAAAAAATTAATTAAAGAAGCAGTCCGTGAAGCAATTCAAGAAGAATTAAAAGATATTCTACTTGAAGCAATACGTTCTCCTAAAACTATAGTCACTGAAAATGCTAACCCTATCCCTTACTCTACAACAACCCATATAAATCCAGATATTAAACGCAATCTGCGAGCTATGATTGGTAGTGAATTTGACGCTACTATAACTGCTAATTCATCACATGCTCAACCTGCTTATACTCCTCCCCCTGTTAGTACAATAGGTGAAGGCTCAAGTTTACCAGGTGGTGAAGTAAGTTTAAATCAAATAATGGGATTAATGACTAAATAATGGCAATTAGATTACCAAATAAAAATCCTTTAGATATAAATAAGCGAGTAGCTATTGGTGTGGCTATTCCTTTTAATGCTGATGAGGTTTTTAAATCAAATTATACTACAATAGAACAAATTAAATCAAATATAATTAATTTTATATTAACTAATAATAATGAACGACTTTTTAATCCAAATTATGGTTCTAATTTAAGAGCTTTTTTATTTGAAGGAATAACAGAGTCTAGTATAGATGCTTTAGAGATTAAATTAAATAATGATATAAAAAAAAATTTTCCTTTTGTTGATATATCCTTATTAACTTTAACTCCAATGTATGATACAAATACAGTACAATTAGATATAAATTTATCTATTTATAACAGTAATATTCAAAATATTCAAATAACATTATAATGGCTACTGAGAACAGAGATGTAAAATATTTAAATAAAGATTTTGGTGATTTAAGATCATCCTTAATTGATTTTACTAAAACTTACTTTCCAAATACATATACAGATTTTACTCCATCATCCCCAGGTATGCTATTTATGGAAATGTCAGCATATGTTGGTGACGTTTTATCATTTTATCTTGATAATCAAATTCAAGAAAATTTCATACAATATACTAGACAAGAAAATAATCTATATACTTTAGCATACATGTTAGGTTACAAACCTAAAGTAACTGGGGTAGCTACAGCTACTATTGACATTTATCAAAAAGTTCCTGCTAAGTCAGTTGGTGGATCTTTTGCCCCAGATTATAATTATGCTTTACAATTCGCAGCTAATACAATTTTATCATCTAATACTTCTAATTTTATACTTCAAGATTCTATAGATTTTACAGTTAGTAGTTCAACTAACCCTACAGAAGTATCAATCTTAACCCTCAGTGGAGCAACACCTTTATATTATCTTCTTAAAAAAACTCAAACAGCTATATCAGCTAATATTACTACTAAAACATTTTCATTTGGATCACCTCAACGTTTTCAAACTATAGAAATAAATGATGCTGATATAATCCAAATATTAGATATAACTGACAGTAATGGTAATAAATGGTATGAAGTACCATATTTAGCTCAAGAAATGATATATGATTCTATATCAAATCTTAACTCAGATGCTGGAGAAGTTCCTAATTTATTACAGTTATTAAAAGTACCTAAAAGATTTGTATCAAGATTTATAACTCCTACAATTCTTCAAATCCAATTTGGGGCGGGTACTACAACAGCTAATGTTGAAGAAGAAATTATACCTAATCCTACAAATGTAGGAAACTTTTTCTCAACAGGTGATTATCTTACCACAGCATATGATCCTGCTAATTTTCTATATACTAGTACTTATGGTATATCTCCATCTAATACAACTTTAACAATTAGATACTTAACAGGTGGGGGAATAACAGCTAACGCTGCTTCAAATACTATTAATAAAGTTACTAACCCAACTAATATATCATTTAAATTTGGCGCACCTCCTGAACCTTTATTTTCTGATATTTTAGGTTCAGTTGCTGTGACAAATCCATTTGGAGCAACAGGAGGTAAAGATGGAGACACTCCAGATGAAATAAGATTTAATTCTTTAGGTGTATTTGGAACCCAATTAAGAACTGTAACTCAAGCTGATTATATTGTTAGAGCTATGAGTATACCATCACAATATGGTTCTATAGCTAAAGTATATGCTGAACCTGAAAAAATAGAAAATCTACTTCCTGGTGAATCATTATCATCAATTAATCTATATGTTTTAGCGTATGATAATAATAAAAAATTAAAAAATGCTTCAATTAGTTTAAAAAATAATTTAAAAACTTATCTCTCACAATATAGAATAGTTAATGATTCTATTAAAATTAGAGACGGTTTTATTATTAATATTGGAGTAGAATTTGATGTTATAGTTTTACCTAATTATAATAACAATGATGTTTTATTTAAATGTATAACAGCTGTTAAAGATTATTTTAATATTGATAAATGGGAAATGAATGAACCTATCATCTTAAAAGATATATATATTCTACTTGATAAAGTAGATGGGGTTCAAACTATTAAAACAGTTAATATAACTAACAAATGTAATGCAAATTATTCAATATATAGTTATGATATACCAGGAGCAACTCAAAATAATGTTATTTATCCTTCTGTAGATCCAATGATTTTTGAAGTCCGATATCCTGATAATGATATAAAAGGACGTATTGTATCTTTATAATTTTTATATTTATAATAAAAAATGGCAGTTTATAAGATATTTCCTACTAAAGATGCTACTGTGTATTCATTATACCCTAGTAAAAATACTGGGTTAGATGAAATAATAGATTCATCAACATCAATCACTAATGCTTCTGCTTTACCTCAAACAAGTAGATTTTTAGTACAGTTTGATTCTATTGAAATTAATGATATTATTACAAATAAAATTAGTGGATCTCAATGGCAGGCTAATTTTAAAGGATTCTTAGCTGATTTAGAAGGATTAAATCTAGATACTCAACTTGAATTCTACCCAGTTTTTGGTTCATGGAATATGGGAACAGGAAAATACAATTATTCCCCTGAAGTTCAAAATGGTGTTAGTTGGACTTGGAGATCATATTCTGGGAGTAATGCCTGGATTACCGCTGGTTATCCTACTAATGTAACCGCTTCATATAGTGGCACTTTAGGTGGTTGTAACTGGTATTACAGCTCTTCAAATGCCACTGTTTTACCTATTTATTCAACTCAAAGTTTTGCTTATACTGAAACAGGTGATATTAATACCAATGTTACTAACATGGTTAAAGCATGGTATAGTGGTACTATAGAAAATAATGGTTTAATAGCTAAACAAGCTGTTGAGTTTATTAATGATGAGAACTACCAGATTAAAATGCAATTTTTCTCTAGAGATACTCATACTATTTATCCCCCACAATTAGAATTTAGATGGAGAGATTATATTTTTAATACAGGATCTTCTACTAATACTGTACTTAACACTATTATATCCACTGTATCTATTAATGAAAACCCAGGCATTTTCTATCCTGAAAGTATAAATAAATTCAGAGTAAATAGCAGACCAACATATCCAACAAGGACTTTTCAAACATCTTCCTATTATACTCAAAATTACTATTTACCAACATCTTCATATTATTCTATAAAAGACTTGGATACTAATGAAGTTGTTGTAGATTACGATGACCAATATACTCAATTAAGTGTTGATGGAGATGGAAGTTATTTTACATTTTATATGAATGGTTTAGAACCTGAACGATATTATAAAATACTTATTAAAAGTATTATAAATGGTTCAACAATAATTTTTGATGATAATTATTATTTTAAAGTAATAAATGGCTAATTACCCTTTAAATAAAACAGTTTTTAATAAAGAAGCATATGTTAACACTGTTGATACTTCTTTTGCTCAGATCTCAACTCCAGCACCACCGTTAGAAGATACTATAACTGTTAATGAGTTTTTTGATTTATATAATGCTATTTTTTATGATATACCATCAAATGGATCAACTAATTCTCATGAATATTTAGTTAAGACAAGTGGAGAATATATAAATTTTGAACAAAATGATGAAGACATTCAGGCATTATTAGATGAAATTACTGCTTTAAGACAAGAAAATTTAGAACTAGTCCAACAAGTTATAAGTTTACAAATTTCATCTTCACTTCCTTCTTCATAAATTATAATAAATGGCTACTTTAATAAACGAAATAGATCCTATTACTTTTGAACTACAAACATATTCCTCTCAGG
>Ga0181346_1001034_pt1 | contig 12279 bp, 12 predicted proteins | sample Su13VDMM15DN_FD_130100 | JGI IMG/M metagenome (GOLD analysis project Ga0181346, IMG submission 130100) | Freshwater viral communities from Lake Michigan, USA - Su13.VD.MM15.D.N | ecosystem: Environmental > Aquatic > Freshwater > Lake | place: USA: Michigan | collected 2013-07-15 | reverse complement strand
CGCAGTTGAAGATACTGGTCGTAAATTGGTCAGTGGTCTAATCAGCTATGCTAAAAAATACAACATTCACACAGTTGTGTTGGGCATGAGCGGAGGAGTTGATAGTGCGCTGACCGCAGCACTGTTCAAAGCTGCCGGTTGGCGGGTAATTGGTGTTACCATGCCAATTCATCAAAACCCTGAAGAAACTCAGCGAGGTATAGAAGCCTGTCAAGCATTAAAACTAGAACATATGCATGTTGATTTGACTCAACAGTACGAAGATTTATTGGCCAGTGTAAGGGACTATGATCTCACCATCGATAAACCCGACAATGCCATTCGTCGCGGCAATCTTCGAGTACGGTCGAGAATGATGACAGTGTATAACATTGCCAGTATGGAAAAAGGATTAGTGGGCAGCACTGACAACTTCAGCGAATTAGCTGCTGGTTTCTGGACCCTACACGGTGATGTGGGTGATCTAGCACCTATTCAAAGTCTACTAAAGAGTTGGGAAGTGCCCAAGTTGGCAGAAATTTACGGTGTACCGGCCAGCACAGTGTTTGCCAAACCCACTGACGGGTTGGGAATCAGTGACGGGGATGAAGCGCAGTTTGGATTCAGTTATTTGGAATTTGACATAGTGTTGATGAAGTTATGTCAGCTGACCACAGACACTAATAGAAAAGAATTTCTGAACAGTCTGGCAGTGTCCGAGTCGGATCTACCCAAAGTGAATCGAATCTTAGATAGAATCAAAGGCAGCACATTCAAACGCAGCAATCCTTATAATCTAGAGCACCCATTGCAAGACAACAGGTATAAGGGATTACAAGCAGTTGATCTCGGTTTATGGAATTTATAAATGAGTGACGGCGGCAAGGGCAGTAAACAGCGCCCAACTGATAAACAAAAGTTCGACAACAATTGGGAACTGATATTCGGTAATAAACCCAAAGAAACTTCGAAAGAAATAAATACAGGTGAACTACCGGACTCCCAAAATGATTTACACCATACACGACCAGACTGATCCATTCGCGGCCCTATTAAAAGACGATCCAGTTCGTCCACATATACCTGCAGAACAACGATTTGGAGCCAACAGACAAGTATTTGCTCTTACCGAAAATAACATAGTCAGCGCCGTGGTCTGTGCCCGTTTTTGTAAAGGTATTCCCAGCAGTGAGCAGGAGCTATTGGAAAATATCGAAGAACCCGACACTGTGGTATTTTATACCATTTGGAGTTACAAGCCCGGAGCGGGTCAACAGTTGTTGCGTGAAGGTCTTAAAAAAGTTCAAGCAGAGTCGCCAAATGTGAAAAGATTTGTGACACTGAGCCCTCCAACAGATATGGCCCGTAAGTTTCATATCAAAAATGGCGCCAGTGTGTTCAGAGTTAATACTGACACGGTTAACTATGAATATGTTGAAAAAAATTCGTAAGTTTTTATCAACATAAATAAAAGTAGCAGCGCCGACTTAGGTTGACGCCGGACAAAATACGACGCCTGGGTGCTCGCCCTTTACTGAAACATCAGAACGCCGTCCGTAACCGTAGCAATTACGGTGAGCTAAAATTTGCATTATACAGCTAGAAATTGTATAATGTTATTTTAGCAAACAATGAAAATCAAATTCGTATCAAATGGTCTGTCAGGTGAAGTAAACCAGGTGCAACTGGGCGCCAATGCAATCAACCCTGCATATTTTTTCTTAAAGGCCTACTATCATTTACACGGACACAATCCTGATGTACAGTGGTTGCCCTGTGATTTTCTCATGCTGGATCCCGTTGATGTACAGTTGGCAAAAATAGTAGACCAACAACCCGATTTGGTTGGACTCAGTGTCTATGTGTGGAACGAAGAAATACAATATTACCTAGCCAAAGAGATAAAAGCAAAATTACCCAATTGCGTGATAGTGTTGGGCGGGCCCCAATTGGTAGCGCATAAAGATCCTGAATATTTTATCAAATATCCTTATGTAGACTATGTTTGTTACGGCGACGGTGAAGAAGCATTTCAACAGTTGATAGACAAGATCAGTGGGTATCTATCAGCTGATGCAGAATTGGTCAACATGGTAGAAAACTCTAAAGAAGGTTACAAATTATGGCCGCTGAAAATTCTGTCAGATGAACTTTATTTGAGTACCAGTAGCTTTTTGATTCAAAAACAAGAAGTCATGGACAGTATTAATCGATTGATTGATAGAGGTGTGCCTAAAAATCAAATCATCATGGCCATTGAATTTGCTCGCGGGTGCATGTATAAATGTAGTTTCTGTGATTGGAGCCAAAATTTAACTAAAAAAGTTAAACGACGAACTCATGACTGGAAAGCAGAACTGGATTTCTTTAAGGAAATCGATATCACACTCAGGGAAACTGATGCCAATTTTGGGCAATGGCCGCAGGATCTAGAAATATTTGACTACGGGTCAAGTTTATACGATCCCACTAAGAACTTTAAACTACGAATTCATAATACTCCCAAGTTAAAAAAAGAAATAACTTATTATCTACAGATGACACAAACACTGCTACACGGATTCAGGATTCATGTGGCATTACAAGATATAAATGACCGTGTGTTGCGTAATATTGACAGACCTAGTATTAGTTGGGCAGATCAAAAAGAATTGTTAACAAGAATGCATAATGAACTGCCCGACGATAAAAAACATTTGTTGGGAATACAAGTTATTAGTGGCCTTCCTGGACAAACATATGACTCTATTGTTGACATGTTAGTTGAGTGTGCATCTGTCGGAGTAAGACAAATAGCACAGGGTGTTTGGGTTTATTTGGACAATAGTCCTGCCAGTGATAAATTTTATCAACGAACACACAAACTAGAATGGATTGACGCATATTTTCTAGTAGATAAAGAATTGTCAATCAACCAACTAGAAACATTGTATAAAGAATTAAGCACCGGAGTGGCAGATCCCAGAGTCTGGACTAAATTAAAAATTGTTAAAAAGTCCAGCTCAATGGGATTGAAGGATCTGATGAAAGCTCAACTGTTCATGCAGTATTTTAATGAAAACTTAGAAATTGGTGTCACTGATCTGGCAGAAACTAAGAAAATTATCAATCAGCAAGTAATTCAAGAAATAGATTCATCGTACCAAATACACGAACCATTAATAGACAAATATAACATTGTACTTTTTACTCGAGTCAATGATAACAACTTATCAACTATACATGCAAATTGAACCAGTACTGATTGCACTATTAATAGGTTCACTGGCCGGCGTAATCAGCGGGCTATTACCCGGGGTGGGCAATTTATTCAGCATGTTGGTGCTGGCGCCTTTTATTAGTCGTTGGCCGGCAATTGATATCTTTATTTGTTATGCAGCACTGATACAAGTTGGACAGTTTGTTGGTTCATTGACCGCAGTATATACCGGCATGCCGGGAGAAGCCAGCAGTATGCCTACGGTGATAGAAATTAAAAATGTGCCCCAGTCTAGATATAGCGAAGTAATTGCAGCCACTACTATTGGCAGCTGGGTTGCAGCCACCTTGAGTATATCAGTTTGCTGGATTTTAGCTCAACAATTTGATTCTGTGGCTTACTTTTTTAGGACTGAACTTATACTTACACTATTGATTATTGCGATAGTGATGGTGTGTAACTACTCCGCTAATTCTAAAAAGACCAGTCTGGCACTGTTGTTTGTTGGTATACTGATTGGTCAAGTTGGATGGAGCAATCAGTTTGACACTTCAATTTTAACATTTGGTTTAATAGAATTGTATCAAGGACTACCGCTGCAAATAGTAGTATTTTGCCTGTTCATCGTCCCTCAGTTATATCAATTTAAACAGGTTAATTCGGCAATAGAATTAATAGGATATCGATTTGTTGTGCCTAGTTTGAACTACTTGAAATTAACGTGGTACAGTGTAGTTGGATTCGTGGGCGGCATGATGCCCGGTATGTCTATGGTGTTCAGTAGTCAGTTGGCATATTCCATGTCAAGCCGATCAACTAAAGATCCAGTAGAGCGTATTGTGGCCAGCGAGACAGCCAATAATGCTGGTGCAGTCAGTCAGCTTATTCCTTTGCTTGTGTTGGGATTGCCGTTGGATGGCGGTGAAGCATTTACATTGGCATTGATGGAGATGCGAGGATTTCTAGCTGCTCCTTCTACTGCTGCACAGTACTTTATATTGGCCGCACCTGCACTACTGCTGGCTTCTTTTATTGGTCTGGTTGTTGCATGGCCACTGGCCAACAAAATATTAAAATTATTGAATTTAAAAATAATATGGTTTCGTATTATTATCTCTTTGGTGTTTTTGTCTTATATATTTTGGCAAGCTCACCTTGACAGGAACCTAGCATATATCATATACTGTATGATACTGCTATCGGTAGTCGGATATCTGTTGCGATTTAAAGATACCGCAGTGTTGATATTTGGATTTTTTATTAGTGATAAACTATTTGACAATAGTTTCAGGATCATCGATTTATATTTTTAGGGAGAAAAAGATGAAAAAATTACTCGTTTCGATTATGGCGTTTGTGGCATTGGGCGCCGCGGCGCAACCTAAAGAACTAACAGTTTTAAACACAGGCAGTAAAACTGGATACTTTTTTGTGCAATCCAATGCATATGCACAAGATCTGTCTGCCAAGTTTAAGGTTGATTTTGTGAATCCCGGACAATACTGTGCGGCCTATGCAGCCTTGCAGAAGATGACAGGCCCGGTATTGTTTCCATGGGCTGGCGATTTTGAAGCCGCTGGCCGCGATGGCAAAGGTTGTGCAACTATTCCAGTTGACGGTGCTAAAGTAGTCAAGTACTACAGAGACACTTTTCAAATTTGCAGCGCCAAACCGGAAATGACTGCTGATCGATTTATCAAGCGTGGTGAAAGTTTGCGAGTAGGACACAGTACTCCTAGTTTTGCATTTGCTAATGCAATTAATCAAGGAATCAATAAAAGTTTTGGAACCAGTCATACTCCAATTCAGTACTCAGATGGCGGCGGCGCAGTCAAAGCCGCACTGTTAAACAAAGAAGTTGACTATGTGTTGATTGCCCCTAAGTTTGCTCGGGAAGCAGTTGCATCAGGTCAGGCCAAATGTTTTTATGTCATGGGTCGAGAAAGTGAAGATGGATTGATTGCACTCGCCGCCAAAGATCCTACTAATAAAAAATTAGTAGTAGCCAGTGATACTGTTTGGTTTGTGTACAATGCAGACTCTAAACAGGTTCAAGAAATCAAATCTACATTGCGCACATTGCATAATGATCAGAACAGTAATATTTCCAAAGCTACCAAGACAGACAGCCCAACTAACTGGGACAAGACATCTGCGGCAATCAAAGAAGATTGGGAAGATTCTGTTACTAACCTAAGACAATAACCATGTATCCCCCAGAGTATAAATTTACAACAGAGCATCAAAGTGCCCGAGAAGGTGTACCTGGGGGTATTTTGGCCAACAGTGATTGGCATTGGGATGCTAAAAAGAAAGATCACGATGACGATAAAAGTTTTATAGGCAATGTAGATTACGATTGGTCTAGATTATCTGCTTGGGCATTAGAGTTTGCTAAAAAATCCGGTGCACCGCAGAGATGGTTTAGATTTGATCGAGCTCAAGGGATCATATACCATAGCAACGAAATAGTAAACAATATGCCCTATTATGGCCAAGCTAAATCGTTATTCGAGACCAATGGTTATAACGAACACAATACACAGTACTATAAAATTAAAGACAATGAACTAGCTGAACATTTTGAGCCGCTTTGGAATATGTTGAATATGCAAGACAAGAATATGAGCTTGTTTGTGCAAATGCCCGGACATACTATTCCCAGTCATGCAGATGTATACAGTAGCTTTATTAGACAAGATGTCACCGCGTTTGCCAATGGTAAATTGGCTGCACCAGACTGGAACAGCGCCAAGGCTTGGGGAAATTTCAAGACCATGCGGCGATATACCTTATTTGTCAACGACTGGGACTGGGGACAGTTTTATCATCAAGGCAATCATGTCCTGCAGCCATGGACTGCAGGTGACATGTGGCAAATCCCCATGGGTATGAATCATGGCAGTGCCAATGCTGGTATTAATCCTAAGATCACATTCCATTGGAGTGGTAATGTAGATGAAAATCAAAGTGCCGCAGGAGATATCAATTTTAGAAACCATGGCCCATTATACAACAAGTTTTACAATTTATGAACGATCAACCTAACTTAGATATATGGACCTACAGTCGCGAGCGTAGACCAATTGACTTTTTAAAGTTTGCCACAGAAAACGGGGCAACCGTTCCGGTATGTCATCCTCAAGGTGACGTTGTAAATGTTGATATTTCAACTGAATCATTTTACGATTACATACTAGACAATGAATCAATCTGCCAGAAGAAATGGTTTCATCCCAGAGATATTTTAAGCCCGGAGGCAAATATAGAGATGGCGCTGCCAGTACAAGTGGGACTGCATCAAGGTAATACTTTTGAGTACAATTGGGGTCTTTATAAAGATTCAAATGAACAAATAAAAAATCTAATTGGGCATGATAATTTATCTAAAATGGCGCTGATTCCAGATACAGTGTTAGCTAGATTAATTGTCTACATGCCAGGTCATGGAATTCCTTGGCACAGGGATACTCCGGACGGATGGATGAATAAATTCAAACACTTAAATCCGAACTTAAAAAATAAAACCTGTGACCTTGGCCCAGTGAAAAGAAAGTTATTAATGATCAGTAGTTGGCATTGGGGGCAGATGCTACAATTAGATAATGAGGTAAAAACTCATTGGGCGTCCGGCGATGTTTATGATATTCCAATTGGTCAGTGGCATTGCAGTGCCAATCAAGGAGTAGTTCCTAAAATTACAGTGAGTTTAACAGGAGTAGTGTATGGTTGATTTACCCGAGCAATTACAACAAGACATTGCTAACTTTGTTGCCAATACAGATATATTACCGAATCAACTTGACTTGTTATTTAATTTTGTAACAACACAATCTAATCTACCTTATTTGATATTAGATAAAATATTTGATGCTGACATAGTTAAATCAGAATTGGAAGCTGCTGATAGTAAGGAATTATTTGTACGATATCATAGCCCTCTTATAAGAATGGATACAGAAGGGTGGTATGCCACTGCAATATACGGGCAAGGAGCAACTAACCCTTGGAATGTACAGCCTACTATCGATCTCGCACATTTGCCTGCTATCAATAATCACTGGACTGAAACTGCCGATTTGATGCCGTATTTCAAATCAGTATTGGATGATATACTAGGATTACACAATGTTAATCGATGTGTGTGCTTTAAACTAATGCCCGGCGGTTGGGTAGACACGCATACCGACATACCGCCAGCCGACGGATATAAATTATTGCAAGTGGATTTCAATGTATACTGGCCCGACAAAGCCAAATGGTATCTCGAAGGAGTTCCAGGAGGAATTTACCCTACCGTCGACGGCACGGTTGCAATGCACTCTAGTGTAGCAAAGCATTGCATCGTTAATAACAGCGACGAGCCCAGATATCTAGTATGGGCATTTGCTAATTTTGATAAAAAGTTCAAACAATTGGTAGTGGAAAGTTATTTAAAACACTATGCAATCTAAATTTTGTAAAAAATTACTAGCAATTGAAAATCAATGGGATAATCGTAGGTATATTTATTGGTCGGTGTTTAACCATGAAACTCAGTCTAGTCAACAATTTAATAATAAACTAGAGGCAATACTTTATAAAAATCAACTACCACACGCTACGATTTATTTTCATTGGTACGACGAAGTTTTTGATCGAGTTGATACCTCAATTGAACCTTTTGACAGTTATCCGGAACTACTGAGGCAGCGAGCGCAGGAGCTACGAGATAGATATGATTATATTAGATTGTGGTTTAGCGGCGGCAGTGATAGTGTTACTGCATTAAATGCTTTTGTTAATAACAATATTCGGATAGATGAAATAGTAATTAATTGTTGGCTCGATTTTGGTCATTCTAATCCGTCATTAACCGCAAACAAGGAGATTACTCTGGCCGCCGAACCTTATTTAAAATCAATTGAGCATAAATTAGATACAACAAAAATTACAAAAATTGTATTAACAATTGACGATTATAAAATGGTACTTGCGGGAGCCGATAAACTAGGAGAAATACCTTATTTGCACGCCATGGATCGAGGAGCACATTTATTTGGATTAAATTGTGTACAATACCCATGGGAAAAAGTACTAGATTCAACAACCAATGAAAATTATTGTGACTTATTCGGCGGCACCAAACCAGTCATTAAACGAAAAGGAGATAATTATTATTTTTACATAGTTGACACTAGTCTTCAAGATCAATACCTAAGCAGAAGGGCTGAAGATTTTTTTGTTAGTACACAAAATTCCGCACTATTTTTAAAAACAGCACATATGCTTAAAAATTGTGTGTCAGCTCTGAAGTTAAGTGATAATCAAATTGATGCATTTTGTAAACAGAATGCTTATCGCCTAATATATAATAAAGCCATTGGTAGAGACACAATTTGGCATTCCTGTGCTTTATTTAAAAATGATCAGAATAATGGCTACTATGTCAAAGAGTTGGACTTTAACATTCAAAATTTTAAACATTTTAGATTTGTAGAAAACCTTAAACACGATTCAAATTGGCTTAGTCTTTTTAAAGCTCATACAGATTCATTTAATGTAATGCAAAAAGAATTTAATTTTTTATGGAACTTAAATTCCAATGGAATACCTGACGCTAATTTAGGATATCAAGGTCATATGAGTAAGTTTTATGCTCTGTCATGAAACCAATATAAGCAATAGTAAATAACAGTTCAACAAGGATAATCATAATATGAAAGATGAATTACATTGGTTCGATGCCCCCACCAGCTGGAACGAGCGCAGAAAACGAAGCTCATATCACTGGGACAACAAAATAGATGATAACGAGTCTCCAATGATTTGGCTGAACAAAGTTTCATTGAAGGGTGATTGGTCACACGAACTGGAGAATGCAGTATACGATCAGACCACCCAAACAAATCTGTCCAAATTACTGGAACGAAACAGTGCCCAAGAGTCATTGTCTCTTGGGCTTAACCCTAGACTTAAAAGTTACAGATGCTTTACAACTGCCAGTGATCAACCATTGATTCATTCAATGATGGAACATTTAGGAATCAAATCAACTCACGTTAAAATTCATAAACAACTTCCGGGTGATTTTAATTTGTTACATATGGATACCATGAGTCAAGATATATCGCATCAAACAAATACTGACGCCGATTATGATCTAATAGACGATGAAAGCGTAGATACTGTTCGCGTAGTAATAGCACTCAATGATTGGCAATGGGGTCATTTTTTCCAGTTAGGAAATACAATGTGGCATAAGTGGGATGCAGGTGACTTGGTATATTGGGACTGGAAAAATTTACCTCATAGTACTGCAAATGCCGGTCATATTCCTCGATATGCAGGTATTATCACAGGAAAACCTACAGCTAAATTTTGGGAATTGATGAATGGCAAAGAAAAAACAAAAATAATTGTTAATTAACAGCAGTCAATTCAGAGTTTAATCCTAGATATACATTATTATTGTATCTGAGTAAGAAAAGTAATTGACCGTTTGCGTTTTTATAAGTATAGTTAATCAACAAAGGTAATTTGTGAATCAAATTAAAAATTATGTAGTCTGCGCCCACCGCAGAATCAAAAGTACCAAATGGGTTTGGAAAGACACTCGTGACGAAGGCGACATCTACGAGATCTATCGACAAATGTGTTTGCACAGTTTGGCCAGTGCCCGCCATTTCTTAGAGGGCGACTGGGAATACATTTTATGGGATCAAGAAATTGATCACATCAACGAAGCAATGCCGTTGAACAATCAATTGACCTACGATCTATGGCACAAAGAACCCTGTAATATTCTGTGGGTTGGTCCAGATGTACAGTTTGTCAAGCCCACTAAGATTTTTGGAGAGTTCACTGACTTCCGTCTGTTCAACTGGACTGACCCAAAAGTCTGGCACGAACCCAATCAATACAATGCTGGATTTGATAACTTGTTCAACAACGATTTAAGTTATCATCCTCACACCATGGATCCCAAGTTGTGGGAGATTGAGCGAAAGATGTACAACGAGTGGAACAAGACCGAAGGCATGGACAGTTATAGCAATCAACAGATCATTCACAATACCATGTTCTGGAGTCAAGGACTGGAATGGTCAGATGCACATCGTCCTGAGCTGTTTTATCAAGCACAATGGTTGCCTACCTGGGCTCCACTGGAAACTCAAGATGTTTGGAATCAGTGCAGCTACCAAGATGCGCAAGTAATTCATTGGCACAGCAGTCGTCATGCTCCTACCAAATTGGAATGCATGCGACAAGTCAATGAAGCACTGGGTGTTACTCCTGTCACAGAGCTAAAATGAAAATTGCTGTTTTAGGTGCCCGGGGATTCTTGGGTTCTTATCTGTGGAATTACTTGGCTGATAAAAATTACGAAGTGATTCCAGTAACCCGGGACACTGTAAATCTCAATGATTATTGGGCAGTAGATCAATGGTTGTGTCAGTATCAGCCCGATATCGTCGTTAACTGTGCTATCAATGGCGGCGGCATCAAAGTCAACGATATCAACTATGACGATGTACAACAGAATTTAGGAGTATTTTTAAATTTCTATAACAATCCCCGAGTTCGTAAATACATTAACATTGGCAGCGGCGCAGAATTTGATCGTAGCCGCAATATAATCAATTGCTATGAAGAAGAAATTAAATCAATGACTCCCATTGACAGCTACGGATATGCTAAAAATGTTATCTCCCGTATGTGTCTGGGCAAATCAAATTTTTACACACTGCGATTGTTTGGTTGTTTTGACCGCAGCGAGCCCGATATTAGATTATTCAAACGATTTCTTGCAGACAAACAGTTACCAATCGATGACAAGTACTTTGACTTTATCAGCGCCGCTGATTTTGCAAAGATTGTTGAATTCTATTGTGATCGCAATGTGTTACCAAAAGATATAAATTGTGTTTACACAGAGAAAAAATTGCTGTCGGATATATTGCAAATTCTGGATCCTTCAGTTACAATCAATGTAACCGGTGCTCGAGGATTATCCTACACTGGATCAGGAATTAAGTTGGATAAGTTGGGCGTTGATCTCGACGGATTAGAAAAAGGAATAAAAAGTTATGAATAAAAAGATTGTTTATATCACAGGTTGTTTGGGATTCATTGGCAGCAATGTGACTCGTGCTTGTTTGGATCGAGGATGGTATGTTATTGGAGTAGACAGCATGACCTACGCCAGTAATCAACATTTCTTGCAAGAGTTTCAATCGCATGTCACAGGCAAATTTAAGTTTATTCAGTCTGACATAAACGATCTGGATAGACTGTATGAATGCGACTACATTATTAATACCGCAGCCGAAACTCATGTGGACAACAGTATTGAAAGCAGTGATGAATTTGTTCGCAGTAATGTTAATGGCGTTCATCATCTATTGAAACTGATCAATGCCAAAAAGTATCAGAAGCCCATTCTGCTGCACTTTAGCACTGATGAAGTCTACGGTGACATATTACAAGGCAGTCATGTTGAAACAGATTTGCTCAAACCCAGCAACCCCTATAGTGCAACCAAAGCAGCAGCAGACATGTTGATACTTGCTTGGGCCCGTACATTCGGCTTGCCCTACATTATTGTTCGACCTACCAATAACTACGGTATTGGTCAGTATGTGGAAAAACTAATTCCGAAAACCTGTAAATATCTCACAGTGGGTAGACAAGTTGACTTACACGATGGTGGGCTACCGGTACGCACATGGTTGCATGCCGAAGACACGGCCCGCGCAGTATTGTCTATTATTGACGCCGGCGTAAAAAACGAAATCTATAATATCAGTGGCAATTTGGAAATTACCAATTTAAATGTGGTTCAAAAGATTATTCGAGAGTTTAACGGTGACAAAGACCATAGCAAGTATCTTAAAGACATGGTTCGTCAAGGACAGGACCAACGCTACAGTATTGATGACAGTAAGCTCAAATCTTTGGGCTGGTCTCCTACCGCAAAGTTTGACACAGAGCTGGCTAAGATAGTAAAATACTACAAAGAAAACTTTATTTGGTAATATGGACGAAATTCTAAAACTAGTGCGTGAATACGCAGAAAAGAAAGCAGCCGATAAAACTTGGGTTGCTGGACGAGACTTTGT
>Ga0181346_1001033_pt1 | contig 12283 bp, 14 predicted proteins | sample Su13VDMM15DN_FD_130100 | JGI IMG/M metagenome (GOLD analysis project Ga0181346, IMG submission 130100) | Freshwater viral communities from Lake Michigan, USA - Su13.VD.MM15.D.N | ecosystem: Environmental > Aquatic > Freshwater > Lake | place: USA: Michigan | collected 2013-07-15 | reverse complement strand
GTCTCCTCGCCGTTCTTGACATCCTGGATACCGGCTGCAAGTGTATCATCACCACCAGAAGCGCCGAATGTCAGCGAGTTAGGACCTGTCATTGATCCGCTTGAGAAGGCGATGACTGACTGGAAGCTTGTCGATGTTGTTCCAGATCCGATCAGAACGATTGCGTCCTTGATACGAAGGTTTGTCGTATCAATTGCTACAACTGTTCCGTTGACAGTTAGATTTCCCGGGATTCTAACATTGGAGTTTGATCCGCCACCAATCGTGATTGTCTTGGACGTGACGCCAGCGAAGATGTCCTTGTCTTCGTCTGCGTCGGTCGTGATGTTTCCATTGACTTGTAGAGTTCCAGCGGTAATAACAGTAGATGACGAACCGCCGACTGTGATGGTGTTTCCACCAGCGCTGGCGAATAGAGTCTTAGCGCCAGCAGCATTAGTGTCAATGTTACCAGCAACTGTTACGTTGCCACCAACAAGGAAGTTACTTGAGCCGCTTATGACGCCGCCACTGCTGATTGACGCGACCACACCAGATGCAGTCTTGACGTTTAGCGATCCAGAGGCTACGACGTTTCCACCGAATAGCGTGACATTCGAGTCAATAGATCCTATTGCAGCATTCGATCCCGAGAAGTAGAACTGTACATCAGTTCCCTTCTCAGATGCCGACTCAATCGATTCTCCCGTGCGCGCGCCGGTGAATGCCACCGAACCAGAGTTGTAGATTACTCCTAAGCCTGTCTCACTGAAGAAGTTTGTTCCAGATCCTCCTGGCGCTCCGCCTCCTGTCGAAGAGATGAAGATCTGACCGTTTGATGCAGACGTTATTGTGACGTTAGAGCCTGCAACGAGGTAGCTCTTTCCCTGCGAGGTCTGCTGGAGAGAACCAGATAGACCACCGTCAGCGACGAATGCTGATGTTGACGGGATGCTAAATCCAGCGCTGGCGCTGATGTGCGATCCGATGTGGAGCGGTGATCCGCCGAACAGTGTACCGCTGATGACAACATCACCGCCGAAGACTGTGGTTCCTCTGACTGAGTAGTCTGGGCTAGTCGAGGGTTTCGCAGAGATGTTACCTGAGACGAAAAGCGCAGCGTCATTTCCCGGCAGAATCGGGAACTGACCAAGTCCCGGATTTGCTATGACAAGTGAGCCTGTTATGCCGATGGTATTGCTGGTACCACCAGATCCTGATATGTTTCCAACTAAAGCCATGGTGTTATCCTCTCATTTGTAAATATCAAAATGACCAGAATTGTTGAGCTTTATTGCTCGTCAAATTCGGGTGCAGGTTCAAGAACAAACCTGTACCGCTTTCTAGTCTTGTTGAATCGAATTGTAAGACAGTCTTCTTCCTCGATCAAGGTGTAGTCACCCCTCTCGTTCTGCAGGTGAAGGTCACCTGTGTACATGTTGGCGAATCTCAGGGTGTTTGATCCGAGATTTCGAACCCTATTGGCATCTGGCAGAATGTCTGTGGCAACACTTGCAAGGAAGTAGATGCTGTTACTAGAGTCTGTACCAATGTAAGTTGATCCTGAGATCTGAAGATCTCCTCCAAAGACTGATGTTCCACCAGTAGAGCCTCCCTTGGAACCAGCTGTTCCTCCGACAAAGAAGTTCGTATCTGTCGACGTGAATGGACTGGCTGGTCCTGCGTAGATGCTTGGAAGAATTGCAACCTTCGTGTTGACAGCCATGCCATTTGGTCTGACATCTAGGAAGTTGGCTGTGTTGCCTATTGTCGTGTTAACAGAAGCGACAAATGTACCGCCAAGAGTTCTGTTTCTTATCTCAAGACTTCCAGCGCTGTTGGCAAGTGTAGAGTATCCTGACGTTGTATTTGAAGCTAGGAAGAGAGATCCTGATACGAGGGTATCCCCACCAAACACTGCAGTTCCAGCTGTAGATGTTCCTCTGGAATCAATTGTTCCTGAGACGAAGAAGAATACATCCGGGCCTGCTGATTGAGCAGCGTAGGAAGATCCTCTTTCTCCGGCTATCGAGACAGAGGCTGTCGTGTTGAGTCGAGGAGACGGGCTAAGTTCATTCCAGTTACCAGAGCCACCAGAGCCAGCACTTCCCGTTATTTGTATGGATCCGTTAGAACTCGAGTTGATCGTGATATTTGGGCCGGCTAGAAGATATGGCGTTCCGTCTGCTAGTCTGGTGAGTGAACCGCTCAGGCCGCCTGTAGCCTTTATTGTTACACCGGTTAAGGTGTCTGTGGTCTTATCGTAAGTCAGACCAGCATCACCACCGAAAGTTGATGAATCATTAAACTGGACGTAGGTATCAGACCCACCCGGTGAACCTGATCCGCCCGTAGAAGCGATTGTTACCTGACCGTTAGATTCTGACGTTATTGTGACGTTGGTGCCGGCTACAAGGTATGATCTTCCGTCGTGCAGCTGTGTTAGAGATCCTGAGAGGCCCAAAGAAGCGTAGACTGATCCGGTTACCTCTATGCCCCTGCTCTCAACTCTGAGTACATCTGATCTGGAATTGTCAGAGTCAGATGATCCATTTCCAATTACAAAGTAGGAAGTTGTATTTCCTCTCTTGTTGTAGGATCCGTAGACAGTCTGCCCAGTTCCAGAAGCTATCGTGTTAATACCACCAGCGTGGGAAGCAACGCCAACAGCTATTGATCCGCTTCCTTCTGCGTGGGAAGCTACACCAGAACCAGTTGTAAGATATCCCTCTACATGAGCATACGCAGCAGTGATTAGACCACCATACCCCTCAGCATGTGATCCGCTGGTGTGTGTACCCTGGATCCTGGTGAGTATTCCCTCTGTGTGAGAGTAGGAGACAGTCGAAGCAACTACTGTGTAGTAACCCTCAGTATGTGTGTATGATCCTGCAGCAGTCGTAAGAAGACCTTCAGCGTGACCACCAGCTGCAGAAGCAACAGTTCCCTGACCTTCAGCGTGGGAATAAAGACCAGATGCCGTTGTTAGGGTTCCCTCAGCGTGGGAATTCTGACCAGACGCTGTTGTGAGTGAGCCCTCAGTGTGACTCGCTTTTCCGGAGGCTGTTGTGCTCTCTCCTGTCGCTACAGAGTATATTCCAGTCGCTTTTGATCCTGATCCGAAAGCAACTGATCCTGAGTGGAAGATTGACCCGGTAGAAGCTAAAGATCCTGTTAGAGTCAGGATCTTAGATGTCTTTTTGAAGGTAAGATCAGAAGCACCTCCAAACGATCCAGCATCGTTGAACTGCAAGTAGGTGTCAGATCCGCCCGGCGATCCACCTATTGAAGAAATGCTTACTTGCCCATTAGATTCTGATGTGATAGTAACGTTCGAGCCAGCTACGAGGTATGACTTCCCATCGAAAAGTCTCGTAAGAGAACCGCTTATTCCTGCGTTCGACTTTATTGTGCCTGATGCAACAAAGTCTCCACCAGCAAGGGTAACTCCTCTGTTAGACGTACCAGAGGAGTTAGTAGATCCCGATACGAACAGGAAGACGTCTGATCCAACTCCAGTGAGAAGAGATGAGTTGTACTCACCACTCAGATTTGTAGCAGCTCCTGCACCATAGATGAATAGTGACGCGCTATTCACAGAACCAGATGCGATGATCTGGTTAGTGCGTATCTGCTTTGCTCTTAGATCATTCGCCATCTACAACTCCTAGGGCACTGCCACAACATGTATGTGAACCTGTCCGGTAAATTTCGCAGAAGCTGTCACCGTAACTGCGGTTGTCGATATGCTGGTGACAGTTATTGAGACGTTTGTCTCGCTGTTTCCAGCAGTGTCAACAGTGGAGATGACTACAGACGGTATGACAGAATAGGTCGTAGCAAAGCTATACGACCCACTGTCAGCATCAGTGAATGTTATCTTACCCGCTTCCACGTTTCCCCCTTCAGAGACAATTGCGTCATAGACATACGCATATCTAGGAGGTGCCCGTCTGTATGGGTAGACCTTTCTAAACCTATTGAGATCACGCAGCCTGTAGTTCGCCATCACAACTAAGTATGACGTTACAGGATTCTTGACGCCACTGTTGCCAAGCTAGATCTCTCTCCCTTATTAAGTGTCATATGACCAGCTAGATCCTCAGTCTTAAACTTCTCGACAACAATGGTAAGACCATTTGAGAGACTGTCTATGTACGGAGTGTCAATTTGTTCAATGTCACCGAGGATGACTATCTTGGAACCCTCACCAGCACGAGTGATCACAGTCTTGAGCTCATGAATCGTTGTGTTCTGAGCTTCATCAACTATGATGAAGGTGTTCGAGAAAGTTCTTCCTCTTATGAAGGAGAGAGGACAAAGCTCAATCACGCCTCTATCTTGCATAGTCTGAAAGTAAGTCAGATCCTTGTCCTTGAATGCATGTCTAAAGTTATCAGCAATAGGTGCAATCCAGGGCTCCATCTTCTCCTTCACACTGCCAGGCAGGTAGCCGATGTCCTTTCCGACTGGCTGCAGTGAACGAGTGATTATAATCCTGTCGTACTTCTTATCAGCTATACCAGACAGCCCTGCCATCAGCGTCAAGAATGTCTTGCCTGATCCTGCAAGACCTGTTAGTGTGGCGAGAGGAATATCATCACGGGTGAGTAGATCAAGTGCAAACTTCTGCTCCTTGCTCTTGGGCTTGACGGCTATGGTTGAGTGAAGCTTGCAAGAGAGAGGAATAATCCTGTCATCGCTCACAACACCTAGAAAGCTCTCAGATTCATTCTTGACTGCAACGTACTGGTTAGGAAGTAGCCCGTCATAAACCATGTCTTTATCAACAAAACCATTCTTATAGAAGGAAGGAATTACGTCAGAATATTCGACTTCTATCTCAAGGAAGCCAGAGTAGATGCTGCTCTCTGAGGCTACAATCTTGTCCTTATAGTAATCCTCAGACTTCAGGCCAAGAGCATCGCACTTCACTCGGAAGTTGATGTCCTTGGTGACCATTATGACGGGATCACTGTTCTTTGCGATCTCCTGCGCAAGGCCAATGATGAGGTTGTCTGTTACTGATGGGTCAAGACCTACTGGACAGATCTTACCGTAGTTGATCTCAACACGTATTGTCTGATCACCCTCTATCTCGATCCCGTCGTGGAGATTTCCACGCTTCCTGAGGTTGTCGAGAAACCTATTGACATACCTGGCAGCCTCACCGAGGATACCGGGCTTTCCCTTGAATCTGTCTAATTCGTCTAGAACAGACAGTGGTATTACTACATCATTTCCTGGAAAGGAGTGAATTGAGCAACGATCGTAAAGAAGTACCGAAGTGTCTACGACAAAAGTCTTTCTATGTCCCACGCATTCTCCTGTTTGATAATACAAGACCTCTTCCAGGATTAAATTATCTTATAGAGGAAGTTTCCAAATGAAGTGTTTTGAAAGATGTGAGAAAGACTCTACACCCTGTGCTGACAAGGGTTGCAGGTACTGGTTGAATCACAATGGGTCAATGTGCTGCACGATATTAGCAGCAAAGAGCGGATCGATGACCCTGCAGGAGATAGGTGACATATTTGGTGTGACAAGGATGAGAATCTGTCAGATAGAGAAGAAGATAATCAGAAAGATGACAGATCACATTCATCCGTAGATTTGACAAGATACGATGAAGGCTGCCTTTTGGCAGCCTTCAAAGTTTGAGAGTGCTAGATTACCCAGTCGCTTCATCAGCGAGAGTCATCGAGCGCTTGATGATATCACTCGCGATCTTCTTTGCGAGGCGAAGTCCCTTGCGGGTGCGAACACCTGCGGACTTGTTACCCTTGAGGCTCTTGTGAACATCGACTTCAACACTCTCAACTAGAACCTTGAGCTCATTCCAGGAGCTAAGGAAACCACTACTGTCAGACATATTGTTCTCTCCTACGTTAAAAGCTTTGGTGATAACTCGATTCCTTCCTTGACCGCACTTAGTGTCTCGGTAATTCGAATCATATCTTCCCTGTTCTCTAGCTCCAGGGCGATAAGGTTCATTATCTGAATCTTCTGCTGCTCGTTTACGCCGAAGTCCATAATCTTCTTCACGATCTCCCTACAGACGATGCTCTCCTCAGCTGCGCGCTCAGAGTCAGTTTGTCCATACTTCATCGCTTAGATCCTCCTGCAATTTCATCAATCCTTGTCTGCACCTGTAGTCTCACACGATCTGCGGCTAGAATTTCTAGGGTCTTGGCTTGAACCATGCCACCGATATCTTCCTGGGTGATGGTGAGGATACTTCCCCATATCTCGTTCTGAACAATGAATGAGACATGCTCCCAGACCGATATATCGCACTCATGTGCATCAAGAAGTCCCACAATATTAGTATGAAGAGATTGTCCAATCTGCTCCTTCGTCATAACAGATCTCATGCTGTCGTTTCCAACGGCGATCTCTGTCTTGCAGATGTCTACCACCTTGTGGATTACTCCGCAATTGTTGCAGATAACGAGCTTTGGAACAACCTCATCTTCCTCATCTATCACAGAGAAGACAACGAACCTGTGGAAGATAGGTTCTGGCGCACGCTTGAATTGTGGAAGTATGCAGTGACACTGCACAAGATGCCTGAACCCTGTCACGTCATCACCTATTCAGGGACTTCTCAATGCTGGAGGAGCCCTTGAAGAACGCCTCCTCAATGGATCCCTCGACAAGTGATGTCACTTCCCTTAGTTGCATTTCATTGAGTGTTATCCTCTTTGTCCTCGCTGCCATGACAAGATTGTTCACTGCAGTCTCCTTGATGAAAGATACTAGATTCGATACCTCGCGCATGGTATCCTTTTGCGGTTGAGTCCTAACAACTGGTTTAACTGACACTGTTACTCCTTTTCGACTATGAGTCCTATCCCAATTAAATCGACCGATAGCTGAATTGTATATCGAACGAAGGATAGAAACGAAGCTGCTGGAAGTATCTCCGGAAGATGCCATCTTACCTCCTTGAGAGACTGGCTTAGAAGTTTCTGGATTGATTCATCTTCTGAGAGGAATTTCTCCATATCAGATCTGAGAATGTACCCTGTCCGCATGTAGGAGTTCATGCTTCTCAGGAACTGGTCAATGACCTCCACAGCACGTGGATCCCTGTCGATTATATCCACACCCACCTCTATGTTGACAACATCATTGATGAGGGATGCCATCCTCTTCTCAATGATTTCTGCGGTGGCTGGATCAGACTCATCGTGCTTCTTCTGCAATCTCTTACGATGATCAGAGACTGATTTGCTGCTCCTAGAGTTCTGCAGAGAGAAAAGTGAATCAGAGAGTGTGATCCTGTCAACAACGCCTATCTTAGAAATGTTGGCATTTATTAGGTCACCTTGAAGGGTTGAGACGACGTCTACCCCGCAGCAGACGGCTGCGTCAACAAGAAGATTTGCTCTCAGCTCATCGTAACCAAAAGTGCAGATGACAACGTCGAGTGTCCCTCTAGCGTTGTTGTATCTGAGTGTTGTCAGGATCTCAGGCGACACGTTTCTACAGACGATGCATAGCGGCTGTCTAGAAGAGCTGTATCGCTCTAGTATGTGATGTATCTCTGAGACTGACTCGATGATTCCGTCTATCACGATCACATCAGCGTTCCGCCTAGTCCAATCCTGAGCCTTTCCAGTTACCTCTTTCAATGGAGAGCTGACGTTGAACTTGTATCCATCGTCTCTGCTACAGAGAGAATCAACCCTGTTGGATCTTCTCACCTTGAAGGTTGATGAGGGAGATCCAATTTCAATAGCCTCAACGACTAGAGACCTAACTGGATCCTTGATTGAATCAACGATTTCTTCAAAAACTTTCCTGCTTAACTTATGGGAATAAATCAAAAAATTACGTGATGCAATACCCCTAGAATTTCTGACTATTTCACCCCAAGAAGATCCATTAAATCTCCTCACCCGCAGAAGATGATCTGTGAAGACGCTGAGATTACTCAAAACAAGATCACCAGACCCTGGACCAGAACCTTCAGCTCTGTAGCATGCATCAAGCGCTAGACGCTTGATGACACTGTCGTTTCCGTCCATAATGAACTTCTGCACAATGGATCGTGAAGTTGCAGAATTTCCAATGTAAACTGAGTCTTCCTTGGTGGATACTAATCCATGCAGCCTTACAGAAACCTGAGACAGTTCTCTGAAAACTTCATCCTCAGATTTTATATGCACGTGCAATCAGCAGTCCTCCTATTGAAAAGCTACTTCCTACCATCCTTGCGTATATCACTGAGTCCAGCATCTACACTAGGTGTTTGTGAATTATTTGCTAGTGATCATATAATTACTGCTATGAGCTACATCAACGAGAAGAAGCGCCCAGGTAACAAGACCTACTACAAAGGCCTTGATGCAGACACTAAAGATGCAAGAGCCAGAGACATAGAGCGCAAGAGCAAGATGGCTCTAGACGATCCCAGGGCTTATGAGCCTATGCCTGGTGACGACAAAGAGCCCAAGAAGCAGTCTGTGTACAATCAAAGATTCAAGAAGATGTTCGGAGGCAAGGATGAGAAAGTCTCATACGAAGATTACATCGACAAGATGGATCAACTCCTTGAGTCAAACGCAGGAAGATCACACATAGGTCTACTTCAGATTCTCGAGTCTGAGGATATTGATCAAGCTCGAGAGGATGCTCTTTTTGAGAGTGATAGCGTTACAAAGTCTCTGCGCAACAAAGCAAAGCTAGCAAATGCTCCTATGGCAGCACTTCGCGCAATCTACAATAAGGGGCTTGCTGCATACAAGACAGGCCATCGCCCAGGAGTTCCTCAACACGCCTGGGCGATGGGCAGGGTTAACTCAGTCCTCACAGGAGGGCCTGCTAGGAAGGTTGACAGCGCTGAGTGGAAGCGCATCTCAGACTACAGGAAGAAGAAGCGTGGCAAGAAGAGAAAGTAGCTACCACCAGCTAGGTTGCTTTCCCTCTGGCCACTTAGCAAAGCTTGACTTGCTTCCCTTGTAGTAGTTCCTGTAGCTCTGAACGGGGTCTGATGGAATCTTATAATTGTCTGGCATGCAGACTGCGAACGGTGTGATACCGTTCGGCGACTCTGTTACACCTTCGAATGTCGGCGGAATTACCCGATTTAGCCACCTGTGAACCTCATGGGACTTGTGGATCTTTCCGTATCTGAGCGTGTACTCATCACACATAGCTAGTCCATGGAGGCTTAACCACATGTAGTTTCCCCAGCATCTCTGGGCCCACTGAGTGCAAGGGTGATTAGCATGTGTCATCTTCCAGGGCGGCTGAAGTCGTGGATCAATCTCTGACCGAAGCTGATTGATGAAGTCATCACGCTTGAGACTTGTGTCAACTTTTCTCATTTTCTGCCAGCCAATCCAGTGAGCTGTGCAGAGCATCTGTGCAGATTCGAGGATCATCTTTACGACGTGCTTGTTGCATTGCATCTGCGCTGCCTTGACAGGATTTTCATCCAGAACGAAGATATTCACGCTGTCTCCTTTGGGTACCAGTCCCTAAGCTGTTTGAATACAGCAATCTCCTTCATCTTGGCCTCAATTACACAATCGAATTCTTGCCCGTAATCAGGGATCCGATTGTAGACAAGGTTGCTGTGTGCTACGGGATTGACATCCTTTCCCTCCTTGGTGGCTGACTCTGAGTAGTGTGTGCAGGGTCTCACCTCACCCCAGGTGGAGATTGCTAGCTTTAACTCCTCTTCCTCAGTCATCCCGTCAGATCTCCTGAAATTGGCGTGGTGAAAGTCGTAGACAATGGGAACACCGGTTCGTGTGTAGACACCTCTGTGGATGTCCGCGACTGAGAAGAGGGATGCTTTGTCATCGTTCTCGATAGTGATTCGAGACTGCACTGACGCAGGGATGAGATCCCAGTTCCTGCACCACCTCTCCATTGCAGGTTCCCGATCGCCGAATGAACCACCCAGGTGGATGTTGATCTTGGCCTCCCGGGTACGAGGCATGCCGATGACATCCATCAACTCACCGTGAATCCTTAGATCCCTGATGCAGTTGCTGACAACCTTCTCGGACTGTGAAGTGAGGCAGTTGAACTGCCCTGGGTGGAATGAGAGGCGCTGTCCTTTTGACTTAGCCAGCTTCCCAGCACGCTCCAAGTTTGATCGAATCTCTGACCAGTCGGGAAGACTCTCGAGAGCATATTCAGAGGCCCACGGGAACATGTCAGATGACATCCTGTAAACTTTCACGCCTTGCCTGTTATTCCACCCAAGTATCTTACAGAGTGTCTCAGAGTTCGCCACGCCGAGCGCAGAAGCGTGTGGCAATCCCTTCTCAAGCCAAGTCTTCTTGATCATGGAACGGAAGCCACCCTCCTTACCCATCGTCGTGTTTAGGCATGCGTATCCAAACCTGATGGGCATCTTGTTCTCCTGGTTTAAGGTAAACCTGTGCTATCACAATTACACAATGATCTAAATACCTAATAGCACCTGGAAGATGAATGCGAAAACTCTTTATTGACTCTAGACTCGGCCTTGACAAGGTGAGGATCGCCTACGTCGGTGACTTCATAAACTTCTGCTGCAGCTACATACCTGTTGACTGCGACTTTGAGGTTCACCTCTGCGCTGACAGGGAGTCGAGCGGAATCGGGACGACAGGTGTCTACATGGTCGGTGATCACGTCGTCAAGGTCTACTGCAAGAGCAGGGCACTTCCAGATGTCATGAGATCAGTCGCGCACGAGATAACACACATGCGGCAGGATGAGACAGATCTAATAAACGGACCTATCCAGGACATCGGTGGTTTCCACGAGGATCAAGCCAACGCTGTTGCAGGAGCTGCACTCAAGGCTTACGCCAAGGACAGAGGAGACAAGGGTTTCTACGATCTCTAGAGGTTGATGAGTAGATTCCTAATCTGTCGCCTGATATCTGACTCACTCAGTGTAGCCGTGAGATTGACTAGACCTTTGCTTTGAATGTCATTGTCTGAGATGAAGCAGATATCATCTTTTGGCAGGAATACCTTGACATTTTTAATTCTCTGCCTAAGCTTGTCTAGAACACTCTGAAAATCTCTCGAGCCTACCTTTGCACTGAATTTTTGACCCTGGCTGCCGATGTTTATCACTATCTTCTGTATATTGTCACCGGTTGCCACGTTTAGAAGTGTGTTTCCAGCTGTAGAGACAAGAATATAATTGGACTCTCCGAACAAACCTTTGCTGGTTTTGTCGTAGATGTAGTGGACATTAAGACCGTTACGCCCCTTCTTTATTCCTCTCCTGTAGCGAGTTAGATCTGTCTCTATGTTGGTGAAAGTTCCGATGTCCTTGATAAAGCAGTCGTAGTCAAGGATTGTATTCGAGTGGCAGCACTCTTTCTTTTTTGATTTTATCTGACCGCCGGCTGCTGGTGCTTCACCTGTTCCTGCAGATGGTGCTGCGGTAGGTGTAGATGGTGCTGCGGTAGGTGTAGATGGCGCGGGTTCAACCACAGCGCCTAAGCCTGGTGCTACAGGGGCGGCTGGAGGTGCAGGAGGAGCAGCTGGTGGGGGTGTACTCGCTGCTGGAGGTGCAGGAGATGCATCTTGTGCCAGCCCGTCAAGATTTCCTGTGCCCCAGTTATTAGGCATTGATAGAGCCCGATAGAGCTCATCGTATGTTGCCTTCATGTCGGGCATATTGCTAAATGGCTTCCTGCCAGCAGTTCCACCGTTGTTGAAAATTACTAAGCCAGAGAAATCAAAATCTCTCTTCTTGCTGAAGGGTGGGTTCCTTGCATCGAATGCATCCTTCTTTACTCGGAAAACTACATAGGGCTTATTATCATCTGTGAGATCTTCCTGGGATCTCACGCGATCCTTATCAACCCAGACGTCGTACTGGAGTTTGTCGCCCCTATAGTCAAGAGATGGGTCATAATCTTCAGACACCTGATAACGTGAATCAGATGGATCTCCCTCAGGATCATCAATGAATCCGACTAGTGTGAAACTATCAGGAACACCGTCTGGGTTTGCTTTCCTGGCTGAGCCGGCGGCAGTGTCGGTAGTGGACGATCTAGCAGCAGCGCGCCTAGGCTTTCTACTAGTTTTTCTGGGGATTTTATCGACTGCTGCACCAAACCCGCTAGAATCATCTTCTTCTTCATCTTCATCATCGCTAGATGCAGCCAGACCAAAAAGACTATCTTCTTCTCCTTCTTCGACATCGCTATATGCATCCAGACTAAAAGGATCTTCTTCTTCTCCTTCTTCTTCTCTAATCAGAATTACTCTAGACACTGATGTCTCCTTTCACTTTTTAGCCGGTGGAAGTTTTGTTACTGGGCCTGATATTTTTG
>Ga0181346_1001032_pt1 | contig 12285 bp, 15 predicted proteins | sample Su13VDMM15DN_FD_130100 | JGI IMG/M metagenome (GOLD analysis project Ga0181346, IMG submission 130100) | Freshwater viral communities from Lake Michigan, USA - Su13.VD.MM15.D.N | ecosystem: Environmental > Aquatic > Freshwater > Lake | place: USA: Michigan | collected 2013-07-15 | reverse complement strand
GCAAACCCAATGCTTGAACCCTGCGTCTGAACATCAACACATGATAACGAAGTCATCAATCTAAACGTGTTGTAAAGACCTTGGAAGTTGGTCTGCTGTATTACAGTCACACCATTCCAGTCACACTGGATAGAATGGATGCAAGATCCAAACCAATTTTTCAATCCACATGCATAATCCGCTGAAGTAGCAGCAGTCGCAGGCGCAAACCCAACATTGACTGCGTCTGAGGTCAAAGTCATAACTAACGGAATTTGTAAGTAGGCCTCTCTGTAAGACATCCAACGGTTGGAGTTGCTTAATTGACTTGTATCAAGTACACTTTGGTTACCTGAGTACTGCCCGTTTTGGTTGTCTAAGATACTCAACCAGTCTTTCTTCACAAAGACGGTGGGAGACCCTTCGGTTGTGGAGGATAGGTCATAAACTAATTGGTCACTCATTATGATATCAGCGGAGAAATAAATTTGGCGCACTGAAGCCTTAAATGAAAAATTGAAATGGTTTAAAGGCTATTGGCTAGAGTAAGTAACAATGACAATGACAGAAGTTTTCAAAACGATTGAAATATATGATACCTATAGTGTTTCTAATGAAGGACGAGTGCGAAACGATACAACTGGAAAGTTCTTGAAAGGGAGTGTTGATACTAAAGGATACCTACAGGTGGGTCTCTATAAAGATTGCAAACGAACTTTAATACATAAGCACCGTCTTGTCGCTCAAGCATTTATCCCTAATCCAGAGTGCAAACCTTGTGCCGACCACAATGACTGCAATAAGTTGAATAACAAAGTGGAAAATCTTCGCTGGGCTACTTTTCAAGAGAATGCTCGCAACATTGGTGTAACTAATGCAAACAATTGTGGTGTAAAGGGTGTGCATTTGCATAAACCAACTCAAAAATGGCAGGCCCGTATTATGATTGATGGAATCGCAATTCATCTCGGATACTTTGATACAATTGAGGAAGCGACTCTCGCTAGACAGACGCGCGCCAACGAGGCGTTCGGAGTTTTTACGAATGCCTGCGAGATGTCTACATACTGAATTTAATGTTTTGAGGCTTAGATTTCTTCGCCTTAATCATCAAGCGTCCCAGTTTCTCGTTAATCGCCTCAAGACCGCATCCTTTCATGCCACTCATGCCACTTCCGCTTAAAGCAGACGGATTCTCATCCACACTCTGTAACCCGCTTAAAGTCTGTCCTAAAAGGAACGAAGCGCCTCCACTGACTTTTCTTGTCGCCATTCTACCATTCATCTTATGCGAAAACATTCTATACACATAGATGGATAAAATATTTCAAATTGCACACGATGGCTATAAAGGGGTCATAGGGGAGACATACGTCTCCCTTAATTTAGCAGTCACGCAGGATGTTTCTAACTCGCATAAGCGAACTTGCTAGACTATTAATGGCCGTCAGTTTCTTCGTGACTTCCTTCTGCTTCTCAGGCTCATCGTGCTTCTCTGTGATAAGCGACATTTGATACTTGCTAATCTGTTCGTAAAACTGTTGAACTGACTCCGGCGTGATATTATTCTGATTGTTCATCTCGTTGTATAATTAAGTGAGACAAAACTTATCGCCGATTATTCGCACTGCCAATCTCTCTGATGGCTAGAATTATTGTCATTTGGGGATCCAGTATTGGAATCAACTTTCCATCTGGCGACGTGAATTGGATACGCATCTCCGCATAAGTTCCATTAATTAACTTGTTCCATGAAAACTCTGGAGGCTTCTCCACGATGATTTCACCAATCGGCACGTTTGGAGTGACTGCGTAAATACCTGTACTCGGATTGGCATAGATGTTTGAAACATTGCTAGAGTTGAGAATAAGCGTTGGCGCAGGCTGGACTTGCGGACTCGTAATGGACGTGTATGAATCTGTATCTGGATATGCTAGACCTAGATTGCGTGCAGAGACAAAGGTAGAAGCAAATCCAACTATTAGGTTGAAATTTGCTGGGGTCGCAACTTGGGGTTTAAACGTCTGTGCTGGGAACACTACAACCGCTGGATTCGTATAGCCAACAGGGAGTGCGATTGGAAATTGGTAGGTGTTTAACTGAATCGCATACAAGTTTGGATTAACCACTATGTTAAAGTAATACACATTTTGGCCAGACGCATTCACTAGGTAGTGACCATTCGCTATCATCACGTACTGACAGTATGAATTAATGTCGGCTATCTCATATAAACCGTCTGGTATCGTGATGGTGTAGGTTGTCTGCACATTTACCGCGTTCTCCCACGTGTAGGTCAGCACGTTGTTGCCATAGAGACCTAAATCAATGTTGCGCCAAGAGTAATACATGCTCAATGACGACATGGCTATCTCATGGTTTGGGAACGAAACTGTGTTTGGAAATTTATAGACTAGGGTGGTGTTGTTTGACCCAGCAACGATGTTGTTCCTTGTAAAGATGATGTTTGAAGTGCTCATGTATATATATTGCTAGAGAAAATCGCCTACCGTTTAAATGCTTTCGTCTTAAGGATGCTTGAACTCATCATTTTCGGCAATGGTTTTGGCATATTCATGGACGACGGTATCTGTGAGCCACCAAAGAAGAACTCGGGCGTATTGCTAGACATCTGTTTCTTAGAGGTTGTTGCTGGTGTAAAAAGCACTGGGTTGTATCCTGAGTTCATTATACACTACCATTAGATTTAAAATTTGCTCCACTTTGAGAAGGAGCGTAGCGACTGGTAAAGTGGATTTAGAATCCAAGAGCCACAAGGTCTAACAAAATATCGTGGCCTTCGCGTCTAACGATTTGTCCATCGCTCATCAAGCGTAACAGTAGCGTTTTGAACTTCTTAATCAACTCTGGCGAGTTGTTACCAGACAATATTTCTCCCTTGGCAATGGTGAATTCATTGAAATCTCGTTCTTGCTTGTTCTTCAGAGTACTTTTGGGTAGTGACTCAAGACCCTCTGCATGTGACATCTTAAAAATCTTATACATAACATCCTTGTCACTATCACTCATATCCCCCAACTCATCATGAGATGGGAAACCACGACCACTCACAATTTTGTTAATCATCTTTCCGAGTTTGGGCGAGATAGTCATTGACGGCAATCCCATGATTTGACCTCCTTTTACTGTACGCATAATCAGTTTGTTATCTCGTAGGCTATGCTTATTCACTAGATATCGCCCCAACTTCGCATACGACTTTTCTTCTGGGATGCTTGGAATTTCATCTACTGTCTCGGGAGATACCGTTAGCGTTTGTTTGGCAAATCCTCCTGCTCCAAATGAGATGCGCTTGCCTTTGGGTTGTTGCTTTTCTGTGATTGACATCTTCATATTCTTAGAAGCCAACTTACCTCCTTTTCCGTGTGGAATTTTGCTCATGGTCATATCTAACTGTGCTTTTGTACTACCACCCGTCATACCGTAACCCTCTACTTGATACTTTTTCAACATCTTGCCATTCATCAAGTACATATCCTCGTACATCTTATCGGTAAGTGGTTTTGTTGATTTGAAAATTGCAGTGAGTCTATCCATGTCTGTTTTAGATAATTTGCTTTCAAAACCCTTTTGGTCCATAAGTGCAATCATGTACTGTTTAATGAATTCTTTTGGATTTGACCGTATCGTTGCTTGTGATGCTAATCGTACTTCACTTGGTGTAGATACTGATGCTTGTTCAGATGCTTTGGCAACAGATACTGGTATAGGTACTTGTGTAGGTTCTTCTTTCAACTTAGCAATCATTCCCTGAACACCTTGTTCTGCTTTACTCCGCTTACGAGCAACTACTGGTCTTGGCAGTTGAGAAATCTCTTCTTCTATCTGGGCGAATGACTTTCCTTTTGGCTGTTTGGTTAGTTTGGGAAGTATTTCAACTTCTTCTTGCGGTGACGCAATCATGCTTTGAGCGGTGTTATAAGATGTGAATTCTTCCTGATAGCCCTTCTTTCTCAATTTCTTCTCAGCCTTAGCGACAGCACTTTCATTCACTGCTTGGTTAGCGTCATCCATTGCCTCTATGAACCGTTCAAAAATCATATCTATCACTGGTTCGGCCGTTGGTCCCTTGCGCAAGTTCTTCTCAAGTAGGGTTTTATCAAATTGTTCTAGTATTGCCAAGTCATCGTCATCTCTAAGTTTTTTAAAGTAATCCACTTTTTGATCGTAGGTCAAGTTGTTTTGAAACTCGTCTGACGTTAAAAACTCATTAATGTCATACACAGGCGGTTGCACGATGCTTGCCAGTTGCTCTTGACGAGTTCGCTCCTTCCCTTTTTGAGTCTTGTACGCTTGCAAATTTGGTGGCAAGATATCTTCCGCTAGATTTACTGCATCTCCCCAATTCGCTTGCTTTCCTAAAGTAATGATTGCTTCAAGTGCTTCTCTAGTCAGTTTGCGAAGCGTATTTGTAGGAATAGGTTCTCCAGTTGAAACACCTTTCATACGAATGTAATCTCGTAACACGCTTGACTGAAATTGGGCCAGTCCTTCAATGTCTTCAGGGTCCAAGTCTTCAATTTGAATCGCTTTCATCATCGCCTGCTCGCTAGGCATCTGTGGTGTGCCTTTTGGGACTTGAAGTGATTTATATTTGCTAACTTTCTCAATGCGACTCTGTATCTCATTCGCAGATTTGGATTGCGCTATTCCTTGAGCGATGGCAAGCGCCTCTCTATCATGGGCTGTTAAAACGATGTTATTCAAAATCTGTTCCAACACACTCTTTGCTACAGATGGGTTAGAAGCCTGTTGCAATTGTTGTGTCAATGCTTGCACCGTCGCACCTGTTGTGATGCTAGACATTCCATCGTTGAACGCTTGTTGTGCATCCATCTGTCGTTCTGGGTCCATTTCTTCTAGACTTGCAATTTGGTCTTGGTCGGGCAACAATGAATCCATATCAGCGATTGCCTGTTCTATCTCAGCGATTACAGAGGAAGACAACGATGCGATGGATGAATTTCTAGACGCCTGTTGAACTGCAAATCTCAAGTCGGCCAACTGGGCTGGATTTGGCGCTAGACGAGCCAATTCACGAATTGACAATAACAATTCTTCAGTCGTCTTTCCCTGTGCCTCACCGCGCTGGGTGCGAACCGTGTTAATGTAGTCAGATTTGTACCGTTGTAGATAATCGTTGAAAATGGGTGCAGGAACGCCTGTTGCGAACTTATTTCTCAATAATTTAGCGAATTCTGGGAAAGCCATTGCTAGAAAAGCGACGTCCTCATCTGAAATTGTGTTCATTATGATGCCAGCATTTTCGCCGTCTGTCACTTCTTTCAACGCTTGACGAAGCACTTTCTTCTGGCCGTCAATATCAAGGAGTTTCTCATTTAGAGTTCGCATGTCGGTAGGCTGAACTGGCGGTTGCCCAGTGGTTGCTAGAGTCCGGACCGCATTCTCTGTTTTTGCCAAGTTTTCAATTTGTGCGTCTAAATTGGCGAGGTACTCGTTATAAACCTTGCGTCTGTCTTGTGGCATACGAATGTTGTTCGGATTCATTTGTATATAATATCATATATAAAAATGTGGAGGGGTTTGTGAATTACGCTTCATGCTCTTCTTTCACCATTAAAACTGGCTCCGTATTTACTTGACGAACTGCTAGATTTGTGTAGTCAGCCTTCTCGCCAAAAGAATCGTCAAAGATTTCCTCGTTACAAAGTTCATTGAAATCTCGCTGGAGAACCTCTTCCCAATCTGGCGTATTCAACGAGTGGCGAATATAATTATTCAAGTATTCGTTCGTAAGGCGCTTGCCCTTTGCTGTGAGTGTGTGATACGGGACCATTATGTGGTGGCCACACTTTACGACTGAAATGGCTCTAAGCATCTCTAAAGTAATTGGGTTTTCAAAATCGGACTTGCCAAAGTAGAGTGTTTTTGATTCGCATAAAGTGGAAGCGGACATATAATTAATATTGAGAATATATTTCTATATTAATTTCTAATTGAATTTATTGAAGGGATGAGCCAACTACACGGGTACCAAGAGGGCGGTACAGCACCCAAGTGTTAAGGCGACCTGCTTGAAAGATGTATCTCATCAAATGGCGTTTGCAACAGCACCATGGGTTTGGAAGAGTTACACGAGGCATTTACAATAGATGAATATAATCTTGTCTTTAAATCGTTTTTAAAATTCATTCAACAATAGGATTGGACAATTTCTGGTGCTTTGCTGTCTTCAAGTGAGTGTTTTTGTTAATCCGGCTCGTGATTGCTCCACAGTCGCAAACGATTTTTGAATTCCACTTGTCGCGATGCGCTAGGCGATACGCTCTGTAATATTCAGCGTTTGTTTTTTCATAAGCCTTCATGTAGGACCGCTTCTCTTCTGGCGTCTGATATGGCATGTTCTTATTTACAGCAACATCTATACATGCCTCTAGCCACTTACGCTCTTGAATCAATACATTTCGCTTCTTATCAGTGAGCATGGTCTCTAGCAAAACGATTTCATAGTTATTCCTATCAATGATTTGCTTGGAGGAACAATGGTTTTTAGGACTTTTGTGTTGGTCCAGACGAACTTCTAGGTGCTTTGATGTGGAGCCGATGTATTTTTGGCCTGTTTCTAAACAAGTGATACAGTAAATATTTCCCACGACGCTCATATAGATTATCCAAAGATTAAAATATTCCTTAACAATTTAATTCAAAGGAATAAAAGGAGCCAACTACACGGGTAGATGGAGAGAGACCAACATCACCACAACAAGTGTGATGCATAAAATCCAGCGACTCCTACATTGCTCTGATGCCGAATCTTGTACAGCCGTCTTCGCTCATCAGCATATGCTTTTCCATGCGTCACTAAATACGTTGGGTAATCGCTCATACCATTGGCACCGATACTCGTTACAAAGACGCCATCTTTGAACACATCTATCTTCTTACTGAGTTTAGTACTAGGGGAAACTTCTACACCTAATTCTTTAGCCCGTTGTTGTGTGTAAGGGAGGATGCGGTACATGAAACTAAAGGAGATTTTAATTAGTGGATTCACAAACGTTCGCGAAGACGCCGAACAATTCACTCACACGTAAGCGACGCGCAATCTCAGCCTCTTCTATCGTGTCAAAGGAGCCTATTTTGATTTGTTTTCCCTTAAATGTGATTTGTGCGCACCATTTTTCACGACGTTTGTCCCACATGACACCTTTTATGCCTGACGTATTTTTTGAACAAATTCGGGTGTTCATATTATTCTCGCTTGGTGATACCCAGCGCAAATTTTCTAGTGAATTGTTTGATGGGTTATTGTCAATGTGATCTACTTGACTTTTGCTCTCCAAATTTTGAATGAACGCAATTGCTATAAGACGATGTACCAAGCACCTCTTTCGTTCGCCATTTTTAGAAAGTTCAAAATGTACATATCCACGAGAGTCTTTATTTCCTTTCAACAACTTTCCTGTGTGGTTATTATTAACTCGTCCAAAAGTGCTGACGCTATAGGTCTCGTTATTTGCAATAGTTTTCCAGATTTCTGTCATTATATCGTGTTAATATTATTTAATACGATATCTTTAAATGCGTTTCCAAATTCATTAGCCCTTATAAAAATGGGATATCTCTATGTACTTATCAAAACTAGGTTGGCGGTTGGACGTTGGACGTTGAATTTGAAGTACCCAGTATCTGGTTGAAAAAAAGAGTGGATTTTTCCCCACTTTCCCATTTTTATAGCATAGGCAATGACTCTTTTTTTCAACGCCCAACCGCTTACCGCCAACCTTTGCATGCATGTGTTGCTGGCTCCTCTTTAATTTGGAGAGCCAGCGACACGGGTAGATGGAAAGTAATTAACACCCGCCACCTTTCTTTCAACCCGCCACTTTGACCCGCCACCCTCTCTTTTTTGCCCTTTTTTACGAATTGGTTAGTTATTCATATACCCCTCCCTTACTCTTTCTTACTTTTTCTAATTTTTTAAAGAAATAAGAGAGAAAGAAGAGAGAAGAAGGGAGTAATAACCACTAATAATCACTAAAAAGGGGTAAAAAAGGCGGGTGGCGGGAGGGTGGCGGGTCAAACAGAGATTGGTATGGACCATTTATAAAAATTTAAAAATTTTAAATTTTTATTTATAAAACCCTATACGGAGTAGAAAAGGCCTTTGCCACCAGCCCACCCGCCTTGACCCGCCCCCTTACTTAGATTCCACAATGCGCTTTGATTTTGTCAGAATCAAATTCCACTAGTCTCGCACCATGAGAACCCTTAACACTTTCAACGCCATTGATACCTAGACGAGCACGTTGAACAGAAAATTTGAGTGCATTAATTTCGTAATTCAATTTCTGGTCAGTCTTCCACTGGTCAAATAAAAGAAAGCACTCATGAGATGAAAGACGAGAAATCCCAGATTTTTGCTGAGCATATTCCCGTATCCATTGTTCAATTGGTGATATGGATAATTCAATCATTTGTTGTTGGTATTCGGACTGTGGGATTGGAATAGAATTGAAGTTTCTTTGACTAGGCAAAGTTTTGAAGTATTCGTAGATATTTCTAACAGCATTATCGTCACAAAGAATCTTGTACAATGCGTCAAAATACTCTACATTTTTACAATGCTCGTCGCTAGAACGAAATACACAGTTTCTTCTGTCATCTGATGTAACACCAAAAGGGTCTTCAACATTTGTGGTAACAATGAAGCGAGCAAGTGATTTCACAACACAACTATTTACACCCTTTTCGTTTATCCGTATTGTTTCACTTTTGATGAGTGCTTTTAAAACACCTACTGCTTCGCGTGAGTCTGCCCTACTTAGTTCATCAAGATTCACTAGAAATGCTTGACGCATTAAGCCATTAAAGTTTCCCCAGACATCGCGTGAAGGAGTGGTTATTTCGTTCAGTACTTTGCTCTCACCAAACATGCGTTGGAATAATTTCATAAGTGTGCCTTTACCAGCACCTTGCTTAGAGATAAGAGTGGGCATGATGGTTTTCACTGATGGGAACTGAATCATCTGTGCAATCCAGAGGCAAAAGTAGTCAGTCATTGGTTGGTTGTTACCACATAGCGCGAATATATGTTTTAATATCATATCAGTTGCATGTGTAGTAGGCTCCCCAAGAGGAACTTTTTCCATTGCGAATGGAATCCAAAGATTGAATGTATCAGCAGGACATTCTTGGTCAGGTGGATAGATATCAGCGTACATGTATTTTCGCTTGTATTCATCAAAAAACCAAGTTTCAATAAATCGCATACGTACCACACCTTTGTCAGTAATACGATTGAAATTTATATCTTCATATGCGACCTTAAATCCAGCGCGACTACTTTGACGAATGGTTCCATCTGCATGTTGAGTAAAGAATGATTCATCTGCAATCACTTTGAAGTGTGTTTTTTCAAATTCGGCTTTGACTTGTGCGTAACAACCATCAATCTCACAAATGTCATCAGAAAAGTCGTCTGGCATGACAATTGTAGTGTCATGAGGTTTATATGAGAATTTCATCCCAAGTCCTTGGAAAGTGCTCTCACACCCATCCCTGAGAGAAATAAGCAGTTCGCTATCGTTATAATAATCGCCTTCAACCATTCCACCGTCAAACATTAGCGTTGAAATTTCAATTCCTTTAGAGTTGAGTGTGTGAATCATATTTTGAAGAATTTGATTCTCTGTCGCGCAAATGATGCGATTCAGTGTAGAGCCCTGCCAATTATTTCGTTTTGTAGATGGAACCGACGTTCGTATTTCTTCGTATTTATCCATTGTGAAGAATTCATTTTGAATTGTCTTCATCTCAGCATCAAACGCTTTGAAGGCTTTATTCTTGCACTTGGAATTAAGGTTATTATCGTTCAATGATTTGAGGTAGAGTTCCTTCGCTTCAGAACGACTCATATCCATCGCTTCTAAGATATCATCACGGTTATTCACGTACTCTGTTAGCATTGGGCACCGTATTTTGTGCTGTTCGCATAAGTATCTCAATATTGTTGGGTGACAGTTATCCATGTCAATATCAGTGGTCGCATGCATAAGAAACCCACGAATCTTTTTAGGTAAGGTTTGCACACCATTTGCGTACAGCCGACCACCAAAAGAGCGAACAGTATCATCAGAATATTTATAGACTCGTTTTGTAATACCACCTGTTCTGATGTTAGTTTCACAGAATGTTTTGAGGAGGCTAAGTTGCTTATGGCGCTCCGTGTCATTTTTGAGATGAGGGCACAAGACTTTGATATTTGCAATGGTAAAAGTCTTCAAGTATGCGATTCGCTTAAGTTCGACGTTTTCGGTGAGTTCCATATTATATATTCTCTTGAGATTTTATTTTTAAGTCATTTTCGTTAATTCATTAATTTCAATTTTAAATGTTTGAGATTAATTAAAGAGGTCTATTTTCCTAAAGAGGCGCCACTCTATTTCAACCGGTCTTTTTCGTAAGCGGTCTTTTGCTTGAATCTGTTCTAGATTATGCTCACGATAATTATGATAACTTTCAAGTGCGTATGATTGCCATTTAATTGGGTCTTTAGCACGATATTTATACATCGCTTTTTTAGATGATTCGTTGTACGGCATTTCCTTTATAAATTAAGTAGAGAAAATATCTTTAGATTAATTTTTGAATTTGATTATCTACGTCCTCGCCCTCGCCCTGTCCATCAGTGCTACACCAAACATTTCCTTCACAAGTTCCACCCGATTGATGCGTACATGTTTCACTGGAGTTCCACCAAGTTTGACGCAGTAGAAGCCTGAGTGTTGGCTTTCCTTCTTGTGTCCAACAAGCCGTCCATGCGTGATAGAGAAGATGTGTCCATGTGAATTTATGAGGTATAGTGGATGCTCAGGAATCGCTAGCCAACCGTCCATATAGTTAGATATCTCCCTTATAATGCGTTTAAGTCCTTGTTTCTTCCTTTGATTTGAAATCAATGAATCTTTCGAAGAGTACAACACCGAACTGTCTCCCCTGAATTGTGATTGGAACCACTTTAGTTATGTTACGAGAAATGCGGTGGCGTTCAAACACATGGAGTTCTAGAGTCGTCATCAAGACGACGATTCCTTTTCTTCCTTTGTATTTTTTGAAAGATAATTTAATCAAAGGAAGAAAGGACCTGTTCATTTCAATGGCGACATCGACAGGGTCAAACGAAAGGTCAGGGTCCAGCATGAGAAGCCAGTCGGCATCATCTTCATCGCCTAGTTTTCCTAGTGTATCACCAAGTTCTAGAGGAATAAGGCTGAGAATTTTGTCAATGGCTTGTTCAAACATCGGTGCGTATAATTACAGGAGATAAGTATTTCAACAAACAAAGGCGCCCAATCTTTTTTTAGCGTGGTAGTTCATAGAATGCAACCGTTAAACCTCTCGTACATCAAAACGAAAAACACGCTACAAGTCGCAGAACACAAGTCCCTCCTAAGCATGTCCATAGTGGAAAAAGTAAAAGAGATAGAGAAATATCGCTCGCTAAAGTTTGATAACGAGTTGCTAATCTTTGTCTGTTCGTGTATTGAGAACGCTTTAGACGTTGCTAAGAAGGTTGATAAGAAGGCAATCGCCCTAGAAATTTACGAAACCTTGTTTGAAGTCACGTCTGATGATAGGCAAGTGATATCATGCGCAATAGATTTCCTATGCAACAATGGTCTCGTTAAAAAGGTAAATACTCTCAAAAAGTACGCGCGAATCATAGAGAACTACATCGTACGCAAGTTGTGAGGACACTTAGTCCAATTCGTCATAAATAAATTCACGGTACAGAGCATGTTTAGTCAGATTATCCAGTACCACTTCGCACGCTTGATTGATTACGTGTTGGTTACCAAGTTGGGAATGAATCTGTACGTCGTTGGGATTGTTCTAATCATCCTTTGACTCCAACAGTTTTACTCTGTACCGACACATTCGTACTTGTGTGCTGGGCTCTCATTCATAAGCGATAGATGAGGATGAGTTGGACGCCATTACCAATGTCTTTTGTGACGTAGGTAGAAAAACCGAGTCGCTTCAAATAATCTGGTGAGAACTGTCGGAATCTTAGTTGATTATTCGTCTCATCAATTTTGTTAAATTTGTATCCGTGCGACAGGACCCAAGTGATGGCTTGTTCTAATGAGAAAGTGTCTTTGTTGAAAGCGATGGATTGGACTTTAAAATCGTTGTGTGACATCTTATAGAATTGCTAAAGATTTTTAATCTCAATTACGTATAGCAACAAATGACTAGTTTCACAAACGAGATAGATAGAACAACGACAGGCGTGATGCGCAAACCGCTCAGTAAGAAGG
>Ga0181346_1001030_pt1 | contig 12308 bp, 13 predicted proteins | sample Su13VDMM15DN_FD_130100 | JGI IMG/M metagenome (GOLD analysis project Ga0181346, IMG submission 130100) | Freshwater viral communities from Lake Michigan, USA - Su13.VD.MM15.D.N | ecosystem: Environmental > Aquatic > Freshwater > Lake | place: USA: Michigan | collected 2013-07-15 | reverse complement strand
TATGCAATTGGTCTTGCTCAACTCATTGGCGGGCTGTCTGCGGCTCTTACTGGCTCTCTGCGTGCTTTGCTGGATTCTGCCCATATCAATAATGCAGCGACTATGCTCAAGCTCAAGGGGGCCAAGATCAGCGGGCAGTCAACGCAGGTTGAGGTCACTCAGGTAGCGGAGATTGAGGCAGGGCCGGGGATCAATGACATACGCCAAGTAGCTATGCCGATGCCGTTCAACGCTCCGTCTCCTGTGCTATTCCAACTTTTGGGATGGTTAAGCAGTGCGGCTAAGGGCGTTATCACCACTTCTGAGGAAAAGATTGCTGATGTCAATGCAAATGCGCCTGTTGGGACGACTCAAGCCCTAATTGAGCAAGGTGCAGCGGTATTTTCGGCTATTCATGCTCGTTTACATGCTTCTCAGGCGCGTGTTCTCAAGGTCTTGCAACGAATTAACCGCTGGTATCTGGATGAGCAGAAAAAAGGAGACATTGTTGCTGATTTGTCTATCCAGAGATCAGATTTTGAGCGTAACGGTGACGTAATACCTGTCTCAGACCCGCATATCTTCTCTGAAACGCAAAGAATGGCGCAAACGCAGGCTGTTTTGTCACTTTCGGACAAGCATCCTCAGTTATTTGACCAACGAGCGGTTCTAAGTCGAGCTTTGCGGCAATTAAAGATACCGAACATCGAAGAATTGATGCCTCAGTATCGCAAGCCGGTCGAATTAAACGCTGCTGACGAGAATGCGGCTATGGTTATGGGGCATCCGGCTGTAGCTTACCCGCGCCAAGATCATATCGCTCACATCAAGACGCACATTTCGTTCGCGCAAGACCCGATATTTGGCGCTAATCCAATTATGGCTCCGGCGTTCATCCCTGCTGCGATAGAACACCTGAAGCAGCACCTGATGCTCTGGTATACCCAGTCCGTAAGGCAGTATGCCCTGAAGCCTGCTGGCCTCGATAAAGAGAAGTACGAGGATAGCAAGTTGGCTGCTGATATTGACCGCGTAGTTGCCGTGGCTACTCAGCATGTCGCGTTGGATTCCAAAGAGGTTCTGGCTCCTTACATGCAGGTTATTCAGCAGATGGTGCAGGAAGCTCAGAAATACAAACCGAAGCCTCCTATGGACGCGGAATCACAAGCAATCTTGCAGGCTTCTATGGCTGAAACTCAACGGAGAGCGGCAAAGGATCAAGCTGATATCCAGTTGAAGCAAGCCCAGTTGCAGCAGGATGCAGCGGCGCAGGATAAGAAGCAGCAGTTTGACGCGGCTCAGAACACCGAGAAGCTGCTAACGCAAGAGCGTATGAAGACTTTGGACTTGACCGTGGAAACGGCAAGATTGAAGAAGGAGCAGGCGGAGTCGGCAATCAGACTTCAAAACGAAGTGCAGCGCAGTTTAAATTAAGGAGCATGACATGGCTACTAGCGACAAAGAGCAGCAAAGCAATTTAGTACCGCAGCACAAACGTCTAGCGCAAGGTTGTGATGTGACCAAGCCGAGTGCGGCAAAACAAACAAAGCAAGGAGGTCTCGCCCAAGCTAAGAAAAAATAATGAGGTATGTAGAAGATTTTATTAGTGCCGTTAAGACTCGGCAGGCTGAAATTGCCTCTTCGCTGACTGCTGGAAAAGCAGTTAATTACGAGTCTTATAAGCACTTGGTTGGTCATCATACAGGGCTTGGAGAAGCTCTTATGATCCTTGAAAACTTACTAAAGGAAGATGATGATGATAAAAACAAATGACGCTTCTTACGAAGCTGATTTAATAGACGCTTTCCCGGTAATAGATGCAGGAGCCACGCCGCTAGGTGCGCGAGTTCTTGTTCAGTTGCGTAAGGCAAAGAAGAAGATGACCTCTTCAGGCATTCTGCTGGTGCGGGAAACGACAGACACGGAAAAGGCGCAGAACTGTGTTGGCAAGGTTGTTGGGCTTGGCCCGCTTGCGTTTAAGAAGCGCGATACGATGGAATCGTGGCCTGAAGGCTCATGGTGCGAGATGGGGGACTTCCTGCGCGTTCCGAAGTGGACGGGTGACCGTTGGGAAGTTGGGATGCCGGATGCTCAGGATGACGAAGACAGGGTGGAATTCCTGATCCTCAATGACCATGAGATTGTCGCCAAGATTACGGGCAATCCTCTCGCTGTGAGGGCATTCGTATGAGCGAGCAAATTGAGAAGCCTGTAGAAGACGAGAAGTTGATCGTTCAGGAGCAGCAGGACGGCAGCGTTACCGTTGAGGGCATGGAAGCCTCTCAGGACGAGCCAGAAGAGGCCGTAGAGGGCGTTAGGCCGGTACAGAAGGCGGAAGGTGGGCAAGTCCCCGACGACGGTGGCGACGACCATCCTGACGATACAGAGGCAATCCGCTCTGTGCGGCGCGAAAAGCGTAAAGCAAAGAAAGTCTATCATCGGCAGCAGCAAGTCGAGAAAGACCTGCGCTACAACCAGTTGGTTCGTCAAAATCAGGACTTGATGACCCGTTTATCGACGGTAGAGCGTAAGACTCACGGTTCTGAGTTAGCTAGGGTTGATAAGGCTATCGAAGACCATCAAGTTCGGCTGCAATACGCCAAGATGAAGATGGCGGAGTCTGCTTCCGCTAACGATGGCGAGGCGATGGCGAATGCTCAGGAGATGTGGTACGACGCCCGTCAGAAGGTTGAGGCGTTGGAAAACATGCGACGGCAGGCGTCTCAGCCACCAAAACAACAGGCGATTGCTCCTGATATGGCTGTCCAGCGTAATGCGGCGGACTGGATGGAGCGGAATAACTGGTATGACCCGCAGGCCAAGGATGTCGATTCCAAGATCGCCAAGGTGGTAGACGAGAGCCTAGTTTCTGATGGTTTTGACCCTCGTTCCGCAGAATATTGGGAAGAACTTGACAATCGCTTGCAAAATAAGTTACCGCATCGGTATACTAGCAACGCTGACGAGAAATCTTATGTTAGACGACCAAGGAGTGCCGTTACCGGATCGGGGCGTGAAAGTGCATCAAGTAGTGGGGGGCGTAATAGCTTTACGTTGTCAGCGGATCAAGTCCGCGCCATGAAAGATGCCGGAATGTGGGAAAACCCCACACTTCGCGCCAAGATGATTAAACGATACGCTAACGAACGCTCAAGGAGTTAATATATGGATTCTCGTCTAAAGAAAAGTTTGACTGCTGGTGGGCGCGAAAGCCGCGCTATTCATGATTCGGTTCGTGAGGCACCGGAGGAGAAGTTCGTATCATCTGAACAGCGTCGAAAGATGTGGAAGGATGAATGGACACAAAGTGCTTTACCATCTGTCCCAGAAATACCGGGATGGCACTTTTGCTGGTTATCGACGACCAATGGTTACGACAGTATAGATAAGCGGATTCGGTTGGGGTATGTACCTGTTAGATCAGATGAGATACCTAATTACGAAAATTACCGCGTAAAGTCTGGCGAACACGATGGTTATATCGCTTGCAATGAAATGCTTCTGTACAAGCTTCCGATGGATATTTATCAAGAAGTGATGACAGCAATGCACCATGATGCTCCTATGGAAGACGCGGAAAAAATCCGCATTCAAGCAGAGCAACTACAGGGCAATGATAGCTCAGGCAAACGTCTGGGTTCGGTAGAAGGCGAAGGAATGCACCTCATTGACAAACCAGTTCCAGCACCGATTTTTTGATGCTGGCAATTCAATAAATTAGGAGTAAAGATATGTCCGCTACATCTGCTCCGTTTGGTTTTCGCCCTGTCTTCCATCCTTCGGGACTGGATCGAGCTATCGCGCTTGCCAACGGTATTGCTAGTGGTTATTCCACTGGAATTTTGAAGAATCAGCCGGTTGCACTCAATTCGAGTGGTGTGTTGATTATTGCAACTGCTGGCAGCGCCTTTCAAGGCGTATTTGCTGGCGTTGAATATACCGATGCATCTGGTCGTCGTCAGATCAACAACCAATGGCCTGCCAGCACTGCTTTCCAAACCGGTTCGTGTATCGCTTATTACTATAGCGATCCGCTGATCGTGTACGAAGTTCAAGTCGATGCTACTCTGGCTCAAACTTCGATTGGCGATCAGGCTAACATGAGCAACGCAACTGCCGGTAGCACCACCACTGGCCTGTCTGCTTCCACTCTGTCAGCAACGCTTGCAGGTAGTTCTGCCGTTGGGGATTTCCGAATCCTTGACATAGCCCCTTATGCAGATAATGCATGGGGAGACGCATTCCCGATTGTCCGCGTGCAAGTAAGCCGCAGCCAATTCGTGGCAACCATTAACGCCATCTAAAGGAGTCCAATCATGGCCGCACCAATGAGGAGTACGGACTTTAGAAGCATCGTTGAGCCTATTCTCAATGAATGTTTTGATGGAGTCTATGATCAACGTGCCGACGAATGGTCGCGTGTTTTCCGCGAACAGCAAGGCATTCCCCGCAACTACCACGAAGAGCCGGTTCTGTATGGCTTTGGCGCGGCACCGCAACTGCCTGACGGCACGCCGGTAACGTACCAGCAAGGTGGTGTGCTGTTCCTCCAGCGTTACGTCTACAACGTGTATGGACTTGCTTTTGCGCTGACGAAAGTTCTGGTGGAAGATGGTGACCATATCCGTATCGGTCAAGTGTATGCCAAGCACCTTGCTCAATCTCTGATTGAGACCAAGGAAACGCTGTCTGCGAACGTGCTTAATCGTGCGTTCAATAGCTCGTATGTCGGTGGTGATGGCGTATCTCTTACTTCGGCTTCACATCCGATTGTGAGCGGCACGTTTAGCAACCAACTGACCACAGCGGCAAACCTTTCGCAGACTTCTCTGGAACAGATGCTGATTCAGATTCGCCAAGCAGTTGACAACAACGGCAAGAAGATTCGTCTTGTTGCTCGTCAATTGGTGGTGGCTCCGGGCAATGTCTTCCAAGCAGAGGTTCTGCTGAAGAGCGTTCTTCGCACTGGCACTGCCAACAACGACTTGAATCCGATTAAGTCGATTGGCCTGCTGGACGAAGGCGCTGCGGTGCTGTCGCGCCTTACCAATGCTTCGGCATGGTGGGTGCAGACGGATGCGCCGGAAGGTGCCAAGCTGTTGATGCGCCGTGGTCTTGAGAAGACTATGGAAGGTGACTTTGAGACGGATTCGATGCGTTACAAAGCTACCGAGCGTTACACGGTTGGTTGGACTGACCCCCGTACTCTCTACGGGACTGCTGGCGTTTAGCTGTTGGGGGGGGCGGGAAATCTAACCTGTCCCCCCTTTTTTTCAATGTTTGGTCAAACTTTTCAAGGAGCAGACCATGCCTCAATATTCAGATGACGTATTTCTAGGAAGCGCACAGACCTTTATGGGTCTTGCGAAATCACAAACTATTGCTACGGTTACTGCATCACAAGCTACTACCGTACTCACTGTCACGGCGTTGCTCAATAACGTAACGCTTCAGGTTGGCATGATGTTGGGCGGGACTGGTGTCACGGCAGGAACCTTTATTACTGCTTTTGATACCGGCACTGGTGGGACTGGCACGTATACAGTGAACACTTCGGTTACTGTGTCTTCGACCACGATAGTTGCTGGTTTTGAAGGCGATTTGCAAAACTCTGCTCCGATGGACTTGGGTGTTGGCCCTCTGGGTCGAGTTTATATCTGGGATACTGTTCCGGTTGTTTTGAATGCTGCGAACCTTTGCGCGTCACAAACTCCTGCTGCTGCTGGTGCTTTGACGCTGCTGACGACCAGCCTGCTTGGGGTGCGTTACGTGACCCGCGCAGATGGGACTAGCGTCAATCAACTGGATGTCCCGCGCGGCGTTTCAGTAACTCTGGCAGCAGCCGGAACCGCTAGGGCGTACACCGTTGCTGGATATGACATCTACGGTCAGGCGATGACTGAGACGATTACAAGCGTAGCCAGCGCAACGACGAGTGGTAAAAAAGCCTTCTGGCAGATTGTCTCTGTAACCGGCGCGGGCGGTGGTTCGACTACTGCTTTGACTGTAGGGACTACTGACGTTCTTGGTTGCCCGGTTCGCTTCACTGACATTGGCTACATCGTAAATGCCGGTTGGAATACAACGCTTGCAAAAGATGCTGGAACTGCTGTTGTTGCAGACCAGACCGCTACAGCAACGGCTACTACTGGCGATGTTCGCGGGACTTATGTTCCTTCCTCCGCAAGCAACGGCATAAAGCGTTTGGTTATGGCGGTTGCTATACCCGCTATTGGTTGCGGCCCGAACTCAACCCGAATCGGCGCTCTCGGCGTAACGCAGGTTTAAGGAGAACAACATGGGACAATTTAAGCCGATGGTGAAGATGGAGACCACTGAGCCTTCAGTCGTTTTGAAGCTCAAGAAAGGTGGTCATGTAAATATGAAAAAGGGCGGTAACGGTCATTCGCCCATGAAGAAGATGGATGGCGGGCCGATGGGTGATATGGGGGCGATGAATACTCCCCCTATGATTCGTCCGCCTGTTGTTGGTGGCCCGTCAATAGGTTCGCCGCGTCGTCCGTCAATGGCGGAACGTCGAAAAATGATGGCGATGGCCGCGATGATGAAAAATCGTCCTGCTGCTGCCGCACCTATGGGCGGACTCCCCACCATGAAGAAGGGTGGCAAAGCCGGTGAAGTAGAAACGCCAGCGATGCACAAAGAAGAAATGAAGGGCATCAAAGGCATAGGCAAAGAGTTGAAAGCTCACGAAGGAAAGCCTGCTTCTAAGGCTCATGCGGGTCTTAAGAAGGGTGGCATGGCTACTGGTGGCGTTGCCCTTGGTAATGCCGGTGGCTACAAGAAAGGTGGTATGCCGATGAAGGGCGGGAAGCCTGCGTTTCTGAAGAAAATGATGGGCGGCGGCATGATGGAAGGCTACGAAACTGGTGGCGTAGTTAATGGTCAAGGCGGATACAAGAAAGGTGGTGCAGCAAAAAAGTTTGCTGACGGTGGCCGCGTAGATAGCGGACGCGCCGTCAGTATGCCGCAGGGTCATAAGAAGCCGACTCCTCCTGTTGCTACTAATCTTTTGGCAGGAACTTTTAAAAAGGGTGGGGGCGTAAAGAAGTTAAATGGTGGTGGTGACGCACAGTCTTATAAAGAGACTAAAGGTCACGAAGGCACCTACACCAACCAGAAAGCTGAAAATCTTGCTGACCGTGAAGTCATGAATCCCATGCCCTTCATCCGTCCTCTTGTGAAAAAAATTAGAAGTTTTTTTGGTTCTTCTGATGCTCCCGGTGCGGTAACAAAGACCAAGGAGTCTACGACTGTTGTTCCTGCTAAACAGCGCAGCGGCGGAATGGCTAATTGCTGAAATAAGGCGGGGGCTTCGGCCCCTGCTTTTTAGGAGATAAATATGGCTGATACAGTCACAAGCCAGACGCTTATTGATGGCGAGCGAACGGTCATTATGAAATTTACAAACATCAGTGACGGCACTGGTGAGTCTGCGGTTTTGAAGGTTGATGTTTCTGCACTAACGCCAAGCGCATCAGGCGCAGAGTGTGACAGAGTTACGGTCACCAAAATTTATATGGCTAATCACGGCATGGAAGTAAGAATGCTTTGGGAAGCCACAACAGATGTGCCGTTTTTTCTATCGTCTTCTGGCGCTACGCAAACGCTTGACATGAGTGCTTTTGGCGGTATTACAAACAACGCTGGCGCTGGCGTTACTGGTGACATTGTGTTTAGCACTTCTGACGCATCTTCTGGTGATACTTACTGGTGCATTTTGGAGATGGTTAAGGGGTATGCGTAATGCCAAGCAAATCACCTTCTCAGCATTGCTTGATGGCGGCAGTTGCACATAACCCTGCGTTTGCTAAGAAGGTGGGCATCCCTACGAAAGTAGGAAAAGAGTTTGCCAGCGCAGATGAGGGCAAGAAGTTCAAGGGGGGCGGCTTGTATGAAAACATCAATGCAAAACGTGAGCGGATTTCTGAAGGCTCTAACGAAAAAATGCGTCGAGTGGGTAGCAAGGGTGCGCCAACTGCTGAAGCCTTCCGCGAGTCAGCAAAAACTGCCAAATTAAAAAGTGGCGGAGTTTCTCTTTCTGTAGGTAGGGGAGAGAAGCTGTCGGTAGATCGTGGTGCCGGTCTTACGCAGAAAGGCCGCGACAAGTATAATCGAGAGACTGGTAGCCATCTAAAGGCACCACAGCCGCAAGGCGGTTCTCGTAAAGATTCATTCTGCGCCCGGATGTCGGGGGTCGTCAAGCACGCAGCAGGCGACGCACCGAGGGCAAAAGCCTCGTTAAAACGATGGAATTGTCCGGGCTGGTAAAGGAATGAAAACATGGCAACATCAGGGACTGTCGGTCAAACCGTAATTGACGTTCAGCAATTCATCGATCACGGTGCGCGACGTTGCGGGAAACTCGCGGAAGAACTGACTTCAGAGCAACAGACTTCAGCTAGGGAAAGCCTGTTCTTCCTGCTGTCCCACCTTGCTAATATTGGTATCAACTACTGGGCAATAAGTAAAAAGGTATTCGGTATGAATGCCAACCAGTATACCTATGCCATGCCTGAAGGCACCATAGACGTTCTGAATGCGCTCTACAGGACAATGAGTCGTCCTAGCGGTTCATACACATCTTCAGCCGGTGGGGTAGTAGCAAATGTATATGATGGTGACGTTGATACCTTCTGCCAACAGACCTCAGATAATGGAAACATTGCCGTTAATTACGGATCAACTAATTTAGTTTACGCGGGTTCTATAGGGTTCTTGCCCTATGTAGGAAGCGGTGGCTCTGCAACTTGGATAATCACGTTAGAGTATTCAACAGACAACACCACTTGGTCTACGCTGGAAAGTCTCGGCTCCATTACTGTTACTGACAACCAGTGGATATGGACTGATATTGACCCCGGTCAATCGGTTGCTTACTACCGTATACGTATTTCTGGTAACTCAACATTAGCTCTGCGTGAGTTCTATGTGGGTAACAACAGCACAGAAATTACGATGGCTAGGCTGAACCGGGACGATTATACGAATCTGCCTAACAAGAACTTTACAGCTAACCAACCATTTCAGTTTTGGTTTAATCGTTTAATTTCGCAGCCAACGATGTCGCTGTGGCCTACTCCGTCCGATCCGTTTGTGCAGATGACCGTATGGTATTCGCGCCAGATTCAAGACGTAGGCGACCTTCAAGATCAATTGGAAATCCCGCAGCGGTGGTATGAGGCTGTGGTGATGATGCTGTCTCATCGTATGTCTTTAGAATTGCCTCAAGTGCCTCCAGAGAGAATTGCTTATCTGGAGAAGATGGCTACACAGTATCTGACTGAAGCAGAGTTGGAAGAGCGCGATAAGTCGCCCATATATTTTGCCCCGAATATTTCGGTTTACACACGATAGTGCCAAGATTCCTCGATACCATTGGCTTGTCTGATATTGCGATATTCATCTGTGATCGTTGCAAGATGAAGAGGCCGCACGCTGAAGCTCGTCCTGATCCTAACTTCCCCGGCTTGCTAGTTTGTGGGCAAGGTTGTGCTGATCAGAAAGACCCGTATCGTCTACCGGCAAGGCAGACCGAAAGAATCACTATTCGTTTTCCTCGACCGGATGTCAGTGTTGCTGTTGACCCAGACGCGCTTATTACGGGGCCGTATCAAAATTACGAGATATCCCCCGAAAACAATCAAGACACGCCTTCTACGAATGGCAACCTTGATAACTTGAGTCCGTGATATGGCTAATGTAACGATTACGCAGTTGCCCTCTGCGGGAGCTATTACAGGCGCAGAATTAGTCCCTGTTGTGCAGAACGGGGTGACTGTCCAGACAACGACAGCCGCGCTTGCTGGATCGCCGGTTCAGACGCAGACTTTCCTGACGTTAAATCAGGAATCTACGTTAGCAAATAGCCGTAGGTTGTCCGGTGGGACGGGTGTAGGGCTTACGGATGGCGGGGCGCAGTCAACCCTACAGGTAACCCTCAACGCGGCCTCTGGGAGCCTTGAGGCGGCTGGTACGGGCATGATTGCCAAGACCGCAAGTAACACGGTTGCTGGTAGGACGATGTCGTCTACTACCGCAGGAATCTCAGTAACCAACGGCGACGGAGTGGCTGGTAATCCCACGTTTGCGTTGACTGGCGTTGCGTTGGCGGTTGCTGGGGCGACGGGAACTGGGGTATTGGCGCTTAACAGTTCAACCATTGCAACACGGACAATACTTGGGACTTCAAGCCAGATTGATATTACAGACGGAAACTTTGTCAATTCGCCCGTTATAGCAATTTCCAGCGATCCTACAGTTCCCGGTTCAGGCGGCATTGTTATTCCTGCTGGGACTACTGGACAGCGCGGGGCTAGTACTAACGGCACATTGCGTTATAACACTACTGCGGCGTCATTTGAGGGTTACGCTAACAACGCGTGGGGTTCAATTGTCAGCGGGGCGGGTGTAAGCGCAATATCTTTTGGCTCAACTGGCCTGACCCCAGCTACATCGACTACAGGCGCTGTTACAGTTGCAGGAACATTGGCGGTAGCCAGCGGGGGGACTGGGGTTACTACAAGCACTGGTACAACGAATGTAGTGCTTTCAAACTCCCCTGTCTTAGTAACTCCTGATCTCGGAACTCCAAGTGCTTTAGTGGGGACGAATATAACAGGAACTGCGGCAGGACTGACGGCGGGAACTGTCACAACAAACGCTAATTTGACGGGTGATGTGACATCCGTAGGGAACGCAACTACCCTTGCCACAGTTGCTTCGGCAGGCTCTACAGGGTCTAGCACAGCAATTCCTGTAATTACCATCAACGCCAAAGGCTTAACAACCAGTATCACTACAGCGGCAGTCGTTGCGCCAGCAGGCACCCTTTCCGGCTCTACCTTGGCCTCTGGAGTTACAGCTTCCTCGTTGACCAGCCTTGGCACGATTGCAAGCCTTGTTGTGACGGCAGGGACTATCTCCACAACTCCTTCCGCATCTACGGACATTGCCAACAAAAGTTATGTCGATACCGTAGCGCAAGGATTAGACACTAAAGCCTCTGTTGTAGCGGCGACGACTGTGGACATTACATTGTCTGGAGCGCAGACGATTGACGGCATATCAATCGTTGCGGCTGACCGTGTGCTAGTCAAGAACCAAACCCTGTCCCAAAACAACGGTCTCTACCTTTGTGCGTCTGGTGCGTGGACAAGAACCACGGACATGAACACTTGGGCGCAAGTCCCCGGAGCCTACGTCTTCGTTGAGGATGGCACCACGCAGGCCGACACGGGTTGGGTATGCACAAGTAACGCCGGAGGGACTTTAGGCACCACCGCAATAACTTGGGCGCAGTTCTCAGGTGCTGGCTCTGGCGTGAGTTCTATTACTTTTGGCACAACGGGGCTGACTCCAGCAACGACGACTACGGGCGCGGTGACTGTTGCGGGAACCTTGGCTGTCGCTAATGGCGGGACTAACTCCACGGCTACAGCAACTGCTGGTGGTGCTGGTTACGGAACTGGAACGGCTCACGCATATACTGCGGCAGGAACTGCTGGACAAGTATTAACATCTGCTGGTGCATCTGCTCCTGTTTGGTCAGGCATTTCAGGCGGAACATTTTAAGGAACCATCATGGCACAAAGCGGCTTCACCCCCATATCTCTGTATTTTTCAGCAACCAGCGCGGCTGTCCCATCGGCTGGCAACCTAGTCGCTGGTGAATTGGCACTTAACACCAACGATGGCAAACTATATTACAAGAATAGTTCAGGTGTAGTTACACTATTGGCGGGTGCTACTTCTGGGCCAGCGGGTGGTTCTACTACTCAGGTTCAGTATAACAACGCTGGCGTTCTGGCTGGTATTACTGGCGCTACAACGAACGGCACAGCATTGACGCTGACTGCTCCCGTTTTAGGCACCCCCGCCTCCGCGACCCTTACCAACGCAACCGGGCTTCCAATCTCTAGCGGTGTTTCAGGGCTGGGGACGGGCGTAGCTACTGCTCTGGGCGTTAATACAGGCTCCGCTGGCGCGATGGTGTTGTTTAACGGCGCGCTTGGAACTCCGACATCCGGCACAGTAACCAATCTAACCGGCACAGCCTCAATCAACATCAATGGAACTGTTGGTGCAACGACTCCTGCTGCGGGTGCGTTTACTACGGTGAGTGCTACAGGTGAGATTACCGCAGGTTTTAGCGGCGGCGACAACGGCATCACGTTCACACAGAATTGGCGCATCCGTCGCGATAACGCGGTGACGGGCAATCTTGAGATTCGTAACTCTGGCAGCAACGTGGGCGTATTCTCCACCACCGGCCTAGCAGTAACCGGGACGCTGAGTTCGACGGGCGC
>Ga0181346_1001029_pt1 | contig 12310 bp, 14 predicted proteins | sample Su13VDMM15DN_FD_130100 | JGI IMG/M metagenome (GOLD analysis project Ga0181346, IMG submission 130100) | Freshwater viral communities from Lake Michigan, USA - Su13.VD.MM15.D.N | ecosystem: Environmental > Aquatic > Freshwater > Lake | place: USA: Michigan | collected 2013-07-15 | reverse complement strand
ATCCCATAGAGCCGGTGCCCCAATATTGGAAGCGCCCCTCTCGACCGGCAACGCATTTGCGGTAGTTCTCCTGGCTTGCCCGGTAATACTTCCCTGTATACGCCGACCCTCTGACACCAGTCTGAGCCGGATCATCAACCGACACTGATATCGGCGGTGGTGTCACTGGCATAGCGGCCGGGGCTAACATCGCCGCAATCATCACGGCCGCGGCCATCACTCGGCCGCAGAGTTCGCAGCGGTAGGCACCGTTACTCGCGTGCCCTTGACCCTTTCAACTGATGCGACCTCGATGCGAAGATCCCCGCGGCCCGGTAGTTTGTGGCCGTCAATAATTCCTATGGCGTAATATTTTTTGATGGTGTCGGGGTTGACCCCGAGCATGCGGCCCGCCTCCGTGGTGGTGACGTAATCCATTTAGTCTCCCGTCCTCGTAGTTACCTTGTTAGGTTATCGGGGTTTTAGTGGTTATTGGTTGCGACGCGCCGAACCTACACCGTATTGCCTCGTCAAAGGAGTGAAATAAGCAAGAAGAGCGGTGACGACTCCACCGGCTAGGGGTGCCCATAAAGGGTCGAGGTTCAGGGCCGGAATGGATGCGGCTAGCCAAGTCAGCGCCACGACGATCAGGATTAGGACCAGGTGCCGAACCTCGGGATGCAACTTATCTAACATTATTCCGCCCCTCTAGGTGATGTTGTAGGTGCTCGTCAGACTGTTTTTCTAACCTGTCTATGCGGTGCTCAATGCGGACCACGATGTCGTAAAGCGATCGCCCGCCGTTCGGCCGGTTGGCTTTAGTTTGCGCCCTGGCTATCCACGCCACCAAGCCGAGTATGGCGATTAGTAGGCCGAATGACGCCGTGAGCATGCCGATAGTGTCGGTCACGTTGCCACCGTAAAGATAGGTAGCGGCCAGTCCGTGCCGTCCTCTTCCGCAGCTGCGGTAAACGACACGTGGATATGGTCATAATGCCCGTAGCCGCTGCCACGCCATTGCCATTTGGTTTCGGGATATGTGGCGCTCGCTATCTGATCTTGGAACACGACATATTTAACCCGCTTGGCGCCCTTTTTCTTGCTCGCGGCGTAGTCGACTATCTGGTCGGCTAGTTTCTTGGCGTCGCCTTTCGCCCCTAGGTCCTTGTCGATGTCGATGGCGTGGACCCATCCGTTCGCGTCGGGGTTGTGGTCCGACTCCCGTGATTGGTGTGCGGCGTCACCTATCCACCCGTCCGACGCTTTATCCCGTTTCGGGAAACGCTTATTAACCTGGTCCCTAAGCGTTACCCCACCTTTAACTAGTTTAGCCATTATGGGGCCTCGATCACTGGCTCGGGCTGGACGGTGTAATCGTCCGCCGTCGGCTCGGGTTCAACGGTTGGTGGTAGATATTCGCCGTACTGTCCCAATAGCGGGTTGAAGGTGTAACCAATTCCGGCGTAGCATCCGCGGAATAATCCGTCGATACTGGTTTGTGCGAATGTGCCCGCAAGTTTTAACCCGTTGGCGATATATGCGCGGCCCGCCGAATCGGTGTCTGGGAATGTCAAGGTAGGCATACCGCAAACGTCATCACTTATGGCGATGACTTCGGTAACTATGTTGTCCTCTAATTTTGTAAAATATGCCATTAGACACCCCACTTTATTGTGCCACTTGCATTGAATGTGTAAATGATATGTGTCGCGTTAGTGGTTATTGTTCCGCTTGTTGTGCTTGCGGCAACATCTGTTATTAAAGTGCGAATAATTACAACACCGCTGCCGCCTGCACCGCCCGCATTATTGCTATTTGTACCACTGCCGCCACCGCCACCGCCGCCTAAATTGGCTGTACCGGCCGTACCTGGTGCGTTAAGCGTTGTCCCGCCACCGCCACCCGTACCGCCTGAACTTTGTGGATTCTCAGTTGCACCGCCGCCACCGCCGCCGTAAGTAACTGATGACGCCGATATTGAAACGGCGACACCGTTGCCGCCATTACCGGCACCGACTGCACCGGATGAACCTGCAACACCAGCACCGCCGCCGCCGCCAGCGGCATACGGTGGAGTCCCACCTCGACCCGCACCGCCAGCGAAACCCTGATTAGCGGTCCCAGCCGCACCAGCGCCACCAGTTGCGCCACCGCCGCCACCACCAGAACCACCAATAGCGGCCGCATTAGTGCCGTCACCGCGACCACCACCAGTTGATGTAATAGTGGTCAGACCTGTCCCAGCGATGCTGCTATCTGTTCCGTTAGTGTTTGATGCTCCCCCGGCGCCCACTGTTACCGTATATGTGATACCACTTGTAGCGGCAAATGGAGTTTCTAAACTACCGCCGCCACCAGTAGCCGTAACGGTGCTACGCAAACCGCCAGCACCACCACCGCCACCGTTTTCTACTGCGTTTTGACCATTACCGCCGCCGCCGCCGCCAGCGACCACCAAATAATCAACACTGGTTGGAACACCGGCGGCGCTAGCAAAAGGGAGATACGACCAAGTGTTAGTCGCGGTTTTTATTACCGCCGCGCCTTGATTAGTTGCTAGGGCTGTGATCGTCCCCGCGATTGTGACACCGGCGCCCGCGGTCGGTGTGCAGGCACCCGCCCCGAGGTTAAGGATGTTTATGCGCGTCCCGATGACGTAGGCCACCGACGAGTTAGCCGGGATCGTTACGGTGTTGGCGCTTGCGTTGCTCATCGTGACAGTTTTACCGGCATCAGTGAGTACGGTGGTATATGACCCGGTTTGTGTATTGTTTCCGCGGCCAATGTAATACCCTGCCGCGTCGATTGAGTTCGCCACCAGAAGGGACGTAGCCGGGTAATTCGCCACCAGATCGGTGCCGCTGACATAACTGGACCCGTAGGTCGTGGTAGCCATACTGATTCCTTTCTTAGGGTACTAGGTTTGATTGTAGGATGACATCGGACCAAGTCGTTGCAATTGGGACGTTCTGCCAGTCGGCGGTCCCCGCTTCGTTCCATTGCAGCATGGCGTAGGAATACCTAGGGTCGGAGAGGGCGAGGGTTAGCCGGTATCCGTCTATTGTGTAGGTTTCGGTCCACCCTTCAAGGACACCTAAGAATTGTGCAATTGGCCCCGGTGTTGGTAGGCCGGTGACGATTACCCGGTCGCCGGACGTTAAACCTAGGACTAGGGCGAGGGTTGGGGCGGTTAGGGTTTCCATGAGGATCTCAACCCCGCCCAGCGTCCACCGTTCCGTGGCTTGTGCCGTGAGTACCAGGCTGGCCCGGTTCGCGGCGTCCCCAACATCCGCTAGGCCCGTCGTAATCTTGATGGCCCGTGATCCGAACGCCGCAATACTTACCGCGTCGGTGTCTTGGTATTCCGATTGCGGATCCGCGGACCCGTAGGACACGGTCACATCGTTCACGATCGTGGACGCGGTGGCCTGCCAGCGTGGCTCCCAGATCACGGCCGTAACTGGGAGGGTGACCGCTGTTGGTGCCGCATCACCTGGCGCGTACTGCGACACCCAGTCGAGTGTCGTGTTATCCCAGTCGAGGGGCATGTCCTCCCATGCCGCCGTCGCATAGTTGTAGCCCCGCCGCGTGTAGGACTCAAAGACGACCGTCCCGTCGGGCTTGTCGTACAGGGTCCCGCCGGTCCAATCGTTCAATGTGTCGAGTTGTGTCCTCGCGTCCTCAAGGACTGCGTCCGCGGCTAGGACTTCGAGGAGGGCATAGTTGGGGTCGGCTTGCGCGGCGTAGGTGAGTCCCGTGGCGGTGAGGATCGCGTCGACGCGGGCCTGTAGATCCTCGGCGGGGCGGGTGGTGTCGTAAAAGAATCGTGACAGGTTCGCTAGTTTCCCGACCGCGGTGACGTCAATGATTGTCATCGGTGGGTTGCCGTCGATCGTGGTGGCGTGGCTGATGGCCATGTCCGTTATAGCGCCGGTAAAACGGTTAGTCGCGGATGCTTTCACGTTGACCGACTGCCCGAGCGTGTATGGGACGGTTATCTGGCCGGTAGCAAAGATCCGCATATCCAACGTTGACGGGCTAGCGGCGTCCGTGATCGCCCCGCGGCCGTGAGTAATAATCACATCAAGGATCACATCATCTAGGTCGAGGTCGACGCCGTTGATCGTGACCGACGTGATGGTCGGGGCTGTCATCGGAGCGCCGCCGCCGGTAGCGACCCGGTCCGCTGATCAGTCTGCTGAATGATCGCCGTGATCCCTTGGCCAATTGCGGTCTGTGTGGCCCTAGCGGCTGTCTGTCGGGTAAATGCTGCGGCCTCGGCGTCCGCTGCGGCTTTCTTCGCCCTAGCTATTCCTCGATCGATGGCGTCTGAGATCTCTTCGGTAATCTGATTGCCGATAGGTTCGCCAATGTTCTTGCCTAGTTTCTTGAGGGCTTTTTGTTGAGCCACAATCTCATCGGAAATACCTTGCAGCACTTGAGTAGCCGACACGACGCCTTGGTCATAAAACTTAGCGGACACGGCCTCACCGGTAGCCCCCGCGAATATGTCTAGGCTCTGCAGCTGCGTAGCAAGTTCGGGGACTAGACCTGAGCTGATCATTTCGTTAGCAAGAACGGTGCCAGCGATCGGGCCTTGAGCCTGACCAACAGCCACCAACTGGTCTATCAGTGCTTGGGATACACCAGGTTGCGCGGCTAGGTTCCCTATGGCTTTAGCGAAGCCGGTGGCGTCACCTATTTGCTTTTGGAACGCTGTCAGGGCGTTAGCTGCGAACGCTTCGCCCGGTTGGGCTTTAGCCTCGGCCGCGGCCCACGCGGATGCCAGGCTAATCGTGCCCGTTATTGCACCCTTGAGGCTTTCGGCGTAGGCGTAGGATGCGGTCTTGACTGCGTCTAGGGCGGCCTGTGCGACGTCTAGGGCCGGTTGGAACGCCGTCGTGACAGTGTCGGACGCGGCTTTCATTGCGTCCCTTATCGACGTCGTAGCCTTAGCGGAGCCGCTTGATGCTACTTTGTTTTGTTCTAGTTTTGGGTTTAGTTTGTCGAGGACGTCGGCCCATTGTGCGGCTAGGTTGGCGCGAATAACGCTTGGGTCATTTTCACGCACTCCGGCCATGCCAGGTGTCCCGCCAAATGAGCCGCCGCTACCAGCTCCGCCGCCACCACCTACGGACGCATTGCCGGCGAATCCGTTAGCAACTCCGGCTAGTCCACTGTAGGCGTCTTTTAGGGCTTGAACGTCGAATAGGTTTTGCGCTAGTTGTCTTTGTAGTTCGTTGAATACGCGGGTCGACCCGTTCTCAAATTCGTTTAAGGGTCGTAGGAAATTTTGGAAACCGCGCCCAAAGTCCACTAGCGCCACTAGGTCTCTGGCTAGTTCGCTGCCAATGCTTTGTAAGACTGGTTCTAGGTCTTTCATGGCTTGCATTAGTTCGTCAGTTTTGGCAGTTGAGTTACCTAGTGAGGTGATGAATCCGCGGCCGAATGACTCTTGCAGCTCTGAGAACGCGACTGTGAGCCGGTTGAGTTGCCCTTGATATGTGCCTGCGGCTGTCTCGGCTTGCCCACCGAACGTGTCGGCTAGGGCTTGAGTTATCTCTTTCATGTTGCCGGTGCGTAATGTTGCGGCGTCTAGCCCTACGCCGAGTTTGCCGAGCCCTACCGTATTCCCGTCGTAGGCTTTGCCGAGGGCCGCGGCGACACTTTCAAGGCTTTTGCCTGTGCCTGCTGCGATGTCTTGCGCAAGTTTAAGGGCGTTGGTGGCGGTCCCGACATCTTGCGTGGACCTAATTAGGCGATCGAACGCGGGGCGCAATTCGTCATCCGCGACACCCGTAAGTCTTTGTTGTGAGTCAATAAATGACTCGACCTGAGTGGTGGCCTGCTCTAATCCTAGGTTACCTAGGGTCGTGGCTAGTTTTGCAGCTGCGGCTTCATCGGCTACAAACGCCTGCACGCCGTCTACCGCGAACTTGGCGGCCATAGCCCCCGCCGCGATACCGACACCAAGCAGCGCGGGCCCTAAGACGTTGGCCATCTTTGAGCCGATGTTGTCGACGTGCCCACCAAACCCGGTAACCGAGTTTTCCGCCGAGGTCATGTTGCGCTTAAAATTTGCGGTGTCTGCCGCAAGGTAGACCATCAAGGTACGGCCGCCGGACATAGCCATTAGTAGGTCTCCCGTCTATTATTCCATGACGCAACGACCTTGTCGGTGGCTTTGCCCCACTCCCTCATGGCGGGTTCTTTATAGGATGCGCCGACACCTTTCATCCAACCGGTGCCCTCACCAAATGCCACAATTGCGGAGTTCGCTCTAGGGTCTGTGCTGCGGCGTGTTTTACTTTTCACGCCAAACGCCGACGGGGTTTTGATCATGTTTACTGACGCGCCCTTGCTGTAAGCCCTAAGCCGGTTAGCGCCAATAGTCACGACAGGGATGCGGTCGGACTTTGCTTTTACGGTGCGCATGATTTTGTCGCCCCAATTGCCCTTGGCCTCAAGGGCGGCCATTGACCAGGCTGGGACCATGAGCCGCCGGGCAATATCTACTGACGCTTTGCGTAGTTCGCTTTTGCCTTCCTTGTCGAGTTTGTTTAAGTCGCGAAGAAATGCGCGAAGCCCCGGTACTTGCATATCGTTAATGCCCCGAACTTTTGTCGCCACTTGTAAACACCTCCTCGACTAGCGTCGTAAACAACTGCGGGTCATACGTTAGGACTTCGTGCACTGGCCGGTTGAGTGCAACGGCCAGCCGGACCACTAAGCGCCGGAATGATCCGGCTCGATAGGGTCCACGTTCTTACCAACGTCCACCTGGACCTTGTTCTCCCTAGCCCATGTGCGAACCTCGGTTAAGTTTTTTGGTTCCTTCCCGGTGACGCCGATATAGGCCAGGGTGAGCCTGAGCCCGTACTCTGCGCCCGTCCCTATTGACTTTTGGCTTAGGTCCTCCCATAGCCACATATCCGCCGCAGTGGCCTGGTACTCGACAGCCGGTTGACCGTCGAGTACCACCACCATCGTCGGCAGCATTACGAAAGCACCAAGGTGCCGACGAGAGACGCGCTACAGGTAGCGACGCCTGCCGAGTCGTAAGTGACCTCGACGGACTCTGGGTACATGTCACCGGTGAAGGTGCCAGTGCTCCCGGTGATAACTACGGCGACATCCGTCAGAGCTGTGACCGCGTCCGAGAGGGTGTTGTATACGTCGGAGTCCCCGTCGTAAAGGAATGACAAAGACGCCGCGCTAGTGAAGTCTGTCTGTGTGAAGTTCACCCCGCCTAGAGTCTTGGTCCGCACTACGGTGCCGGTCTGTGTGATCGTGCCGTCGGTGATTTGGTCGGATACGTCCCCGGCGTCTAGTGACACCGTGAAGGTGTATCCGGCTACTGCTACTACTGCCATGATGTTCTCCTATGTTTGTTAAGCGTCGATTATGTGGGAGGTTGTGGAAACTTCCGAAACTAAGACTGCGGTGGCGCCGGTGTCGGTTATTTGTGGTGGCGATATTTGGTCGATTATGAAACTGTCCCCGACGGCGACCGCTACGGCCTCGACCGCTTCCTCAAGTTTTTTTAGCGCGGCCGCATTGTTACGAGAGTCCACCACCACTAACACCTTGAGCCGGAGCCGATAGTTAAGGACTGACCCGATGCGCTCGGGAACTATCCACGGCGTATCCGGCACAATCACCAAGCACGGCGGTATTGGTACGTTAGGTGCGACGTCGTGAACCTTGTAGCCGGTGACCGTAGCTAGTAGCCCTGCTAGTTCTAGCCTGGCATCCGTCGAGAGGGCGTTGGGCATCTCATCCCACCATCCCCGCTGGGTTCATAAACGGACCTATTAGGGCGTAGACCCGACGGATTAACCAAACACTTAGCCGGTAGGGCCCTGGTGTGAAGTCGACCGAAACGATCTGCCCACCAACCGAGGTGCGTGCCTGGTATATCTCAATCCCGACTTGTAGCGCCGCCTCTTTACATGCTGCGTTCTCGGCGGCTAGTGCGGTGGCGGTTAGGAGATTACCGACAGTAAGTTGCGCAGCTGAAGCGGCTTGATTAAATCCTGCCGTGTCATCCGCGTAGGTCAGCTGCAGCGCATCCGCCACATTTTGACCTGTCACTAGTGCCATCAGTAATCCCCTAACCTAACCCGGTTTAGACGTTTGTCATTCTGACAATGCCTGCTGGCAAGAATGGAGCGGTAACGCCATAGCCGTAGATCGCGATATCGCGTCCCAACTTTCCGGCATTTTCTGCACTTGCTAGGCGTGGGCCGTCCTCGACCCAGCGGGCCGCGGCGCCGTTCGTGACAATCGCGTTATAGGCCGCATTGCTGTCAAGGTAGACGGCGCGGATAACAGGAAGCCCCGACACGTTGACGCGCAAGGTGGACGCGGTCGCAACACCTGACACGTTCTGGACCGTGTAAGGCTCTGGCTGGAAGGTCGACCAACCGCCAATAGCGGTAAAGACTGCCGTTGAGACAAATACCGCGGTAGCGGGTGTCCCTGTAGCGTCCTCGACACTGACCGACGCCGCAAATACGGCCTCGCGGAATCCTGCGCCCGTGGTGTCGGCCGCAAAGTCGTAATCTTGGATACCGGTGCCGTCGTCCCACAGGTCGGCCGTAAACTTACGGTCGGTTACGGTCGCATAGCTTGCGGCCATGATGCGGTTATGTGCATCAAGGTAGGACGGGCTTGACCGCTGCAGGAGCTGGTAGGAGATGTCCGAACCGGCCGCGTAGGTGTCGAGTACTGCGGTGCCCTTTTCGATACTGATCTGCACCGAGTTTACTTCGTCCTTTTCGTTTGCCTGCGCTTCGACGATGTCGGTGAGGACGCCGTCAAAGTATGGCCAGTTAATGTCCATGCCGGTCACGCCTGCGGATTGTGGCCCGCCGACTCCCTGAATTACGCGGCGCCCGAGGTCGATAATGCCCATGACCTGCAGCATCCAATTCGGGGGCAATACGCCGGGGTTGTCGCCGGTGACCTGGTCGAATAGTGCGCGGCTCTCGGTCTCGCCGTTGAGCACTGCCTTGGAGTAGTCGCCGAAACTGCGGTATTGCGCGAGCGGGTGAATGGGCTCGGCGGTGAATGCGCGGGCCTCAATCTTTGCGACACTTTCGCGAACCTGCGCGATAGCCTCGCGGGCTTCCTTATCCTCGGAGACCACTACGGCCTCGTCAGTGGTCTCTTCTGGATCCATGTTCGTCTCTTCTCTTATAGATGAAATACCCGCACTTGAATAGGCGGGCATATGGGTAAGGCTTGTCTCGAATAGTTGAGCTGAGAGGTGCCTAATTGTTGAGCCTGTCTTATTCCGTAAACTTTTAAGCGGAGCAAACCCCACGCTCAATCCCTTGACCGCTCCGGCTTTCGCTAGTGTCGCGGCGTCGCGCCCTTGGACGGTGTCGAGAATGTTTGCCGTGATGTAAAGCCCGTCGGGTTCGTTAGATGCGTCAGTGATGACACCTACCGGGGCGTCATGCCGCCACGCTAACGGTTTGCCAATAACACCGGCAGGGTCGAACGCGCCAGGTGCAAACGATTCTTCAACACCTGAGATTGTCGTCGGGGTGTCGTAGGGTACGGCCCGCCCATACATTGTCGCTATGACGCCGTCGGCCCGGTCCTCCCGATAGTCGACAACTAGATCGAATGGGGTTTCTGTCTTGTTCATATCGTCACCTCAAGGTCGGGTAGATCGAGCAGTCCTCTAATTTCGTTAGGGGTTAGCACGTTCAGCGGGATAAGTTGCGTGGCCAGCGCCGCAATGTCGGCAGGGTTACTACGTAGGAATGTCGTCGTGTCAAACTTGACCTCCCTGCCGCGTGGCGTGACATCGTTCATGCTGAGGCGTTGCGCGATTGCCGTCATGATCGGAGTTAATGAAAGGTCGAGGAGTTGCCGGTAAAGGTCCGTTCTATTTGAGTAGACCAAGGAACCACCTGGCACACCGGCACCCACCCATACCGGGTCGAGGTTGCATAGCCGCGCCATCATTAGGGCGGATTCTTCGCGGGCCGCTACGAGTTGTAGGTCGGCCGCGTTCCATCCCATAGCGTCCGTGGTGATCGTCGAGTTGACGTACGCGGTAGTGCGTGACTGTCTAGCGGTCTCCCACGCATCGAGGAGCGCGTCGACGGCCGTGGCCGGTAGGTCTGCTCCGTTATTCTTTAGGACTATTTGAGGTAGCGGATACTCTGCCATTTGCTGAGTAGCGGCCTCAAGTGCCGCGGCGGTGTTGATCGCGGCCGCGCCGGTCACTAACCAACCGCCGAGCCCGTCTCCGTCAAACCTGATCACCTCGGAGCCCGGAATCATTAGGCCATTCCACCAAACAGTCCCTACGGGCACCTGAAATTGGATATCGGCAAATGGGTTAGGGTTCTGCAAACTGACCTCGGTGAAGGGCATGCGCTCAATCGACGCCGGGAATCCATCCCACGTCCTCGACGTGACATACCAATACGCCGTGTCGTATTGCAGCAGATCTTCCACTAGGCGTGTCATCTGTGACCAGTACGTCCCGATCGTGCTCGGCTGATTAAGGAATGAGCGCGCCACCACTTGGTCGACGCCGACATACTCGCGCAGCGGGAACGTGGCAATCGTGTGTGAATAAGTCTTGAGGGCTTTTACGTACGCGGGAACCTGGTACGCGGACGACACTATCGAACGGTACGGGCCGGACGCCGTAATTGATGCTAGGAGCGCGTTAGCCTCCCTGACTGTCGGAGCATCCGCGACCATTTTCGACGCTGCCTGGACATCGCTGAAGTTCGCTTGGGATGCTCCGACTAGTCGGAGCCCACGGGAGAGTAGAGCCACACCCGCATGATCCCACGCTTAGCACACTCAACCTAGTGTCGTGGGATGTCGGGGTTATCGGCGTGTCGCAGATCGTGAGTAGATCATCGGCCGCGGTTTAGGTTGCTTAGTAATTTGTGCCAGGGCGAACATGACGGCCCGAGCCGCATAGACCCCACCGGATCCGGCAACACTTGAGAGCACCCACCCGCCGGACCGTTTGCTGATCGTCGACCGCGTAAACTGATCGAGCAGGGCGGGGTCGCCGTCGTGCCGAATCGTGCAACGATTGAAAGCGTCAAGCATCACCTGGGTCGCGATCTGTGCCTCCCGCTGGCCGACGATTCCGTCGGAGTGTGAGGTGAGCCGGTCAATATATGACGGGGTGATAGCGACATGAAGATCGGGATTTATTGCCCGTATCTCAGCTAGGCGTTCGTCGACATCTTTGATGGTTCGGTGTGTTGTGACTTTCACGCCGATGAGGTTTTGGCCGGTTACCCACGCGATGGCGACCGCGTGCGAGGTCCCGTCAAAATCTGACTCACAAGCCACGGCCCAATGTTGGTCCACGTCGAGCACCAGCTCTGGGTCCTCGCAGGTGTCCCACACGCCGGAGCCCATCCAATGGTTGTCTTTTAGGATCCATTGGTTAAGGTATTCGCGCTTAAATGCTCCGGGGTCGATTCGCTCCCACTGTTGCCGTAAAAACTTCTCGCGCTTTTCTGACCAGTCGGGGCTACCCCATTGCCAAGTAGAGACAAGGTCGGGGTCCGCGTCCGGTGGCGCCGACCATTCCAGCAGCAGCTCCGAGGTCGGTGTGTTCAAGTTATCTATCGCCCGCGCCCTCGCGCTTAGCATTAACTCGCTCGACGAGTCACCGGCCGTTGACACTAGCCACAATTGTGGTTGGTTACGTTCCGCCATTGTCGGCGCTAGTGAGTCCTCGATGACACGGCGCTCAATCTTCCACGCCTCATCCGCAAACACCATTCCCGCGGAGTAGCCGACTCCCGCGGATTCGTTAGCGGCGTGAATAATCCAGCGTCCGCTAGGAATGTTAATTCCCGCCATTGTGTTGCCCCACCTCGCTGCTTTGGGTCCGTACTTTTCTACGGCCCATTGCATAGCCGGACGAATAACTTCCATAGCCGTCTCACGCTTATTGGCCACATGGATTATGGTTTGTTCCTCACCAAACAACTCCGCATTGTGTAGCCGCCACATGCAAACCGCCCGCGATAACCAGCTCTTACCCGACTGTCTGCCGACGGTGATAATTACCGACGCCCATATCAGCCCATCCTTGTCATACTCGAGGGCACGATCCAACGCGTACGCCTGCCACGGCCTGAGAGTCATCCCATAAACATCTCGCAACCATTCGGCAGCGGCCGAACCATGGCTACCCTCACTATCCCCCCTTCGCGCTGTTTCTAATCGGGGCCGAACATGACCACCCTGATCTAATTTTGGTTGAACCAAGTTCGGTTCTGTTTGTTTCTGCCTACTTGGGGGTAATACTGGCAGGGGCGCGAGGGGT
>Ga0181346_1001027_pt1 | contig 12318 bp, 13 predicted proteins | sample Su13VDMM15DN_FD_130100 | JGI IMG/M metagenome (GOLD analysis project Ga0181346, IMG submission 130100) | Freshwater viral communities from Lake Michigan, USA - Su13.VD.MM15.D.N | ecosystem: Environmental > Aquatic > Freshwater > Lake | place: USA: Michigan | collected 2013-07-15 | reverse complement strand
GACCCGTGGGTCCTGTCGCACCAGTTGAACCAGTTGGGCCTGTAGGGCCAGTGGGACCAGTGGGGCCGGTCGGACCAGTGGGACCAGTGGGGCCGGTCGGACCTGTCGGACCGGTGGGACCGGTCGGGCCAGCTACGGTGGAAGCGGAGCCAGTCGGGCCTGTGGGGCCAGTTGGGCCTGTAGGGCCAGTGGGGCCAGTAGGACCGCCTGCGCCGGTCGCACCGGTCGGGCCAATTCCCTTTAGATCGGCAATCTGCTGCGTCGTCGCACGGCGAGATGCGCCAGATTGAACAATTTCAACCTGCTCCGTACCACTAAGCGAAGTGGCGACAGGCAAATTGGGGATTTGAATATTACTGGCATACTGCGGCATCAAAGCGGTCCCGTCTTGGGAATTTCATCAAATCCATAGGGCAAGCTGGGGTTGTTTATAACATATCCACCGGATGTGTAAGTCCCCGCGAACGTGGAATCTTGAAGATCTAAATGAGTTTTGTCGATGACAGTAATCACCCAAGTGCCGTTCGCCGCAGTGGCACCAAGGACATCTTTAATGATGACCCGTTGATTGGTGATCATGCCAGACGTGACGGTGACGGTGATCCGAATCAGGCCAGAACCGTTGTTTGAAACATTGACGACATTCTTGTAAGTGACAGCATTCGGATCGGTGCCGGGAAGCTGGTTGTTCCCGCCCGGTGGCTCGCCCGTCTGTTGCGTTACGCGAATGTTGTCAGTCGCCACACTATCTAAGCTGGTGACGCGAGTGTCACCCATGGGAACAGGAATGCCTGTCGTCACGTTTGTCGTGTTGTAACCTGACACCTGACGGCGATCTGTCGAGTCCCAAACATAAGGCTCAACACGCGGATTGATGATCGGCACAGGATCCGCCGGCAAAACAATTGCGCGAAGCTGCGATTGCGGCGTGTCATAGCAAGTGTTGCAGACTAAAAGCCGAATGTTTTGCAGCGTTGCACCGCGATAGTCAAACTGCCAACGCAGATTGACGTGGTTGTACCAAATGCCGCAGCGGTCGCAGACTGCAAATGCCTGCGGACTACTTGCGCTAGTTCTAGCCCGTCCAGATCGAGAGGCATATGCCATCGGCTAACACCCTTAAGGACGGAAATATCCAGCGATTTGCGGAGAAATGTACTGCTGCGCCTGTTCAACATTCTGACTTGCGGCAATCTCATACGCTTCATCAGCAAGCGGCTTGAGCAAAGGCAGCTTGTCAGGCGACCAAACCATGGCCAGACGCTGCGCCAAACCAAACGCAAATGCCTCAAGCCACAAAAATGGTATGTCTACCGTCTGCCCGCTGACGAAGTTGGAATCCTGAATCTGGATTACTCGGTAGTAATTCAGAGTCTGCGGCCCGTTATCGACATTCGGCACCGGCCAGAGCGTGACGGTCGGCGACAGAAGACGATCAAACCAGTAAATAGTTGGAAAGCCCTGCTGTTCCTTGTTCGGATAGCTGGCGTATTCCGTGCGGCTTACCGGAAGAATGATTCTGTCAATGTTATCGCCAGTAGCGTCATTACTAATGTACGCATCAAGCATCATCACCGTCTTGGCGTCAACGTTGTAGGTGCTTTGCCCAGTAACCAACGCGGTGGAGACCAGATCAACCTTCCAAAGGTTGACGCCCTGGTTGCTCCACCTAGCGCACATCAAGTTCGTCGCCATGCGTGCGCTGGTCATATGCTCTTGAACGATAGACGTATTGCGAATACCGCAAAGATTGAACGCATAGAGCGTCAATTCGCCTAACGAAGGATTGAAAGCATACGTCCCGCTGGTGGTCATTTACTGAGGCACCACACCGGTCTGAGCGAGCGTCGTCGTGACATCTCCGGCACCGGCGGAGAAGCTGTTAACTTGAACGCGGACCCAGGTCGGAGCGAAAGCAAACTGAGTGATGGCAGTCGCAGCGGCGGCAGCAACCAACGTCGACCAAGTCATGTCCGCAGCAGCGACCGGGTTGGTCGGCGAGTTCGGATCGTCATAGCTCATCAGAACAGTGTAATTGATCGTGCCAGAGACGATGGCCTGAACAGACAAGTTTGGCAGAGCCCACTCATTGTCCAGACGGGCCCATCTGGATCCGCCAACTGTGGTCGTGCCAATCGAAAGATTGCTGGCCAAGGACGCGCTTGCCGTGACCGAGATGATCGTTTCGTAGTCCAGAACAGAAGGCACAGTGGTTGTATTAACGCCTGCTATAACTTCAGTGATCGTGTCTCCGTTAGCGTTTGTTCCGACAACCGTGTAATTTTTGCCAGTGCCATCACCGGCAAAAGTAAGCAAAATACGGCGAGTCGTGTCGAGCGTAGCAATGCCCCCAGAGACCAAGCTGCCATTCAGCGTAAGAGCACCGATAGCGGCGGCAGACGCCGTGCGGATGTTAGTGGCGCTGGCCGCAGTAAACGGGCCGGCGGTGATTACGATTGGGATCATGATAGCTCCTTAATATTTTCTGCACATGAAGAGCGTCAACGCTTCAATCAATGTACAAACGGTTTAACATTTGACGTCCCAACGCTTCAGCGCAAGATTGATGCGGCTATTCGGATCATGGGCAGTTTTAGCAGAAGTCAGCTTTTCTTTCATCCCGCACATGCGGCTGCGGAAATTATCCCGCCGCTGGGCTGCCGCTGGGCTGCTCGCCGCTTCGCTGGCAGTGACAGGGCGTTTAATGTTTTGACCTTCAGCACGAAGAGATGCGCGGCCCTTTTCGTTTAGGCCACCTTCTGGGCTTTTGCCCTCTTTGCGCGTCCAAGCACCAGACATCTAAGCCTCCAAGGAGAAACGGGGGCCGAAGCCCCCGTTCAACCATTAGTCGTTCATTTCGATCTTACGCCCTTTGGGCGCAGTACCGGCATGAGCGGACGACAGCGGGTTCATGTTGGAACCCGCACGACCACCCGACTTGCGCGGCATACGGCTGGCATTGGCCTTGGACATCTTGCCCTTGACCATGCCGCCGCGCTTACGCTCTTCAGCTTCGTCGTTCACGTTCGACTGGTAGGTGTAACGCAAGTTCTTACGCTTGGCGTCCGCCTCATAGTCGCGAGTACCAGAAGCGGGCGATTCCATCGCGCCGCCGTTGGCTTTACCCTTACGAGTGCTCTTCATATGACCCTCCTATTAGGTCGGATTGACGGCAATGCCGCTGGTACCGGCAGTCGGAGCCGCACCATCGACATAGATTTGACCGCGACTGGTTGCATCGGTGCCGAACTCGGTGATCCCAACAAGCGTGCAGTCCTTCATGAGCAGAAGGCCGCCAGCGGAAGCCGGGAGCGTAGCGAGGCCAGACATCGTGGTGGAAGTAGACTGCACGTTGTTGATAAACGTGCAGCGATCAAACTTCTGCCAACGATCAATGCCCGAAGCCGCCGAGACCAAAATACCAATGGTCGTGGCGGAACTCGTTTGGAAAGCAAAGTTGCAACCCGTGAACGTATTGCGAGGCGTGCCAGCGGCAAACTTCACAGTCGAATTGGCAACAGTACGAGTAACCGTGTCGAGACCAATCTCGCAATTGACGAACGTGTTCTCGCCAGTCGTTCCCGTAACGAGGAGCGACAAGCTCGAAGTGCTCTGGGCAGAAGCGGCATCACCCGCACCACCAAAGCTCACGTTGTTGTAGTAATTGCGACCACCGCTATCCGTCCACGCGATCTGATTGGAACCGCCAGTCGAGAAACCGTTGAAGACAGAGATGTTAGAGAAGATGCAGCCCTGAGCAGTCACCACGATGAAGTTGCCCGAATTGAACGTCGCCTGGGTGTAAGCACCAGTCGGCGGAGCAAAACGAGCGCGAGGATTAACCACAGTCGGAGCAGTCATGCCAATGATGTGGCAAGCATCTTTAGCCCACGTCAAAGTACCGGTGGTCGCATTCGGATCAATCGCCTGAGCATTGGCGAGAGACAGACGCTGCGTAGCCGCAGTGCTGCCATCGCCAACAATCACGGCAACGTCGTTAGCGCCATCGGTCATCTGTGCGTAAGCACCGTAGATCGTCTGAAGCGGACTATCAGCAGCGCCAGTGTTCGAATCATTTCCGTTGACGGCGTCAACGAAAAAGACACTGCCGTTGGTGATCGGAATACCGGACATCCCCATCGTGGGGACGCCCGCAACCTCAAGGCCGCTGAGATGAGTAATACCCATTTTTAGCTCCTTAAGAAGTGGGGAACGACCCGAAGATCGAACGCCAGTTGTAGTACCCGAAGGAGTACCGCTCGTAGCCCTTAACCAGCAAGTTGTCCGTGACGAAATCGACCTGCATGTCCGTCTCGAACTTAACGCGCTCCATGTACGAGAGACCGTCAATGTTCGTGAGCAGGAACCAAGCATAAGGCGAGGTCAAGAAGTCATTGGTCATGTACGATTCAGGCAAGCCACCTGAGGTCATCATGATTGCGTTGACATCATTATCTGCCGTACCTGGGCGCAGTTCCGTCTTCGTCAAACGGATCGCAACCGGCTCAAGCTGCGGCGGAACAACCAGCTTACGCGCACGAGCAAACACCTTCAAACCAGCCTGATCTTTGAAGTTCGTACGAACCTGGATCATGCCGTTGAGGAGAGTCGCTTCGTTCAAGTCAGCCTGGATAGCCGGCGTGTTCGAAACAGTGCCGCCGTCAATCGGGTGAGCAGTGGAGCAAAGAGCCACACCATCGCCGCCAACGGAAGAATTGTAGGTCGTCGCCGTGTTCAGCACGTTCGCGCCGTAGATTTCCTTGGTCTGAGCGAAAGATTCCATCAGGCCGAGGTTTGAGGGAGCGAACTGAGTCTTGTACAGGTTGTCGTCAATCGCCTTGCGGGTGATAGCGTACCCGAGGCCGATTTCCGTGTGCTCCTGGTTGTAGATGAACCGCTCGCCAGCGCCGTTGTCGAAAGCGGTCTGGCCGCCTTCAGTCTTCAACTGCGCGAGACCGAGGTACCGCATTTCGGCGGTGCGCTCGAGGGCCATCTTCGAGTCGTGCTTCGTGAAGATCTTGTCGTACTGCGACGGGATCATCTCGTACTTGCCTTCAACGCCCCGGAGACCAGGGAGGAGAAGGTCTTTAATGGCAGAAAGATTAACAGCCATGATTCCTTACCCCTTCTTAACCAACGGATGTGAGCGTTTTAGTGCTCACATTGTTGAAGGAAACGATTGCGTAATTGTACGCACCAGCAGCGGTGCCGGGAGCGCCCGGCGGCTCTTCCACGAGACTGACAACGCGGAAAGGCAAGGTGCTGGTGGTGGCGAGAGTGCTCTGATCGAGAGAAGCGCCAGAAATACCGCTCATGGTATTGCCCGTGCCAATCGCGTAGTCGATGTTCGAGTTCACATCGGCAACGACCAAACCGGTCGCACCAACCTGAGCCAGGAACTTGGCGTTCGGGTCGTTGACGATGTAGCCGATCACATAATTGGTCGCGGCAACATCGCTGCCGGGCCAAAAGTTCGACCAGACGGTACGCTTCTGCGAAACCGACAGGTACTGGCAACCGACAAAGATGCCCGCAGTCTGAGCATCAGCGCCAGCGCCCTGAACAACAAGGCCGGCGTTGGTCGGAGTGACCGGATCGCCAAAGAAGATGTTAGTCGCATTGTAAGCAATACGGACAGGGACCTGCTCATACGTCGGAGCGGAACCCGTGCCACTGTACTGCCGAAATCCGAAAGGCGCGTTAGTGTTCGCCATGACGGAACTCCTTTCTACAGGAGACCCTTCATCGCGCACCGGGGCGATTGGGAGTCGGGGATCAGAAGCCTCCCCCCGAGGGGAGGTATTTAATAATTAACAGGAATTAAATGGTAAAGTAAAGGGGCCGCCTTTTGGGCAGCCCCTTTTTAATTAATCTTTCGGAACCGGCATGGGCTCGTAGCCCTTTTTGATGTTCGGTCGAGCCTGTGGGTGGTTTCGATCAAACTGCCCTTGGGGGGCCGAGGAAAGCTGGTCCTCCTTGACCCGGACCTGATCCTTGGCTCGCTTCTCGTCCAGCCGGCGGAACTTATCGGTGATCTCCTGCGGGCGTTCCATCAAAACCATGCCCTTACGCTCAATCGTCTGATAATGAGCGCCAATAGGCATCATTGAAGGGTGGCGGCTGGTCGGCACGGGCGTCCAGCCAGTGCGAGTGAGCTGCACCTGATAGGCCGGATCTTCCTGGTTGTGGACCGTCCTGCGCTTCCATTCGTAAGTCCAGCCGTCCGGCACGGTGCTCATGTCAAAGTAGAAATCATCGGTGCCGGCATCAACGTCGCCGATATGGCCCATGATTTCTTTGGCACGCCGGGCGGCAGCGGCCCGAGGGTCGTCTTCTCGCATGGCAGTCCTCAAAGCGGGCCGTGTAGGCGTCACAGGGGCCGATTCTTCCTGCGGAGCAACTTCCACAGGGGCAGGCATAGAAAGCTCTTCCTGAGCGATTTTCGGGGTATTGCGGGGGCGTCCACGGCCACGGGGTGCCGGCTTGCTATCGTTTTCCATATTTTAATCTCCTAATTAACTCTTTCTTGGTTTCGAATTTTTAACACTTGTTTGGCATATTCCTCGTTTGACATGTTCGAGACCTGGGCATGTTCCCTTTGCAAGGCCGTCAATCTGATGACTTCGGGACGGGTGCCGCTGGTGTTATTGCTCCTGCTAACCGGCGCAGCCGGCGGAGACGAACGTCGCTGGGTCGAAGACGCCGCAGTAGACATAACTTCTTCTTCCGGGGCGGCTTCGGCACGCTTTCGCATACCCAGCGTCGTCTCGACAAAGTTGAAGTAGTCGTCGCTGTCGGCTTCGTAGCCGTCCGCCATAGCAAGACTATGTGCGGCGATCATCTTCTGGTTCAAACGCGGGTCGGTGACGCACTGAGGGTTGTTTCTCACCCAGGTTGCAGAGCGCGGCGACAACTGACTGGCAAAAGCCTCGACCGGATCACGCCGAGGTTGCTCAATCGCCTCTCGCGGCTTGGCTTCCAGGGCGCTCTTGCCGTTCTCAAGCTGCAATAAGCGAGCAGACATGTTTGACATGCCCTCTTGAGCATCAGCAGCAGCGTCATAGTCGTTGTTTTCCATCGCAGCGCGATAGTTCGCCTTGTAGATATCGGCATCGCGCTTAACCAACGAGATGGCGTTGGTCACCAACTGAAGATTGGTGTCTTCAACGGTGTTATTGGCGCGGCGAACCTCCTGAGAGGCCTCGTGAGCGCGGTTCTCAGCCTCAATACGCGCCTTGCGCTCTGCGTCGAGCTTGCGATTGAGGTCTGCAATGGCATCCTCAGTCGAAATCTCGGGTTTAGAGTCAACTTTCTCGTCCTCAACCTTCTCAATGACCAAATCAAGCTCGGGCTGTACCGGCTTTTCATCGTCAACTTGTACTTCAATCTCTGATTTTTCATCCGACATGATGTTTGTCCTTACCAAACCCGATCCGGGCGATCAATTTTGCCGCGAACAACCGTATCATCAAGGATACGGCACAACGCACCGTTGACCTCCAAGGTCCAGCCGTCAGAAGGACGGCAGAGAACCCAGTCGCCAACTTTAACAGACACGTTCTTGAACCAAGCCTGAGAGTCGTCAACGAAAGCAGACGGTCCAATGCCAACAACAAGGCCGACTTTGCTTTGGTACTTGTCTTCGTCTTTGGCTTTATCGGTGAGGTAGATGCCGCCCTTGGTCTTCTCCGGGCGGATGTATACGGCGACAAGCAATTGATTGTTAAAGATTTCAACTTTACTGATGTCACCTAGATCATTAAGCAATTTTTCCTTCGGATCATTCAGATGATCCATAGCAATGAGCGCCATATTGTCCTCTATCTATATTTGTTAGCGGTTCGATTGATCAGCAGATTTTTTAGCTTCCTCAATAAGAGATGACATGTTCTCGTATGCTGCGATCTTGCCCATCGCATAACGGAACTCATCAACCCTTTCATATGTATTATGGGATAGCAGGTTCTTCAACCTGTTAATTTCTTCTTCAATGATGCGATTCAACTCGCGATCAAAGAGCGTGGAGAAAGTTTGCATTTTCAATCTCAATAAAATTAAGGGGCGCTGAGTATAATCTCAGCGCCCCATTTTTTCTACCGCTTCCGCGCAGCAATCTCAGTCTTTTCGAGCTTGCCCATGCCGCCGAGAGAACCGGCGTCCATGTCCTTGTAGCTCTTGTAGACACGGTGACCAACGCGGCCACCTTCCTTGCGGGGCATCTTCTTTTCAGCAATCTCGGTCTTCTCAAGGCGACCGAGAGCGCCACCCGAACCAGCGTCCATGTCTTTGAAGCTGCTGTAGGTGCGATTACCAACGCGGCCACCAGCCTTGCGGCCCATCATCGGGGGCATGCCAGGAGGCGGAGCGCCAGCGCCGGCACCGGGAGGCATCGGCATGGGCATCGGCATCGGCATCGGCATCGGAGCAGCGCCAGGAGGCGCACCGGGAGCACCCGGAGGCGGCGGAACCGCAACGGCCATCGCAGGCGGGCGAGCCGAAGGAGGCAGGAGAGCAGCCTGAGCACCATCCTTCGCACCCGGCGAGATGATGATGTTGATGTTGGTCTTGCCCTTAGCGCGACCACCGCGAGCCCTTTTGCTGCGAAGAAAAAGGCCAGCGGTACCGTTCGCATCTGACGCATCGTCCGTGTGGTAGTCAGCATCGGCCTGATGCTTGCCGTCAACAAAATGCTTCACACGGTATTCATTGAAGTCGGAGTCTTTGTAGACCTTTGCCGTCTTATTCCCTTCTGACAATGTCTTCATAAGGCGAGGGGCGCGTCCACCGTCTGCGCGAGCCAAGCGGCCACCGGTCGGGCGGGTGCCACCCTCGTAGTTCGGCTCAATCTTGCCGCCGTTCTTGCGGGTCTGCATCAGTTCCTTAAGACGACGCATAGCATCTGCACGGCTCTCGGCGCTTTCTGCCCGATCAGCCGCGATGCCACGCATTTCGTTTATGGTTGCCTGTTGCGAGATTTTTGCCCGCTCCTCATCACTCATCGGGGGCGTCATCGCTGGGCCGCCCTCTTCCTTCTTCGCACGGCCACCCTTCTTGAAGGGCGAATCCGCGCTCATCATCTTGGCGCGGTTCATGGCGGCATCGCGAGAGTCGGCCTTGGCACGCTTGCTGGCCTGGAACTTCTTGTACATCTCGTTCATCACAGCTTCACGCTGCGCGTCAATCATTTGCTCGTCAACCGGATCAAAACCAACATCCATCGGAGCGCGATTCTTACCAACGTAACGCTTTGGCTTCTTGTCGTCACCAGCGCGGGCCAGAAGGCGCTCAATGGCGCTGCCGCCGGCGGCCTTGGCCATGCCGCCCTTACGCAGCTTCAATTCAGAATGCTTGCCACCGTGCTCTGCAACTTCATGCTGACGGAAAGCCTTCTTGATCAGCTTCTTGTCCTGGGACATGTCGTCGCTCGCCATGCCGCCCTTCTTCATGCCCGACATCGGCAGGGGAGAAGTGGCTTTCTTGACGAAGCCCATGCGACCGGTCGGAACACCCGCCCGCTGACTGGCTTCTTCCATGCGAGCCGCAGCCATAGCACGCGGATCCATTGCACCGCCGCCCATCTTCTTTGCCCGGCCACCTTTCTTCATGCCGCCAATGTGCGGCTTGCCAAACGCCTCGGCGTTCGCTTCCTTCACATTTCGGGTGATCTTGGCATTGGCGTAGGAGGTCGCCTCGCCGCCGGCCTTGCGCGGCTTGCGGTCGGCGCGGGGCGGACAGTACTCGCCCTCCATCGCAACAACCTTGCCGCCCTTCTTGTAGGCGCGGCGCGAAACCGGGCGCAAACCCGTCTTGGCGGTCGTGTTCAGCATCTCAGGCGGCGTCCAGCTCGACGCATCAACCTTAGTGCGAGGCTCGCCATTGGTCAGGCGCTTGGCCTTGGTTTTCATCGCCGCACGGGCGGCCTTCGCAGCTTCAGACATTTGTAGTCTCCTAGGAGTGTTACCGGCGTCCCGGTTTTAGCTACCTGACTCGGGTAGCAGCGAGTCGTTCAGGCGAGGTTAGACGAAGAGCGCGGTCGAGAACAGTGCCGCCTTCTTCTCTCGGCAAAGCCGGAGTTTCAGAGGCTATTTCCGTCGGGCGTTGGTATGAACCAATAGTTGGTTTACCCAAAGATTGCCCGGCTTGGCTTTGCCATGCGGGGCGCGAAAAACCGCCGTTCAATTTAATTATTTCGTCAATTGCTTCAGGGTGGCTTAATTCGCCAACCGCGTATCTTTTCCAAACATTCCTTGCGGCTTCTTGCTTAGGCTGTGATTTGTTTCTAAACAAAGTGCGAACAGTTTCCCAAGTCACAGACTGCATTTCCGAAGGATGAACACCGCGCATCGTTGCTGCCTGCCGAACAGCCTCTGCGTGAATTGGGTAATCTCCGGTTGCCCCAGTCGATCCAGTCTTTTTTGACGGATCAATTCCCGTGAGCCACGCCTGACCCTTTTTAGCAAGTTTTTCTTTTGCTTCAGCAGTTGGGGTGGTGCCGAAATTTTGATGAACCGCCTTGGCGCTTGATCCGTGCGGAAGCATTTGCCCCGCCGCCACGGCGTGCGTGTCGATAACAACGCCGTTGGGATCGTGCGGATTGGCAATTACGTTGTAAAATTCCCTGACTTTATGATTGTTGCCAAGGTTTTCGTTTAAGTTTTCAAGAGTTGGGTTTCTGTAAATGCTAATTGCTTTTTCAATCGGCAGATAACTATTCCAAGAAGCAGTGTCTACTTTAGATCCCGATTTATTCATCATCGGGCCTAAAAACTCTCCGGTCGGGCTTAACGATTGATATTCTCTTGGATTGTGAGCTTCATCAAAAGCTCGAATCCACATAGATGCTTTTTTCTCGCCGTCTGGCCCCGACAGAACTTCTTTTAATGTTTTCCCGTCAACATCAGACCAGTTTACGCCTGGAACATTAGCGGTAGTTTTTATTTCAGGTAATCCGTTGCCCTTAGACCCACCGTTACGCACAACGTCAGACATTCCGGCTGTCCAGCCGGTGTCTTGATGATGGGTTAACGCATCCATAACACGTTCGGCCAAAGTGACGTTTTTGTCCCAAGGAGTTTGCGGAGACAAAACTGCCATCATGCCGTGCGCGGCCTCGGGCGGGAGTCCGTGTGCGTCAGCGTATTGATTGCCAAGCGCGTGAGCGGCGCGATACCAGCCCCGGCTCGTCTTGCGTTGATTGACTGGGGTTCGATCCCATAACGCCAAAAGATTCTTTACATGAAAATCCGTAAGGCGTCGTTCAGCTTCTTCTGGAGAAGGCGTCTGCCCTTCTTCACCCGGCGACCACATGGCCGGATGTTGTTCATACATTCTAAGGGCAATATTTTGCCGGTTTTCGGCGGAATGAGAACTTGGAGATACATCCTCACGAGCCGTATCGGGGGCGGGAAGACCCCTGTATCCCGATACGGTCGTGGGAAGTAACGCAGAAACGCCTACTCGGCTCGGCTTGCCGGGGCTTAACGTGTCTCCGAAACCAACTTCGCCTTCGTGTCCGCCGCCTTGCTTGTGGGCTTCTTCGACAAGGTCTTTGAGACGGGATGCGATTCGTGACTGGAATGCCGGAAGATAACCGGCTGCCGGTGCGGATGCGTTGGGTCGTTCGGATCGGGGTGATATGTTACGGTCATAGTCAACTCCATATTCTGGCATTGCAATATTGGTTGGATAAGCGTGCAAAGCATACTTGCCGCTTAAGGCCTTGTCCATAGAGAAAGCCTTTTGATGGGCTTCTTCCCCGCTGTTTCCCGACAAAATGTCCATAAATCCTTGTTCTGGATCAGTCGAGTGTCCGTCAGCAAGACCTTGAGAATTAAGGGTTTTGTAAACTTCATGGGCTTCATCATGCGAAATGTTTTTAGGCAACTGAATACGAACCACGCCACGCGGCTCGCTGCCTTTGAACGGTTTATAGTGAGCCCCCATCGTGGAATCTTGACTAAAAATATGTCCAATTTCGCTTAAGGCGCGGGGCAAATCTTTTTCATCGTAGGGGTGAAAATTGTAATTTGGATTAGAGTATCCGTTAAATCCGCCGACGCCTTTGCGGACTTCTCCTTGAATGCCACTGGTTCTTTGCCAGTCGCTTAAATGCTCACCAATTATTTTATTAGAAATTGCTTCTTTTGCTTGAGGATGAAGAGTTTCCCAAGAAGATTGCAATTGAGGATTAACGGTTTCGCCGGGGGCAACTTCAAAATAAGAAGATGACGGTTCTTGAGGCGCAGTTTGCAAGCCGCCAACCGCAGCCATGCCTCTCGCCGTCAGAAGCGCAGCGCGGATGGCTTGGTCTTGGTCGTG
>Ga0181346_1001024_pt1 | contig 12330 bp, 17 predicted proteins | sample Su13VDMM15DN_FD_130100 | JGI IMG/M metagenome (GOLD analysis project Ga0181346, IMG submission 130100) | Freshwater viral communities from Lake Michigan, USA - Su13.VD.MM15.D.N | ecosystem: Environmental > Aquatic > Freshwater > Lake | place: USA: Michigan | collected 2013-07-15 | reverse complement strand
GTTAGAGATACATCTCTCATTACGTATACAATATACAGCTTTGTTTTAGATTACACAAGCACTATTTGCTAACCAACTGATAATCAACGACATTGTTTTTATGAGATTGGTATGACACTTTTGGGACAAAGAATATATAATTATTAGTGTAATAGATGATGAAAATATATTTGTAATTGTGGAATATTAGTCGTATATTTGATATAACAAAAAGATTAAAGCAGTATCGCTCTCACTTGATATGATACTTAAAAATATACAAAGGTATGTATTGAAATTGGATGTGAGAGCCCAATGGATATATGTACCTTTTTTAGTTTAAAAAAATATGAAAGATTTAAAAAGAAAGTTATTAAGTAAAACAGTTGGTAAGAACGCGTATTGGTCACTTAATAAACAATTAGTAAGAAACATTGGATTAGAAGCAACTCTTATATTACAACATATAATTGATTTACAGGAAGTATTTGCTAAAAATGAAATATTTCAATCACAACCAAATATGGCTACTGAATTGGGGATTAGTGAATATTCAGTTAAAAACAAAATAGTAGAATTAAATAAAGCTGGATATATTACTATCGTTAAAAAAGGAGTACCTTGTAAGAACTATTATTCTACAAATGATGATAAAATAATTGATATTATAGTCAACGGACTAGATAGTACGAAATCAACGGACTTGTTAGATGACTTCATTGATACCGTTGAAACCAACGTTTCAGTTAGCGTGAAATCAACGGACTTGGTCATATCAAATCAACCGTCAAGTGATACCGATATAGTATCCACTATTACTAAGAATACAAATAAAAAATACAATAAAGAATACCAAGCTAAGAATGTAGTTGATACTGCTACTGATACATTATATTTTGATTATAAAACTAAAATTGAAGAAGATAATGAATTTAAAAATATTCAGTTAGCAGAAGTGTATAAAACTAAAAAGTTATATAATACAATACCAGATAATCCTAATATAGCTATGATACAGTTTAATAATTTATTTGGAAATACAGAATAAAAGTGGTATATTTACAATAATATAATTACAATCCGATGACACTTTTGATTTTGAAAACAATATTTATACTAAACGAATGGCAAATAATAAAGAAACAAAACAATGTGGAGAATGTAATGAGTTAAAACCAATTACTCAATTCTCTAAAAATAGGTCAAGCACTGATGGATTACAAAAAAAATGCAAACAATGCAATTCAAAAGATAATTTCCAATTCAGGACCGAAAAGCCGGAGCATCATATGGAATGGCAAAAGAATAATCCACAGCAACACAATCGTAATGTTGAAAGATATAGAAAAGCGGATAAATCCTCAAAGATCTATTCAATATGTAATCCAAATGGAGAGTATTATATTGGAATGACCAATGCGCACGTGAATGTTAGAATGTCAGAACACCGACAACATTTTAGAAGAAATAATGGTCAGTTGCCAAATTTACACAAATCATTTGATCAATTTGGAATTGACAATCATAAAGTAAATGTTCTATTAGAATTAGAAGGAATAGATAAAACCCAATTACGATTTATAGAGAAAGCATTCATCCAATCATTCCATCAGCAAGGAAAGATTTTAAATAAAAGAATATGAAACCAATTTGTATAATAAAAGCAGGAAACGTTTTAGAAGGGCTTATAAACGTTTTAACACTCGGATGGGGTAAAGATATAGCTGGATATATTGCGTTGAAGCTAGGGTACGCAAACTGTGGCTGTGAAGGACGTAGAATCTTCCTCAATGAACTCTTTGGTTGTGAAGATGGAATAAAGTTATGAATAGAACAGATATAATAAATTATCTTATACAAAGATATAACTACAATTCTTATTTAGAGATAGGAGTTCAATTTCCACATTCTAATTTTGACAAAATAGAAATAAAAAATAAGACTGGTGTTGAACCTTTTCCTATTGAAGATATGCTAAATAAAAGTATTGTAGAATTAACATCAGATATGTTTTTTAAATCATTAGAAACAGATGTTAAATATGATATTATATTCATAGATGGATTACATACACGAGATCAATGTCTTGCAGATATCCTTAATTCACTTAATCATTTATCATCGAATGGATGCATATTAGTACATGATTGCTTACCTACTGCAGAATACCAAACTACAATTGAAGATAATGGTAGAGAATGGACCGGTGATGTTTGGAAAGCAATAGTTGATATTAAAAATAAAAGTGGAATAGAAGTTTTAACAATAGATACCGATTGGGGAATTGGATTTATAAGAAATAATAAAGAAGGAGTACCGATAGAATGGTTAGGTAATTTAGACTGGGAGGAATATACATTTTATAAGTATGAACTATTAAACATCAAAACCATTGAAGAATGGAAAACATTATTAACAAACAAATAAAAACAATATGAACACAACTTTTAAAGTAGAAAAAGCCAGATTAGATGGATTTAATGTTAAACCTAAAGGATTAGACCCAAACTCATTATATGCAGTTGATTGGAGTAAGATGGAATCAGTAAATGACATGGTCTTAATCTTAGCTTCCATGGGCATTGGATTTCCAGGTAATCATCCGAATATACAAAAACTAACACCATTCCTTAATTTAGAAAATCCATTTCCAATTCAATCACAAACCCCTCAACCGGAAGCAAAACCACTTCAATTACCAAAACTAAAGCCAGTAAAATAATATGGAAGAATCCAAATATCATCCGCTAACTTTTGAAGAATATAAAGAGTTAAAAGAAAAGATGGAAACTATATCTCTAAATCTACCTGATAATATGTTAGGATATGTTTGGAACAATTACAATAAATTAAATGGTACTAATATATCACAACCGTGTGGTTGTCAATCAGCAGCATCGCATTGGAAAGGGGCAATTAATTTACTAAAAGATTGGGTAAAAGCAAGAGTATAATATGAATGAAGTAACCGGTAGTATTCAAATGGAATGTGAAAGAAGATTAACTAATCTATATTCCGAATCACATAATTGGTTAATCCAAACTGCTAATAAAGTTACTAAAAACAAATTAGAATCACAGGATATATGTCAAGAACTTTATGAGTATCTTCATAGCAAATGTAATCCTAAACTATGGTGGGGAGCAAATAGCTATAACCTACAATACTGTGCCAAATTCCTACGTCATAGATACCTCAACAAAACAAAGAAACTAAATCGTACAACCTATGTAGCAGAAATATGGGATACTGAATTGGACATACCTTATGATACTGAAAAAGATTTAGAAATACAAAAGGCGTATGATGATGTAATGGAAGAGTTAAGACATTTAGAAAAGACAAAGATGTGGGCATCATCAAAGTTATTTAGTTTATATTGGTGTTCAGAAAAGACGCTAGAACAAGTTAGTAAAGATATAGGTATTAGTAAGAGCACAACATTCTTAGCAGTAAAGAAGATCCGATTACATTTAAAAAAAATAATAGACAACCCATATGAGTAAACTTAAAAAGTGTAGAGTAATCAGTTGTGGTGTCCAATTTGAAGATTATAAGCAAGGTAATATATGTAGGGTATGTAGAAGGATTAATTATCAAGCATATCAGCAACGAAAACGGTTAAATAAAGAACCAAATACTAATGACCACCGTCAACCATATCCATATGCTCCTACTGAAAGGAGTAGAAGGTTCCGGATAGTAAAAAAACAATTATCTCTTTTTAATAATAGGGATGATTGGAAACGGTATCTTACGGATAAATTAGACGAATTATTTGAAGATAAGCCACTAATTGTTTGGATATTTTCCCGTAAACAATTTAGTTTAGATAAATTGATGGTAGATGAGGAAGGAGAAGTGGTAATCCCTACTGAACTAAAAAGAGTAGGGCGTCCACCGTTGGACATAAATGGAACTAAGATATCAAATGCCGATGCGTGGGAACGGATTGAACGTGAGATAGATAAAGCATCCACTCGTAAATCCAAACCCGTTAGCGCACATTAAAATGAGTAATAAAATAAACAAATACCCACTGACCGCATTGATGGTTGGATATATAATTATACTTTTGACAATAATAATAATAAAGTTATGAAAACACCTTCACCTACAAAGATAATAGTTGGTGTTATATAATTAAATAATATAAATAAAAATGCCATTTCAAAAAGGTCATAAGTTAGCAAAAGGTAGACCGGTAGGTGCAATCAATCGTTCTACGGAAATGATGAAGCTCACAATTGCGAGAGCAGTTGATAATACACTTAACACATTATCAGCAGATTTAGAAAAGATTAGGAAAGAAGACCCAGAACGTGCAATAGAACTGGCACTTAAACTAATGGAATTCACCCTACCTAAATTAAGTAGGACGGAGATGAGAGCAGAGATAGAGCAGAAGATTCAGCAGATTAGCATCAATATAAATAAATCAGGTAGTGAATATTGAAATTAATACTACAATCACTTTTGAAAACTTACTTGAATCCAATAGTAGAGTTACTCAACATATAGGGGGAACTCGTAGTGGAAAGACATACGCAATACTTTCGTACGTTATTGTAGAGGGGCTTAAATCCCCTCAAATCATTACGGTGGTGCGTAGAACCATCCCATCACTTAAACGTACTGTAATCAAAGATTTTACTGATATACTAAAAGGATTAGGAATATGGAATGAAGATAATTTCAACATATCAGATAGAACATACCGATTAGGAGATAGTACCATTCAGTTTATTAATTCAGATGATCCGGAAAAGCTAAGAGGCTTAAAATCTGACCTACTCGTAGTTGATGAGGCATCGGAATTGGATGAGGAGAGTTACTTTCAGTTAAGAATTCGTACATCAGGTAAGATAATACTCGCATACAATCCGACAATCTCACCACAACATTGGCTTAGAAAGATGCAGGATTGTGAAAGGTTTGTTACCACATATAAGGATAACCCATACCTACCTGCTGATATGGTTAAAGCAATTGAAGAATTACAACACACAAACGATAAACAATGGAAAATCTATGGACAAGGTGAATTTGCAGCAAATGATAAAGCTATTTTTGAATTTGAGTTGGTTAATGTTATTAATGGTGAGTTTATTGCCTTTGGTTTTGATGTTGGCTATTCTAATGACCCCAGTTCATTGGTTGCAATATACAAAGAAGGTAATGAATTATATTTGGAAGAACTACTTTATGAAAAGGCTCTCGTCACTTCAGACATTGTTGATAAGTTCAGAAAACTCGAAATTGATAAGTCACACGAAATCTTCTGTGATTCATCAGAACCCAGACTTATTGAAGAGATCTACCGAAGTGGATTTAACATCAAACCTGTTGTTAAAGGACCAGATAGTATCCGTTTCGGTATTGGAGTAATGAAGAACTATAAGATTAAGATATTAAGAACTTCTCAAAATCTAATCAATGAGATGTATGCCTATCAATACATAACTGACAAGTATGGTTATGTTACTGATAAACCCGAAGGTGGATTAGACCATGCAATAGATGCAGCAAGATATGCGGTAATGATGAAACTATCTGTTAAGGCACAAAGGAAAGGAACATACGCTATATCAGTTGGTAAATATAGTAACTTTTAATTATGGATGATATACAACAAATGTGGGCAGCAGAAGAGATACGACAACTAATACTCTACACAAAGGAACTGCAAGGAGAGAACGAAGAATTGAGGGCAAAGATGATAGCTATGGATGCCTATGTAAAGAATGCAGATGCTAAAATAAGAAGATATGAAACTTTTATACAACAAATAACACATATAGAATGAAACAAACAATCCAAATAGTAACGCCGAATGATTATTCAGCGATAACACTTAAACAATATCTCCTACTACAAAGAGATTTAAAAGCATACGAAGGAGATAAGGAAGCCATAACTGCTACTCTATTCTATCATCTATGTGGAGTAACGCCTGATATATTAAGAAAGATAGATACACAAACATTTACTCAAATAAGTGATAGGTTGTTTTCTTTTATAGCTCAAAATGAATTTGACTTACAAAGGTTTGTCACAATAGGTGGAGTAGAATATGGATTTGAACCTGATTTATCTAAAATGGCATATGGTGCGTATGTTGATATATCAAAGTATGAAAAGCTGGATATAGATGAAGATTGGAAAAAGATAATGAGTATACTATACAGACCGGTAACGAAGAAGATAGGTAAACTATATGATATACAACCATATACAGGTGATGAAGAGAATGAGCATTGGAATGATGTAAATATGGGAGTTCACTTTGGAGCACTGTTTTTTTTTATCAATTTGTCAAAGGTCTTATTGAATACTACCCTGAAATCTTTGATTCAGCAGGAGGAGATACCACCGAACATCAAATCAATTTTAGTAGAAAGTGGGGAAATTATCAATCAATTATAACTCTAAGCAGGGATAATCTGATGATGATAGATGATATAGTAAAGCAACCATTAGAGAAATGCTTACTATACTTAGCATTCCATTCAGATAAGATACAATTAGAAAACATATTACATAGAGAATCACTTAAAAGAATTGGATAATGATTTATCCATTTAGTATTGTTAATACTAATAAACATAATATTATGGGAATTTGGAGTAATTCACGCAATGGTAATTTAAGATACTCTGTCAATAGAGAGAACGCAAGTGGAATATATCTCGGACCTACAAGAGGATTAAGTTCACCAAAGAATAGTAGAAGAGGTTGTCTTTGTTTAAATGAGGATAGATACGGAAGAGATTGTTGTGGTGGTGCTTTAATGCAGCAAGGTGTTGGTAACATACAAGGAACACCATTAGGAGCATTCTCTGAAGGATACGATGATGGATTCAACGTTGATTCACCACTATAACTTAAACCCAAAAGAACATGCCTTTAAATAAACCCGCATTACAAGCGTTAAATCAGGAGAACTTTCCTGATAATACACAACAGTTAATTACACCTGAACTCCTACGAGAGTTTAATAATGAGATGATTAATTCGATGGAATTAACTCAAAGTATGGATAATTACGCCAATTTGGGAACGGCTAATATTTTCTATGGTGGTAATCAAAGTATAGCAAAAGAATATAAATTATTTACAAATGGTCTTTATTGGGATAATAATACAGCAGGATATAATAATTTAGAAATAATTAATTCCATTACAGGTAACATAGATATCGCAGCGTTAGGTGGTGGAGTAAGAATAGTAAGTTCATCTCTTAACATAACCAATGGAACATTTACTGCATCTTTAGCAGAAGGATTTACATATGTTGGTAATAGTAGTGGTAGAAGTGTATTGGTAGCTACATCTTCATTTATTGATACATTTAATAGTAGTTCATTAGTAACAACTTCTTCATTCAACTCTTATACTCAATCAACGAATATAAGGTTAGCTAACTTAGAAAGTACATCGGCTAGTGTGAATGTATCAATTAGTAATTTAAACTCCACGACGCAGAGCTTAAACACCTCTATATCGAATCTAAATCAATCTACTGCATCACTTAATACTTCAGTAACTAATATAAACACTGCAACTGCAAGTTTATTTACTTCCGCTAGTTTAGCATTAACTACTGCTTCATTTAGTGGAAATACTTTAACATTCACAAAAGGAAACGGAACTACATTCGGTGTAGTTATACCTGATGTTAGTGGTAGTACAATCAATACAGGCTCATTTGTAACTACATCTTCATTTAACGCATACACACAAAGTAATGACCAAAGAGTTAGTTCATTAGAAACCAATTCGGCAAGTGTTAATATATCAATAAGTAATATAAATACATTTACTCAAAGTGCTAATATATCAATCAACGCATTAAATGCAGCAACATCTTCATATGCAACATCTGCAATTACCGCAAGTAGTTTAGTAACCGCATCTGTAAGTTTGAATACAATTACATTCACTAAAGGAGATGGAACAACATTTCCTATTACTGTAAATACAGGTAGTGGTGGAGGAGGTTCAACTAATACGGGTAGCTTATTAGTAACCGGTAGTGTTAGTGGTAACGTATTGACATTTACAAAAGGTGATGCATCTACATTCAATTTAACAGTAGAAACAGGTAGTGGAGGAACAATCAATACAGGCTCATTCGCAACAACCGGCTCTAACACATTTAGAGGTAATCAAGATATAACAACCGCTGGTAATACTCAATTAAATATTATATCAACAGGAGGTGGACAAGCTAATTTAGATTTCCAAGCACCTAATGCTAATTTTAACGCATACGGAGATTTTAATATTATCAACAACGGACAATTTGGTGGAAGTGGAAGTATAAAGATATTGACAAAAGCCAATGAAATGATATTGGCTGCAGATGGAGGCTTCCGTATGGGAGTGACTAATGGTGTTGGTAATGGTATAGATAATAGTGGAGCAATTACAATAAATGTACCATCTGGTAGCCAACAATTACAATTGACAGGAAGTTTAGTTGTATCAAATACTTTAACCGCTTCATTAGCACAAGGATACGCGTGGGTTGGTAATAGCAGTAACATTTCTACATTAGTAGCAACCTCTTCATTTGGAAGTGGTGGTAGTATCAATACAGGTAGTTTTGCAACAACCGGCTCTAACACATTTACAGGAACACAAACAATATCAACTGGGAATTTAGTAATGCCTAATGGGTTTAGTATCAGTGCACCATCAGGTGATATTACAAACTTATCTTCGGCAGGTACAATTCAATTTATTACAGAACCACCAGCAGGCCCTGGTGGAACTAATGATATAAAGTTTATCAATAGAGTAAGTGGTAGTTCAATCATATTTGAAAATACACAGACTGGTGCAGGTAATAGAATAGATTTAACAGGTGGAGAGATTAGATTAACTGCAGCTGTTGCATCTGGTTCTAATGGTAGAATAACTATTGGAAGTAATACAACACAAATAAATGCACAATCTACACCAATACTTGCAGCGGCAATTACATCATCTGCTTTATTAGTAAATGGTAATTTAACTGCATCTCTACAACAAGGTTATGTTTGGGCAGGTGGTATAGGTGGTGTATCTACATTAGTAGCAACCTCTTCATTTGTTGGTGGAGGTGGAGGAACAGGAGCAACATTAGGAGCAAATACATTTACAGGTTCGCAAACATTTGCAGATGCAGGTGGTAATGCATCTACATTAGTATCTACATCAGGTAGTTTAATGTTAGTTGCAAAAACATTTACATCTGCATCAGCACATTTATCTTCATCAGCTGGGACATTTGTAAACTTAATATTTAAGGATAATAGTAATACTGCTGATACAATTATATCGGGTAGTGCAAACATATTCACTAATCCATCAGCAGTAACTGCAGGATTTAAGCGATATATGACTAGTAATAACATATTCACTGCAGTAGGAGCAGTTCCACAGATTTCACAATCTATGGGGTTCTCTCCAACGGTAAGTGGAAACGTTGGTGCAGGTACTATTACAATGAGAGGACCAGTTAGTTCATCTACATACACCATAAACAATAACATAAATAATGGTGCTATAAACATAGGATTCAGTGCAGCACTTCCTGCAGATAAATTAATTTCTGGTATTGATGTACGCGGAAACGTAATAGGTTCATCCGGACAAATAATTGTAATAGCAAACCAAACTCACCTAACAGGTAGTTCCTCAAATGTTCAAAACAATATACTATTAGCAAATGGTATTTTAGAATTGAGTTCATCAGCAATTACATTTAATTCAAACTACGTAGGTAATACAACTACTATAAAAAACGCATTCTTTTCTTCATCTGTTGGATTAGGGATAGTTCAAGTAACCAATAATCAATTTCTTGGTGGGACTACAGTAGTATTAGCAGGTTCACAAAGTGTAGGTACAACAAATGCGGTACAATTCATCGGAAACACAGTAGGTGGTTTTACCAACATACTATATCCAAATACACAAACACCGCAAGTAAGTGGTAGTAATGCATATCATTCATTAGCTAGAACCTTTATATTCGGTCAAAGTTTAGTAATAACCGGTAGTAGTTTGATAAGCGATTTATCAACAATGGGTTCAGCATTCATTGGTAGATTCGGTGTAGATGATGGTATTCGTAATAGAACCTCTGATACTGTATTCTCTGTTGGAACAGGTATATCGGGTAGTGCAACTACAAGAAAAACCGGTTTACGTATTGATTCAGGCTCTAACTCATACTTTGAAGGTTCATTAAACGTAAGTGGAAGTACCGTATTCACAGGCAGTGTAAAGGTAGCATCAACATTCCAATTAAACTTACCAACAGGTTCTAATCAGCAAGCAGGAACGGCAGTATTAGATGGTGGAATTCCTTCACAAGTTGTAGTTAGTAACTCTATTGTAACTGCAAATAGTATAATAATGTTGACTAAACAAAGTAATGCAGAAATAGCATCAGTATCTATATCATCAAAAGGTAGTGGAACATTTACAATTGTATCATCAGGAGTTTCAGATACTGATACAGTAGGATGGTTCATTATAAACAACTCATAAAATAAAATAACTATAAATAAAACAAACTATGTTAATCATAGTATAAACCAAAAATTATGAACGCAAATTCAGTATTAAATAAGATAATGACTCTTTTATCATTAGATGAAGAAGTTAATATGACTTACGCAAAACTAAAAGACGGAACAATCGTTGAATCTCCTACCTTTGATGTAGGTGAAGTATTAGAAATAGTATCAGAAGATGGTACTAAATCCCCAGCTCCAGACGGAACTCACGAGTTAGCTCTTAAAGATGAATCAGGTAATGAGAACTTAATTAAAGTAATCACTAAAGATGGTAAAATCGTAGAAAGAGAAAACGTTGAGTTAGAAGAAAAACCAATGGAAGAAGTAGTTGATAAAGAAGCTGATATCAAAAAAGAAGATGATATCAAAATGGCAGATGAAGAAACGGTAGAAGTAGAAGCTTTACCTGGCTCACCTGACCCATTAGTGGAACTACAATACCGTATTGAAGAGATGGAGAAGAAGATGGAAGAAATGAAACAAAAGTTTGAATCAGCATATCCATCAGAAGGGCAAGAAGTAAGTTCTTTATCACCTAACCCATCATTAGAAATGGCTGCAGAGCCTGATGAGGAAGAGGAAGAAGAAGAATTACCAAAGTTAGATGGAGCTCCAGTTGATGTTAATTTAGCAGCAATTGAAATTAATAGTAAGAACTTTGGTCAAAAAGAAAAATCAATGCATAATTCTGTATTATCAAAATTATACAGATAATAAAAATATTTTAAAATCATTTAAAAAAAATTAACAAATGAACAATTTATCAAACAAAAGACTCCAAAAGTTCGCTGAGCCAACAATTACGGCTACAACGTATTCAGGAGAATTTGCGGGTCAATATATAGCAGCAGCTTTATTGTCAGCAAACACATTAGACAAGAAGTTAGTAACTATCATGCCTAACGTGAAATACAAAGAAGTAATCCAAAAGGTTGCTACTTCAGGTATCGTACAAGACGCATCTTGCGACTTCGTAACTTCAGGCTCTGTAACTTTAACAGAAGCTGTTATCACTCCAAAAGAATTACAAGTTAACCTTACTTTATGTAAGCAAAACTTCGTAGCTTCTTGGCAGGCATTACAATTAGGCTACTCAGCATTCGATGAAATCCCAAAGACATTCAACGATTACTTAGTATCTTATGTAGGAGCACAAGTTGCAGCAGCAACTGAAACTTCAATTTGGCAAGGTACTACCGCAACCAATGGTGAGTTCGGTGGATTCCAAAATTTACTTTCTGCTTCAATAGCAGCAGGTGGAGCAACAGCAGTATTGCCAGCATTGACTGGTTCAGTTATCGATTCAGGCTCAATCACATCAGCAAACGTAATCAACAAAATTGGTAACGTTTACAACACAATCCCTAACACAGTATTTGGTAAAGAAGATTTAGTTATCTATGTTTCAACAAACGTAGCTAAAGCTTATCAAACTGCATTAGGTGGTAACGCAAATCAAAGTGGCTTTAATACGCAAATGAACGTGGGCGAGAAGCCGTTTAACTATCAGGGTATTGAAATCGTAATGTGTCCAGGTATGGCTAGTAACAAAATCGTTGCAGCTCAAAAATCTAACTTATTCTTCGCAACAGGTTTATTATCTGATTATAACGAAGTAAGAGTTTTAGACATGGCTAACATTGATGGTTCGCAGAATTATCGCATCGTAATGAGATATACGGCAGGTACACAAATCGGTATCGGTTCTGACATCGTTTACTACGGAGCATACTAATATAATATTCACAAATTAAAACTTAATCATTATGCCTTGTAATT
>Ga0181346_1001021_pt1 | contig 12363 bp, 4 predicted proteins | sample Su13VDMM15DN_FD_130100 | JGI IMG/M metagenome (GOLD analysis project Ga0181346, IMG submission 130100) | Freshwater viral communities from Lake Michigan, USA - Su13.VD.MM15.D.N | ecosystem: Environmental > Aquatic > Freshwater > Lake | place: USA: Michigan | collected 2013-07-15 | reverse complement strand
TTGATATCTTCAACATCTACAATCACAAGTGCTGCCAACATCACAGGCGGTAATGTATTAACTGGTGGCCTGATAAGTGCCGCTTCAACTGTGACCGGTTCAAGTTTGTTGGGTTCAGTAGCATCGCTGAGTGGCAATATCACAGGTGGCAACTTGTTATCCGGTGCTATTGTATCTGCTAGTGGTAACATTCAAGGTGGCAACATCCTAACCGCTGGTCTAATATCAGCAACTGGCAACATTCAAGGCGGCAATGTAAACACCAATCAGATACGCAATGTTTCTGGTAACTTATTGGTTGGTGTAACCGCTGGTAACTTGTTGTTACAACCCAGCGGTAACGTTATATTGAGTGCCAACACTTATATCAACAATTTGGCATATCCTTTTGCTTCCACAGATGCGGCAACCAAAGAATACGTGGATAACTTGGCCACAACTGCTATTGCATATCACGAAGCAGTAAATGTGGCCACCACAGCCAACTTGGCCACTACCACAGGCGGCGCAATTACCTACGCTCAACCCAACGGCGTAGCCAATGGTATTGGCGCGACAATTACCACAACTGGCACATTCGACTTGATTGATACTGGCAACGTACAGACCTTGGGCACACGTATCTTGGTCAAGAACGAAGGCAACGCAGTATTCAATGGTGTGTACACCTGGTCAAATGCTACAGTGATTACTAGATCAACTGACACAGACCAATACGGTGCAAACAGTGCAGAAGAATTTAGTATCAACGACTACTTCTTTGTGCAAAGTGGTAACGTCAATGCCGGCTCTGCTTATATTGTTGACTCACCCACGGGCACAATCACATTTGGTACATCAAACATTGCTTTCGCCCAATTCAGTTCAAGTCAAGTTTACACAGCCAATACTGCAGCCGGTATCAGTTTAAATGGTACAGTAATCAATGCCAAGACAGATAACGTTACCACAGCATTTGACGGTGGTGGTAACATTATTGTCAAAGCAAGTGCAAACTTAACAACACCTAATATTGGTGCGGCAACTGGCACAAGTTTAAGTGCAACCGGTAACATAACTGGTGGTAATTTAATGACTGCTGGACTGATATCAGCCACTAGTACCATTACCAGTGCTGCCAACATCACTGGCGGTAACATCTTAACAGGTGGCTTGGTTAGTTCAACTGGCACTGTTACTGGCTCAAGTTTACTTGGTTCAGTAGCATCGCTGAGTGGCAACGTCACAGGTGGCAATGTCCTAACAGGTGGATTGATTAGTGCGGCTGCTACAATTACAGGTGGTAATTTAGCCACAGGTGGCACAGCAAGTGCCGTCGGCAACATCACCGGCGGCAATGTTTTAACTGGTGGAATAATCTCTGCAACCGGTACAGTTACAGGTTCAAGTTTACTTGGTTCAGTAGCATCTCTGAGTGGTAATGTCACCGGCGGTAATTTATTAACTGCTGGATTAATAAGTGCCACTGCTAACATAACCGGTGGCAACGTGTTGACAGCAGGATTAATCAGTTCAACTGGTAACATTACATCAGCAGGTAATATCGCAGGTGGCAACGTGTTGGCTACTACTGCCATGTATGTTGGCGGTGACAGTGTATTAACAGTAAATTCAACAGTTGATGGCGGAACATACTAATTAATACTGGACTGGGTTACATATGACAAACACAGTATTAATTAAACGTTCAAGCACAGCCAATGCAGTACCAGTGGCCGGCAACCTAGTTGCGGGTGAACTGGCCATAAACTTTACTGACGGCAATTTATTTTATAAAAATGCTGGTAATGTTGTCACAGTAATTGCCAGCAACCAATTTAGTTCAGTAACTGGTAATGTAACCGGCGGCAACATCTTGACCGGTGGAGTAATTTCATCTGTTGGCACAATTACGGGTTCAAGCCACTTGGGTGCTGTTGTTTCGGTAACTGCCAACATCACTGGTGGTAATGTTTTAACGGCTGGACAAGTAAGCGCAACTGGTAACGTAACCGGTAACTTCTTCATTGGTAACGGATCGCAATTAACGGGCATTGTAACGTCAGCCGGTTCCAGCATTGTCAATGGCACATCCAATGTGGTTGTAGCCGCAAGTGGCAACGTCACTGTTAGCGTAGGCGGCACAGGCAATGTGGCAGTATTTGCTACTTCGGGTGAATATGTAACTGGATTGATATCAGCAAGTGGTAACGTAACTGGTAGCAACTTATTAACAGGTGGAGTACTTTCGGCTGTTGGTAACGTAACAGGCGATTATATTTTTGGAAACGGTAGCCAATTAACAGGGATTTCGTCGAGCGGCGGAAATCTTTGGGTAGTTGGCAGAATAGCAACATATTATGTACCAATTTTGTTTGGTATATTAAACATAATTGGTCGAACTGGAAACATAGCGGTGACAATCAACGCATAAATACATAATAGGAATATAAAATGGCCAATCGTTTTCCGTTAATCGTCAATACCACAAGTGGAAATAGTGTTCAAGAACTTCCAGCAGGTGATTTTTTAGATTTAAGCAACAGCGGAATATCCAACAGCGGTAATATTTCAGTAAGTGGATTAGTCAGTGCCACAGGCAATGTAACTGGCGATTATATTTTGGGCAATGGTGCGTTACTAACTGGTGTTATCACCAGCGTTGCCAATATCAACAACGGCACATCAAATATCACTGTGGTCAGTTCAGGCGGTAATATCACAACCAGCGTGGCTGGCAATGCCAACATTGGTGTATGGTACGGCAGTGGTTTGAGCATCACCGGCGATTTGACTGTGTCAGGCAATGCTACACTGAGTGGCAACATCCTGGGCGATAGAATTACAAATGGTACTACCAGTTTAGAAATTCAGACAGCCGGGGGCAACGCTAACATCAACGTAGGTGGCACAGGTAACTTGGCGGTATTTGCCCCGGGTAACTTGTTTATGACAGGTAACATCACACCCAGCGCCAACGTCACGTACGACCTAGGTACAACAAGTCAACGCTGGAAAGACCTGTACTTGAGCAATAGCACAATTTACTTGGGCAATGCTCAAATCAGTGCCAACGCTACCGCGGTCACAATTACCAACCCTGCAGGTGGTACGACAGTATTGGCTGGCACAGACGGCGAAACTTCGGTAACTGGCGCAACAGTCAGTGCAACTGGCAACGTCACTGGTGGCAATTTATTGACAGGTGGATTAGTATCAGCCACATCAACTATTACGTCAGCGGCAAATATCACAGGTGGTAATGTTTTGACTGGCGGATTGATATCTGCTACCAGCACAATCACAAGTGCTGCCAACGTCACAGGTGGTAATGTCTTGACTGGCGGATTGATAAGTGCTACATCAACCATAACTGGTGGCAACGTCATAACAGCCGGATTAATTAGTGCCACAGGTAATATTACCACAGCAGGCACATTTTTTGGTACTTTTTCTGGTAATATCAGCGGTAATTTGACAGCCCCGGGTGCAAACACACAGGTTCTCTTTAATAATTCAGGCAACGCCGGTGCTGCCGCTGGATTCACATTCAATAGTGCATCAAACCTTGCAACAGTCACAGGTAACATTTCAGGTGGCAATTTATTGACTGGGGGATTGATCAGTGCTACATCAACAATAACAAGTGCTGCCAACATAACAGGTGGTAATGTCTTATCAGCCGGATTGATTAGTGCCACTGGCACAATCACATCAGCCGCCAACATAACCGGTGGAAATATATTAACTGGTGGATTGATAAGTGCAACTGGCAACGTCACAGGTGGCAATTTATTGACAGGTGGATTGATATCAGCCACATCAACTATCACAAGTGCCGCCAACGTTACAGGTGGCAATGTATTAACAGGTGGACTTGTCAGTGCTACTGCCAACGTAACTGGTGGAAATATATTAACTGGTGGATTAATAAGTGCAACTGCTAACATAACCGGTGGTAATGTTTTAACGGCTGGATTGATTTCAGCAACATCAACAATCACCAGTGCAGCCAATATCACAGGTGGTAACGTACTAACAAGTGGTATAGTAAGTGCTACATCAACAATCACAAGTGCGGCAAATATCACAGGTGGTAATTTGTTGACAGGTGGCTTAGTATCAGCAGCCGGTACTATCACTGGCACAAGTCATTTGGGTGCTGTGGTATCAGTCACAGCCAACGTTACAGGTGGTAATGTCTTAACAGCCGGATTGATATCAGCAACAGGTAACGTTACAGGTAATTACATACTTGGTAATGGTGCGCTACTAACTGGCGTGATTACTAGCGTTGCCAACATCAACAACGGCACATCAAACGTTACTGTGGTCAGTTCAGGCGGCAACATCACAGTTGGCGTAGGCGGCACAGGCAATGTGGCAGTATTTGCTACTTCGGGTGAATATGTAACTGGTGTTGTAAGTGCTAGTGGCAACATAACCGGCGGCAATGTTCTAACAGGCGGATTAATAAGTGCTACTTCAACTGTTACTGGCTCAAGTTTACTTGGTTCAGTAGCATCGCTGAGTGGTAACGTAACTGGTGGCAATGTCCTAACAGGTGGACTGATATCAGCAACTGCCAACGTCACAGGTGGCAATGTCCTAACAGGTGGACTGATATCAGCAACTGCCAACGTCACAGGTGGTAATGTCTTAACAGGCGGGCTGGTTAGTGCAACTGCTAACATAACAGGTGGCAACTTGCTAACTGCTGGCGTAATATCAGCAACTGGCGCAATAACCTCAGCAAGCAACATAAGTTTGACTGGCAACATTGTTGATGGCGGCGAATTGTGGGTCAATACCTCGGCCAATGGCAATATCAACCTCAATGTAAATGGCACCGGTAATGTCAACATACCCACTGGTATTTTAAGTGTCACAGGCAACATACAAGGTGGCAACTTACGCACTGGTGGCCTGATCAGTGCTACGGCCAACGTTACCGGTGGCAATTTGTTATCCGGTGCCATTGTATCAGCAGTGGCCAACATCACAGGTGGTAACTTGTTGACAAGTGGATTGATTTCAGCCACATCAACTATAACTTCAGCAGCCAACATAACTGGTGGTAACTTACTAACTGCTGGTTTGATATCAGCCACTAGTACAATCACAAGTGCTGCCAACATAACCGGTGGTAATCTATTAACAGGTGGGCAAGTGTCAGCAGTGGGTGCTGTCACAGGCGGATCCTTAAGTATCGGAACTGGTAACACAGGCGATGCCATTATCTATGGTAACCTAACAGTTTACGGCAATACCACAACCATCAATTCCAACACAATTACCACCAATGATCTCAATATCACTGTTGGTAACAATCAAAACACAGGTGCCGCACTGAACAATGCTGGTATAGACGTTGGTAACAACAACTTGGCCACCTGGAGATTCAACAACACTACCACAAGTTGGCAAAGTAATATTGCTGTCACACCTGTAGCCAACGCCACATTGGATCTTGGTGGCACCAGCAACTATTGGGGCACAGCCTATTTGAATGCCGCACAGATTGCAACCACAGCCAGTGCTGTGGGCAATGTCACAGGCGGTAACTTGCTGACAGGTGGCTTAGTATCTGCCACAGCCAATGTAACCGGTGGCAATGTATTAACTGCTGGATTGATATCAGCCACTAGTACAATCACTAGTGCTGCCAACATAACTGGCGGCAACATTTTAACTGGTGGGTTGGTTAGTGCAACTGCTAACATAACTGGTGGTAACATCTTAACAGCCGGATTAATAAGCGTAACTAGCACAATCACAAGTGCGGCCAATATCACAGGTGGTAACATCTTAACAGGCGGACTGGTTAGTGCAACTGCTAACATAACCGGTGGTAACTTGTTAACTGCTGGCATAATAAGTGCCACAGGAACTATTACCACAGCAGGCAACATCAGTTTAACAGGCAACATCGTTGATGCAGGTGAACTTTGGGTCAATACCTCGGCCAACGGCAACATTAATCTTAATGTGAACGGCACAGGACAAACCAACATACCCACTGGTATTTTGAGTGTAACTGGTAACATACAAGGTGGCAACGTAAGAACAGCAGGACTTGTTAGTGCCACAGGTACCATAACTGGCTCAAGTTACTTGGGTGCTGTAGTATCCGTCACAGCCAATGTTACAGGTGGTAACATCCTGACAGGTGGATTGGTTAGTGCCACAGGTACCATAACTGGCTCGAGTTTCTTGGGTGCTGTAGTATCCGTCACAGCCAATGTTACAGGTGGCAACTTGCTGACAGGTGGCTTGATATCAGCAACAGCCAACGTAACGGCCAACAATGGTATGTTCACTAACATTGTGAATGTGGCCAGCCATACAGGTGCTGTGGTATCAGTAAGTGGTAACGTAACTGGTGGTAATATTTTAACAGGTGGCCTTGTTAGTGCAACTGCCAACGTGACCGGTAATAACTTGATTGGCACCAATCTAACCCAGAGTAGCAATATTGTGGTCACTGGTGCTATCAGTGCGCCCAATTGGACCACCACTGGTATAGGTATACGAACTGTGAGCAGTGTCTATACAGATTCCACTTCCAACGTCGCAGTCCTGGCCGCCAGCAATCATATTCACGTGTTGGCAACGCCTATATTGGCGGCTGCCAATGCTACTGTGACAACCGTGTCAGCAGCCACATTGTATATTAGTGGTGCCCCAACCGCCGGCAGCAACATGACTATTACAAACCGCTATGCTCTGTTGGTCAATTCTGGCAATGTGGGAGTAACTGCCAACATTGATGGTGGTAATTTAAAAACTGCCGGCATAATATCAGCCACAGCCAACATAACCGGTGGTAACATCTTAACTGCTGGCCTAATTTCGGCCACTTCAACAATCACTTCAGCAGCCAATATCACTGGTGGTAATGTGTTGACAGGTGGATTAATCACCGCAACCGGTAATGTAACCGGTGGAAACTTACTAACTGCCGGATTGATTTCGGCAACTGGTGCAATCATTAGTGCAGGCAACCTGAGCCTGACAGGTAACATTGTTGATGGGGGCGAATTGTGGGTCAATACCTCAGCCAACGGCAACATCAATTTGAACGTAAATGGAACTGGACAAACCAACATACCCACTGGTATTTTGAGTGTTACTGGCAACATACAAGGTGGCAATTTAAGAACTGCTGGATTGATTTCGGCAACCGGTGCCGTAACTGGATCATCGTTTAGTGGTGCAGGAACTGGATTGACCGGTACTGCCTCATCGTTGACTGTGGGCACAGCAACTACTGCTACATCAGCAACCACAGCAGGTACTGTGACCACTGCCGCACAAGGTAACATCACTTCAGTTGGTACATTGACTTCATTGGCAGTAACTGGTAACATCACGGCAGGTAACTTGACTGGTGCGACTCTAGTTAGTGCAACCAACTTGACTGGCACATTGACCACTGCCGCACAAACTGCTATCACTTCAGTTGGTACACTGGGCAGTTTGGCTGTAACAGCCAACGTCTCTGGTGGCAACCTATTAACTGCTGGTATAATATCAGCAACATCAACTATTACCAGCGCCGCAAATATCACTGGTGGTAACTTGTTGACAGGTGGACTAGTCAGTGCCGCAGGTACTGTCACTGGCACAAGTCATTTGGGTGCTGTGGTATCTGTGACAGCCAACATAACTGGTGGTAACTTACTTACAGCAGGACTTGTTTCAGCAACTGGTAACGTCACTGGCAACTTCTTTATTGGCAATGGATCACAATTGACTGGTATATCTGCTGGTAGTGGTACATCAATTAGCAACGGAACATCAAACGTTTCAGTGGTAAGTTCAGGTGGTAACGTCTCTGTTGGAGTGGGTGGAACTGCAAACGTAGCAGTGTTTGCCACAACTGGCGCATTTATAACTGGATTAATATCAGCAAGTGGCAATGTAACAGGTGGTAATGTCTTAACTGGTGGATTGATATCTGCAACATCCACAATCACAAGTGCTGCCAATGTTACAGGTGGTAATGTATTGACGGGTGGCCTGATCAGTGCTACTGGCAACGTAACCGGTGGTAACTTGCTTACTGCTGGCATAATCTCTGCTGCCGGAACTATTACATCAGCAGGCAACCTGAGCCTGACAGGTAATATTGTTGATGGGGGCGAATTGTGGATCAATACCTCAGCCAATGGCAACATCAACTTGAATGTAAATGGTACTGGACAAACCAACATACCCACTGGTATTTTGAGTGTTACTGGTAACATACAGGCTGGTAATTTATTAACCAGTGGACTAGTTACTGCAACTGGTAATATCACTGGTGGTAATATCTTAACAGTTGGACTAATCAGTGCCACTGCTAACGTAATTGCCAATAATGGTATGTTCACTAACATTGTGAACGTGGCAAGTTATACAGGGGCTGTGGTATCAGTAACTGGTAATGTAACTGGTGGTAATGTACTCACAGGTGGCCTGATCAGTGCAACTTCAACAATTACTTCAGCCGCAAACATAACTGGTGGTAACTTACTTACAGCAGGACTAGTGTCAGCAACTGGTACTATTACATCAGCGGCTAATATTACTGGTGGTAACCTGTTGACAGGTGGATTGATCAGTGCCGCTGGTACCATAACTGGCACAAGTCATTTGGGTGCTGTGGTATCTGTGACAGCCAACATAACCGGCGGCAACATACTAACAGCAGGACTAGTGTCAGCAACTGGTAACGTCACTGGCAATTTCTTTATTGGAAACGGATCACAACTGACCGGTATATCTGCTGGCAGTGGAACATCAATTAGTAATGGAACATCAAACGTCAATGTGGTCAGTTCAGGCGGCAATGTTACAGTTGGCATAGGCGGAACGTCAAATGTGGCGGTGTTTGCAACCACAGGAGAATTTGTCACTGGCGTTGTTTCAGCCACGGGCAACATTACAGGTGGCAATTTGGCCACTGCGGGATTTGTAGATGCAGGCATACTTACCACACCAAAAAGCCTGACAGGCAATGTCACACAGTCGGCCAACACCAACGGCGCGGCTTTTTATAATCTGGAAATACCGTCGGGAATGACCATGACTATACCGTCAACAAGTGCGTTTTCAATCATACCATAACAATTTATTAGATAAATACTCAACAGAACAAGGATCAAAAACATGCCAATTACAATAGATGGAACCATAGGAGCAACTGTACCTGCTATATTAAACAATGCCGGCAACGGAGTAGGCAATATCGGCAACTCCAGTGCCTATTTCAACACAGCATTTGTCAAGGCTACAACGGCACAGTATGCTGACTTGGCTGAGGTATACAAAGCAGACGCCCAATATCCTCCAGGCACTGTGTTAGTGTTTGGCGGCACTCAAGAAGTCACAATGAGCACTGTGACTCATGATAACAAGATTGCTGGCGTAGTTTCTACTCACCCTGCTCATGTGATGAATTCAGGACTGCAATCAGAATTCACAGTAGAAGTTGGCCTAATAGGCCGTGTGCCATGTTGTGTGATTGGGCCAATTGCCGCAGGTGATCGAGTGGTATCTAGCAACCATGCCGGTGTGGCTGAACGCTTGGATATGTCACAGTATCAGCCAGGTGTGATCATTGGCAAGGCGATAGAAAGTTATTCCAGTACCGACATTGGTACAATTGAGATTGTGGTTGGTAGACTATAAAGTCTGTTCCACTTGCTGAATTTTTTGTTGCACAGCATCTATATTCATGGTATTCCACAATCCAGGATGCATGGGCCTGGGCCAAGTGCCTGCATCAATCCAGGCATATCCTAAATGTTCATAGTTGAGTATAGGCACAAACTCAGTATCCACAACACAGATCCAGGTGTGATATTCAAAAGCCAGGTCTGCTGATGTAAACTTTTCCAAGGGTATAAGACGCTGGTAAGTGGGAAAGAAACCAAGTTCTTCAATACACTCACGTTCCATACCACCCAACAACGTTTCGCCGGTTTTGATTTTGCCACCGGGTAGACCCCAAGCACCAGGGTGCTTGACGTCATTCCTCAAGAGATAGAGATAACGTTTGGTGTCTCGGCTGCGAAACCACACACCCACTGCCTTCAAAGCACTAGACTCCAGGTGCCGCCCACGTAAACGCCTTGATAACTCTTGACCCAGTCGGTACCAGTCCATTCATACTGAATGCCTGTGGTGATGTTTGTGACATATTGAACAGTTGCCGCTTGAGCAACACTGTTAAAAACAATCTGCCAATAGACACCAGTCCATTCAATAACATCGTTGGCCGATGCCACTAGTGGTTGCCCCACAGACCCCAACCATGCTTCTGGAGGATACAAGTTTTGTCCGGCGTATGTGGCTGCTCCGGTACCTGAACCTGCACCGTTGGCATAAAAACTAATGCCTACTGCGTTACTACCCGCACCGAGTGAAACAAAATTAGTGGTACCCACATATGATATTGTGTAGCGTTTGCCAACAACAAATGTGCCAGCATTGGCGCTGTATGAAACATCGTTACTGCCAGTAGGCTCGGTCAACAAATAGCGTTGACCCACCGCCGGTGCAGGTAATCCATAGTTAGGACCAGAGATCAGTGGATCAATAATGGCAGTGATAGGATCTAGAGTATTTTGTGGAGCTGTGTCTTGGTCAATGTCATAAATCAACAATCGATCATCGTTGGGATTGATCACAATGGTGCCCACAATTGTGGTACCATCCTCTTGATCCAGGCGTATTTGACTGATACCCGGGCGTAACACGCCGTAAGCACTGATCACAGCCGGCCATAGCAGGCTACTGCCTGCCACAATTGCTGTGGGAGTCAAATCATCATTGGCACCATTTGGCACAATAGTACGACCCTGTAAGCATTGTATCTGATTACTAATTACCACAATTTCATAGTTCCACGGAGTCACAATGACTCGAGTTCCTAGCAACAAATCATTGTCTGTGACAGCATTGCTGAGATCACCTTGAGCATCATACATGCTCATGATCACACGTTCTACCACACCCAGTTTCTTGACCTTGGCCGGTGATGAGATCCAGATAGGCAGGCTAAATTTGATAGTGGCCATGTCAATGGGATTCTCTGTACCAATTGGCACAGTTCTTGAAGTCCAGATCACTGACTCTAGATCAACCACGCTCAAACTGGTCCAGTCAATAAAGTTATCGGTGCTTTGCACTTCCAGGCTGGGATTGAACAAGGTCAAGATCTGTTCCAACAACTGCATTTTTTGATTGGTGTTTGACGTCCAGACGTCTAGAGTAATACCCAGTTTGTAAGGCACAGGCATCAGTCGTTCCACAGTAAACGCATTGCCTTGAGTGGTTTCAAATGAGTCAGTTTCAGTATCATAAGCACGTTGGCGCACATTGAGTTTGCTCACATGATATGGCTCTTGCATTCTGGGGCGATCATAATCCAGACTCGACACATAAAAAGTCATGAGTGGTGAGGCTGGCATTGAGTTGCGGCTGTTCTCTTGGATAATAACCTGAGCGTTGCGACTGGCATCTCCATAGCGAACAGGCACACGTATTAGTGCGGCATTGTTCACACCATCTGTTTCGTTGCCGTATTCAATTTGAAAGTTGCTGACAATTCGCGTGAACTGCAATAAAAATCTGCGTATTTGCGCATCGTAGAAGAACATTTGACTCATGATTAACTCGATTTCTGGCCCGGTTGTGTATCAGGTGGCGTATTGGGATCTTGGAAACCTTTCTGGTCTCCATTGTCGGCACGTGGTTTCAGTATCTGGCTGAGACTCTGACGTTGTGGAATATTACCAAGATCTGTTGTGGACGTAGTGTATGTATTGTTCACAAAGCCCGAGCGTAAAGTATCATTGGTGGGTCCGTTATTAAGATTGGTTCGCACTTTGTCTTCAATTTTGACCCAACGTCGACTATCATAACGGAACAAACGATTGGGAAAATAATCCAATCGCAAGCAGTAGTCGCCGGCCACAGCACCCAGTGGGAATTGTACACCACTTGTTATAGGCAAACCATTGGGCGGTACACCGTCTCCGGTCAAGTAACCCACAGTATAGCCATCGGCTCGTGGAGTCACGTTCATACCACCCTGTGTACCATCCACAGTATCGAGACTCTGGTTAGTTAGTGAAGTAGGATTGGCTGGTTGTCCATTGTCCAAAGTAGGCACAACGTAAAGTGGTTTGACATCGTAACCTGACAATGGAACCTCCACATCTGCTTGTGTGAGTATAGCATCGTTGATTTGATTGTCTTTGGTGCGAGTACTAAACACATCGCTTTGTGTAGCCGGATTATATATGGTCCAGTAATTGGTACTATTGATGTCTGTACCAGCCGGAACGTTTTGTAATGCCCGATAGTAAACGTCACCCGAGTTAGTGATCCAAC
>Ga0181346_1001020_pt1 | contig 12372 bp, 27 predicted proteins | sample Su13VDMM15DN_FD_130100 | JGI IMG/M metagenome (GOLD analysis project Ga0181346, IMG submission 130100) | Freshwater viral communities from Lake Michigan, USA - Su13.VD.MM15.D.N | ecosystem: Environmental > Aquatic > Freshwater > Lake | place: USA: Michigan | collected 2013-07-15 | reverse complement strand
GGTAAGAATTCAGAACCTAGAAGCCTCACTCTCCCCTCTTCAAGAGCAGGAAGAAGAGATTCTACTTCACATTCCAAATATCCCTTCTGATTCTACTCCAGATGGGGCAGGAGATTCTGATAATCCTGTAGTTCGCTCTTGGGGAGATGCCAATACCGTTAAGAAGTCTCTAACTCACGATCAGATTGGGGAGACTACCGGAGGTCTATCGGGAGAGGATGGAGTTAAGCTTTCTGGCTCACGTTTTATGGTAATGAGGGGTGATGTTGCCAAGTTAGATCGAAGACTAACTAATTTCTTCCTTGATTGGCATACTGCAAGAGGTTATGCTGAGGTTTCCGTTCCATATATTGTTAACAGAACCTCTATGACCGGTACAGGTCAGCTTCCAAAGTTTGAAGAGGATCTATTTAAGGTAACTGCCAAGCTTGGTGGAGAGGATGGGTTTCTTATTCCTACCGCAGAAGTTCCGGTCACCAATCTTTATCGTGATGTGATTCTGGCAGAGGTGACTCTCCCAATCCGTCATGTTGCTTTTACCCCCTGTTTTAGGGCCGAAGCTGGTTCCGCTGGCCGAGATGTTAAGGGTCTAATCCGACTTCATCAATTTCACAAGGTAGAGCTGGTTTCTTTCTGTAACCCAGCAGATTCTCTTGCTGAACTTGAAAAGATTACTGCCGATGCAGAGTCAGTATTGCAGGAATTGGGCTTGCCATATAGAGTTATTGAGCGTTGCACCGCAGACCTTGGATTTGGCGGATACAAGGGTTATGACATTGAGGTTTGGATGGCTGGACAGGGGGCTTATCGAGAAATCTCTTCTGCCACTCTTTTTTGGGACTTTCAGGCTCGACGCGCAAATCTTAAATATAAGACTGCCGCTGGAAAGAATGAGTTTCTTCATACTCTTAACGCCTCTGGTTTGGCAGTAGGAAGAACTGTTGCGGCAATTATGGAGCTTTACCAGAATGAATCCGGTGGTTTTGATATTCCTGCTGCCCTAAAGGCTAGTTGGTAACTTAATATCAAAAGAATATTCTAAATATAAAGATCTTGATAAGCTTCTTGGGAAGGAGGTTCCATTTGTCACCATTGTTGAGTGGGCCAACAACAAAACCACAAAGGAGTAATTATGTATCGTTCTGAAACTCGTCGTCAGCGTTATGAAAAAAAATCTCAAATTGCACAGACTATGCCTGTATCAATTTGTGCAGTTAACTTTGGTATTGATGAAAATTTGGCACTAACAATTCGTGCTGCCGCTTGTTATGGCGCAGAGTCTGTCATGGTAATTGGCTCTATTCCAGATCACTCTTACTTGCGCCCACGATCTGGCTCTACTATTGATCTTGTTAATTTAAAGCAGTTTTCAAATCCTCATGATTTTTTGCAGTATGCAACTGATAATGATTATCATCTTGTCTCTGCGGAGCTTTGCGAGAACGCAGTTGATATTGTAGATTATAGCTTTCCAATGAATAAGAAAGTTATAATTATAATGGGTAATGAATATACAGGTGTTCCAGCCGAAGTTATTTTTAACTCAGATCCTGTCTATATTAATATGAGAGGGTCTGGGTACTGCCTCAATACTATGCAGACAGGAACTGTATTTTTAAATGAATATAGCAGGCAATATTCAATCTATCTTAGGAGTATTTTAAATGCAGCTTAGTAATCTGCCACTAATAAAATCAACCATTTGTTGGTTCTTGATTCTTTTATTTATCAATATTTCAATCATAGAGTTAAATCCAAGTTTGATTCAATCAGCTATAATTGGATTCTCAGCATCAAGAATTGTTGGTATCACAGTCTATCCGGTTATAAGCTTTTATGTTGATACTTATTATTATGGAAACTACAATGCAAAGTAAAGTATTTTTCATTTCTGATACCCATTTTGGTCATAATAATATTTGTAAGTTTACAACTGATTCTGGAGAAAAACTAAGACCCTGGGAGAGTGCATCTGAAATGGATGAAGCACTTGTCCAGAGTTGGAATGAAACTGTAAGAGAGTGTGATAAAGTATATCATCTTGGCGATGTAGTTATTGCAAAAAAACATCTAGAAACTTTATCAAAGCTAAATGGTAGAAAAATCTTGATCAGAGGAAATCACGATATTTTTGAGGCAAAGGACTACCTTCAATATTTTAAGGACATTAGGGGTGTTCACGTTCTTAATGGTATGATTTTAAGTCATATTCCAATTCACGAAGAGTCGCTAGCCAGATTCTCCATCAATGTTCATGGTCATTTACACTCTCGTCGCGTCATGAAGGACGGTCAGATTGATCCAAGATACTACTCAGTTTGTGTAGAGCAGGTTGGATTTAAGCCAATTGAAATGAGCGATTTAGTACAAAGAATAAAATCTCAGGGTGGATCAGTAGAATTGAAGCCAAGGGAATATTCTAGCTGTGCTTCATGACAATATTAATCCACCATGTTTTTCTGATAAAAAAGTTCTTAACTTTTTAAAAAATAAAGAATTAAATTTTTTAGAATTAGATTTTTGTAATTCAAAAATACTTATTGCTAAAAATTTAAATATTAACAATAAAAAAAAATCTGAAGTTACATTCTTTTTTTATACAAATGAAGCTTTTCTAGGCACTATTTCCTATTCTGTATTATACAATTCAAAAAATAATACAAAGATCTATAACACATCTGCATGTTTTATAGCTCCGTTTGACCATAGTTGTGGCCTGCTTTCAAATTTAGAAGTTTCAGAAATGTTGTTTAACATTAAGGATTTTTCAGAATGGATAATATGGAACAAAATATTATAACACACAATCAAGATTGTCCTTGGCATAGTGATTGGCACCAATGCAATTGTGGCCTTTTTGATGCCGTTGCTTATAATAAGCCAGCAGAAGATGGATCTATTAGGAAAAATATTCTAACTGTAGAGGAGGCTATCTCTAGGCAGTTGGTATACGGAAAAAATAAAGGCTATACTTATCTATCCAAAGATGAAGCCATAGAAGATTTTATGGCATTACACTGGGCCTGGTTTGAAAAAATATAGTGGAGTAATAAATGACTCTTGATGAATTCTTAGAGACTAATAATGTTGCACCAGATAGTATCAGCTCAGTTTTTGGAGTGTCTGGTGTTAAAAGTCAATTTAAAGAAAGTCTTTCTACCAAAGATTCTAAATTTAAGTTACTTTATTTTAAACCACAAGTCTATCATAATAGGTCTGGATCTGGAATGTATTACTCAATACAAGAGTTGCTAGTTGATAGATCAGGCAAAGTATTAGAGATATTTCAGCAAAATTCTGGATATTAAAATGCTAAAATTAGTTCCGTGGGATACTATTGATTATAGTAAATCATTTGATATGAAGCTTCTTCTTTTATCTTCAAATAAAAAAACAATATCATATCAGTATATTGAAAACTACAATCAAGAAGCTAACATGACAAATAATATTGTTCTGTGGAAAATAACAAAATTTTCACATGAAAAAATTAAGTGGCAAGCAAAAATATATTCTCAGGATCATAAATATTATGAATTATTTAATGATAATCAAAATTTTATTCTTAAAATAAAAGAAATATATCCAGAATGTATTGATTGGCTGTTGTTTAACATAAATTATTTGGAGTAATAATATGAGATTATTTAATATAACTTTAATTAAGTATATTATACAAAATGAATAAAATGTACATGGTATATCATCCGTCTACAAATACTGCTGCAACACTAATGAACTGGTATGATCGTGATGACTTTAGGGTTATTATAGATAATAATTTTCGTCCAGCTCTATATCCATCAGATTTGTCTGCAAGAGTTTCTGTCTCTAAGGCAATACAGACTATATCTACTAGGTATACAGGACCAGGAGGAACAGATAGACTTGCAGATATGAAAAACTTTCTTACTGGAGTTCAAATAGTTGAAGTAAATTTATCTATTGGAAACATAGTATTTGAATATCTCTTCAATATAGATAAAATTGCGTAATGAGTGCAAATCAGATCTTGAAAGACTTTTGAAAAAACTAGGAGTAATCATGACTTGGCGTTACGGAATTGTAAAATACAGAAATAAGAACAATCCAGATGTTAGATTTTATGGAATTGGAGAACTTTACTACGATAAAGATCCCCTCTACCCTCATTCTTGCACCGAAGAGCCTGTTGAACCTTACGCTGATGCTGAGGAGGAGGATACAGATGAAGCGGTTAAGGACGGTCTAAAGCTAGAACTAGAAAGAATGTTGAGAGACTGCACGAAGTATCCCATTTTTGATATTGATGGACCTTATGAGAAGGCTTCTTGGGATGGAGAGGGGGATCTTAGTTCTCTCACAATTGATCAGTTAAATTTAATGCCTGATAATGAAATAGAATCTTGGATAAAATCAGGAGAATTAAATGATAAAAAAGACTAGAGATCCATCTAGAATAGAGTTAGTTTTAAACGTTTTGAGAGAATACTGGAGTGAAAATACAGATCTTAGACTTGGACAAATACTAGAAAATATATCTTCAAGATCTGGCAAGCCAACATTTTATCTAGAAGATGATATTTTATTGGAGCACTTAAGTTCAAGTCTTGAAAAAATAAAATTAGCTGCTAATAAATAATAATATATTATGACAATAAAATTATTACTATTAGCCATGATGCTTCTATCAAAGCCCGTTCATGCTACCGACGACGAGGGCGGCGGGCAAAAGGTTGTCTACAAGGACAAGACCGAAATAGACTTTGAGGAATTGGAGATTGAAGGTATTTTGCAGAAGCCACAGTCAGCACTAGTCCTTGAGAGAAAGCAGGCGAGCTTTAACCCCCTAGTTAAATTAAGAACTGACTGGAATACTGAAATTAACCAATCAGTAAATGAGATTAAATAATGCTATCAGATCTCTTAAAAGATGAAGAAGGTCAATCAACTGTAGAGTATATGCTTTTAATTTCAGTAATTGTTATTGCTATAGTTGCAGCTGCATACGTTTTTATAGAACCGTTTAAGCAGGGCGTTTTAGATTTAGGGAAAGATGTAAAGAAGATCCTCTCTGATGGAAAGATTGGAAGAGTCGGAACAACAAGATAGCCATTACAATGATCGATAAAATAAAAGAAGTAAAAGAAGTCCTTATTGATGGCAAGAGAGATTGGAGTCAAAAAAGATCATCAGAGTGGCCAAAGATTCGCGAGGTACATCTAAAGGAATATCCAATTTGTGATGTTTGTGGTTGCAGTGTTGGAGTAGAAGTACATCACATTAGACCATTTCATCTTTATCCAGAACTAGAATTAGAACCATCAAATTTAATTTCTTTATGCGAGACAAAAAAATATGGCGTAAATTGTCATCTATTTTTTGGTCATCTTGGGAATTATAAGACCGAAAATCTGCATATTCTTGCTGATGTAAAGGTCTGGAAAAAAAGATTTGAAGAAAGAAAGAAGCAGCTAAAAACATAATTACTTTTGCTGTTTGCTGTCGATATTTTTGCGACTAAAATGCTCCAATGGTAGCACCCATAATTTTTGGGCTAGCTACTATCACCACTAATTCCAAAACATTATAGTGTGAATCAGAGTAGGAGATAGAATGTCTGTAACAGTTGACCGATATACAACCTCAAAATTTATTCTAAAAGATGATGATGCGGCACAATACATTAAGAAGATTGTAGATCTTCTAAAATTGGGACAATATCTTCACACAGGATATCTGTCGAGTGACAGCAATATCACTCTTCTAGAGTATGGCGATAGAACATTTAAATTTGTAGGGGATGGGTTTTGTGATTCTGGACCAGAAATTCGTGCCTCAGCACTATCTAAAATCCATGAAGATGATCAAGAATACGATGAGCCTGAGGATGAAGAAGATGATTACGAGGAAGATCCAATCTCACTCTTTGAGGAGATTCAAAGAAATCTAGCAAAAGGAACGTGGTTTTTTGTTGAAAATCACGCAGTAGAAAAGAGCTACTTTTCTTCTCACATTACCTTTTACCACCAGAATGGTAAGACAGACTATAGACATTCTTATGACCTAAAGAAGCAAATACTCGAAGACAATAATGTTGATGGTAAGGTGGATTAATGTCACCAGAAAAAGAAAAAAAACTAGTTGACAAGCATCCAGAGATTTTAAAAAATCTCAAATATATAGATTGTAGTGATGGGTGGTATGATATTCTAGATGTTCTATGCAGCAATATACAACAGCATGTCAAGTATATATCTGTTGGCTTAGACACAGAAGAGCAAGAGTCTGTGCAGTTTACGGCGGAACAGATTAAGGAAAAATTTGGAGGACTAAGATTTTATGGTTATAATTCAGATAATGAAATTCAGGCTATGATTTCTATGGCAGAAAGCTTGTCAGTTCGCACATGCGAATACTGCGGTGACAAGGCGACTAGTGTTACCAAGGGTTGGATTAAAAATCTTTGTGATAATTGTAATATAAAAGGGAGAGAAAATAATGTTTATTAAAAGTGCAACAGATAACAACATCAAAAGTGTCATAAATGACAATGATACAATACTCCTGAAGGTTCAAGCTACATGGTGTGGACCCTGCAAGGCTCTTACTCCAACTATTAACAAGATTGCAGAAGAGAGATTATCAACACTACCAGTCTATGATCTAGATATTGACGATAGTCCTAGTGCAGCTCAGGCTCTTAGAATCCAGGGTGTTCCAACCATGATTCTCTTTCACAAAGGAAAGGAGATATCTCGTAAGTCTGGCAATCTGCCAAAGATGGCAGTTGATTCTTGGATCAACTCAGAAGTTGAGAAGGTGGGGATCTGATGACATCAGATCAATTTGTTTTTTGGCTAAATGGATATTTTGAGATATCACAACATTTGAACCTTCCAAGAGAGCTAAATGAAAGACAAGTAGACGAAATAAAGAACCATTTAAAATTGCTTATTAAAAAAGAAGCGCTAAAAAATAATGATAAACAACTTACATTATTTCCATATGAAACAATGACTTGGTAATATTGAAATAAATATAACGGCAATGTCTAATCATAATGGCTAAAATATAGAAGCAAAAAAAAAATAATTATAATATTCACTAATAATCTAGTATTATTTTGACTAATATAGAGGCTAGAATATATGAGTACTAGATTATTTGAGGTATCTGGAACTACAGCTTCCAATATAGGATCCGCAACAGAGGTAGAGCTAGTATTAGATGCAGGAGAGGATCTAGCGTGTGTAGAGATCGTTAGAGTTGTTGCTAAATTTATCTCAGGGTCTGCCACAGAATACCAGGTATCTATAGGAAATACATCTAGCTTTGCAGAGAATTCTATTGAGCAGAAATATTTAGGATCTGAAACTCTTGTGGCAGATACATTTGACGAATCAGATATTAGAGCTTATGGAAATTCATCTATAGATGGAAAACTCTATCTTAGATTTACTCCAAATTCTGGAAGCAATAATTAATTTTCATATTCTATAATTTATAAAATTTAATATGATTAAAATATCTAAAATAATAACCTTAAGACTAACGCTAATGGGGTTATGAAGATAGAAACATTAGATATAAATATACCGCCTATGAATATTTAATAGTATTCATAAGCGGTATTATAATAGGTGTAATGGCGATGTCTAGTCAAAATAACGAAAATATAAAAATAAAAAAATTAATTATAATATTTATAATATCACTTATTTCAAGTTTTCTTGCCTCTTGGTTTAGTTACGCTATGACACACAATCAGATTTACATACAAGCTGCATTAGGTATCTGTATTCCATTCTTTAATTTATTTTATACCAATGCACTTATAGAGGCAAAAAATTTTAAAGACAGAGTAAAGATGACAATTACAGCAGGATTAGCACTTTCAATTGGTAGCACTCTAATGTTATTGTTGCAAAAATATTTATAATATTCACTAATAATCTAGCATTAGTCTTCTTAATATAGGCTTTTAAAATATCAAGTAGATTATTGATTAGGAAAAAAAGGAAAAAAATGAACAAGAGGATTAAAACATTAGTCAAGATTCTAAGAGCATCAGGAATGATTGATACTGCAAATAATGTAATAAAAATTGCACAAGACAAATCATCTGGATTATTTTATCACGGTTCCCCGAAGAGATTTGAATCCTTTAATAGAAGCAACAGTAACTATAGGGGATTGACTTACTTTACTCCAAATAAAGATATGGCAAAAAACTTTGCGGGAGGAAGAGGGCTTACTGAAGGTTACCTTTATACTGTTTCTTTCTCAGGAAGCCCTTTGAATTTATTTGATCCTACAAACTTGGGCAACATAGAGCTATTAAGGCCTATAATAAAATCTCTTGTTGAAAACAAAGTAAAAGATACTGTAACTGATGCAGATTTTGATCCGTCTGGTAAAACAGTATCTTTTGGTTCCGGTGAATCTATAAGCAATCCAACAAACGATCAGATGGTAGAATATGTTTTATGGAAAATTAAAAATAAAGCATGGAGAACCTTAGAGGGAGAGCGAATAACAAAGTTCTTAGAGGATGCCGGTTATGATGGACTTATAACTCAAGAGGGCGGCAATAACAATATTGGTATTTTTGATACTAATTTGATTAATATTGTATCAAGAGAGGAACTTGAAGTAGATCCAGATTGATAATTTTAATTATAGCCGATTATACATTAAGAGCATGCGGCCGTATCAAAAAAATAATACTGGTATTTTAATTTTTTTTAGACCGGGAATACTTATCGATCAAATAAAAAACATAAAAACTGTTGATATCCTTCTAGCGTGGCTATAATGTTCCTACGGAAGTTTAATGCGACATATAGATGATATTGACGACCCAACTTGGCACGATCTATTCGACAGAGAAGAGCTAGTCAAAAAATTAAATCAAAAAGAATCTGCTTTGAAAGATCTAGTTCAAAGATTAGAGATGGAAAATTCTCTTCTTCTTGATGTTCTTAGGGGAACACATCCAGAGTTGCCAACTATACTAGATGAGTATAGCGATAATACTTTATCTTCTATAATAAAAATAATGTCAATACATCTTCTAACAAAAAATCGTAGTATTTAAAATAACTAGAAAAGAGTATAGAACTTTGTTTTCACTAATTTTTCCAGACGGCTCTCAATGCTATAAAATGTGAGGATATAGTGATTTATATTTTATTAGTTTTTTCTATATGGCTAACTTCTTGGTCAATATGGAAATATTATTTACGCCAAAGTGACACTAAGTCCATGACGAATTCAAAAATAGAGAAGGAGATCGTAGAGCAAAATGTACAGATCCCTAGTCCAATCATATTTGAGTTCTATGATGATATTAAAAATGACTCTGATGAAGATCCACCAACTGTAGTCATGCCACTACGTGGCTCTCTTAAAAATAAATTGTAATGTTTTTATGATAAACATGAAGAAAGTAAGACATAAATTTATTAGATTGAATAAGAATAATTCTAGTGATAAAATCTAAAATAGTGGAAATAAAAATGAGCGAAAAAGATAGTTTATTTTTCTATGACCTTGCGGGTAATGAGGTTAGAGTTGGTGATACCTTTGTAATTGCCTCCCTTAATTATAGAACTCCAGTTCTAAATTTAGGCCTCTTAAAAGAGATTAAGCTTTGCAATAAGGTTGCCAGAGTCTACTACCAAGCCATTGGTAATAGTCTTTTTGTTGAAAATACCATTTATTCTATAAACACTTATTTTGATCTTGATAAAGACATTTTTTTAAAAAAAGGAAATAATTATAAAGATAATAAAAAAATAGAGTGGATTTTAAAAATTTCAGATATAGAATTTCATCTAAATAATAAAAGATTCTCAAAGCTTTTTGAAGAAAAAATTAAATATATAGAATCAGATGTAAAATCTTAGCGATTAGATCTTTTTTTAAAAAATATAAGTCCACCATCTTGACCCCTGCAAGACGGTGCCTATATTCTTGGGTAGCCAGAGGAGGGTCTAGGTGAGCTTCTACTTACCCATATTTCATCGTAAATACTTTCCACTATTCTCAAACAAGTACCTTGAGGTACAGGTGGATAAGATTAAGAATTGGAGTTATTTTGACTTCAATTGCAAGTGGACTAGAAAAACGCATCATGCTGGTTTCAAATTTAATATAGAGATCCTGTCTTATTTTTTTTCAATAGACATTTACGATAATCGCCACTGGAACTATAAAGAAGAAAATTGGGAAAACTGTGATACAGAAGAGGTCGAAAATGATTAAGACTCAGACTATTCAGCAGACTTCCCATAGACCACTAGACTCGGAAATCACTACTGCTGGGAGGATTGTATCTTTTCGTCGTATGGGAAATGTGTCATTCGGACACATCCAGGATGCTACGTCTAAGATTCAGCTTTGCTTTCGCCGTGATGATGTAGGTGGTTCAGAGATATACAAGTCTTTAGTCTCTCAAATAATCATTGGATGCCATATTCAAGTCCAAGGAAAGATTTGGGATTCATCCACTGGTGAGCGTTCTATCTTAGTCTTTAATGGTAAGATTCTTAATAGGCCAATGAGAGGTATTCCTAGCACCTTTTATGGAATTGAAGATGAAGAAATAAGGTTTCGTAAGCGTTATCTTGAAACCTCAATTGATATAGAGGCTGCCGAAGTCTTCAGGCTTCGCTCTAAGATTATTTCAAATATTCGTCATATTCTAGAGGAAGAGAATTTCCTAGAGGTAGAGACTCCAATGCTTACTGCACAAGCGTCTGGAGCAATTGCCAGACCATTTGTAACCCACCATAATGCACTAGGTAAGGATCTTTATCTTCGTATTGCACCAGAGACTCATCTAAAGATGATGATGGTAGGAGGGTTTGACAGAATCTTTGAGCTTAACAAGTCATTTAGAAACGAGGGTCTAGATCGTTCTCATCTTCAAGAGTTTGATTCAATTGAGTGGTATTCTGCCTACGCAGATTATCAAGATAATAAGAGTCTCTTTAATTATTTTATTGGAACACTTCTCATTCGTCTTGGCCTTCAGAGAGAGTCTATTAGATGGGGAGATTATGACTTAAATTTTACAGATATTCCAACTGTAAAGTATCGAGAGCTTTTCTCTCGCGCTGGACTGCCTTCCCCAGATTCTATGTCTGCTTTTGATGCAGATGAAGTATTTAAGAAGCAGATTCGTCCTAATCTGATTCAGCCAATCTATGTAGAGGACTATCCAGCCCATATGTCACCTATGGCTGCAAGAAGGTCAGATGATCCAACTACGGTAGAACAATGGCAGATGATTGTAGGTGGATGGGAGATTGTCAAGTGCTATACTGAGCTTACTGACCCTGTTCTCCAGAGGGCTCTGCTAGAGGAACAGGCGGCTCAGAAGGCAGGGGGTAATGATGAGGCTATGATGCTAGATGAATCCTTCCTAGAGGCTCTAGAGTACGGTTGTCCGCCATGTAGCGGACTCGGGATGGGTGTCGAGAGGTTGATCTGTATACTAGCAAACAAGAAGTCTCTTAGAGATGTAACCTTCTTTCCAATGATGGGTTAAAATGTCAGTAAAGAAGATTATGCCAATAGATTTTGGCTTAAATTTTACTGATAAAAGGTTTTTAAATAAAGATGGGAGCTTCAATAAAACAAGGGGTTATTCAAATCGAATAGTAACAATTAATAATGACTTGTCTATAAACTATCATTATAGTGATAGACTTTATCATAATGACATCTCTTTCAATCTTACTAGTGTTCATTTTTTATTCTATAGTAAAGGCACCAATATTGGTGGTTTTTCTAAGAGATTATTCTCACTAACAGGGCTGCCCTTTGATGATACAAAAGATTTTGCCTATAATAGTATGCTCCTTACAAGAGAGTCTTTTATGGAAAAGCTCTTATTGGCGGAAGAATACAAGCCAATCTTTGAATGGTGTACCTGGAATTTATTATAAATCAGAATTTCAATGTTTGAATAACTTGGTTTAAAAAAATTTACCATAAGGTATCTTCTTATAATGTATGAAATTGGTGATATCATAACCTTCTATACAATGCCAGAAACAGAATGGCTTTTATTAGATTATAACGAGAGAGTTTATCTCTTTGTTAATTTATGGGATATGAGTGAAAAGTGGAACTCTAAAAGAAAAGCTCTAGTTCATAAGTCTGTTCCGTTAAAACACTATAAAAATAGGAGGTGAAAAATGTCGGGCAATAGCGATACAATAACCTTTCTGAATAAGATCCTTCCTCGCGCTCAGCAGGTAGGTTATGTCGTTCCTTATCATGAGTTTATTTTAATGACAAATCCGACCAACAGAGGTCCTAATTGGGATTGGAATAAGTTTGTTGATCGGGCAGTAAGCATGACAGAAGTAACTTGCTGGC
>Ga0181346_1001015_pt1 | contig 12385 bp, 13 predicted proteins | sample Su13VDMM15DN_FD_130100 | JGI IMG/M metagenome (GOLD analysis project Ga0181346, IMG submission 130100) | Freshwater viral communities from Lake Michigan, USA - Su13.VD.MM15.D.N | ecosystem: Environmental > Aquatic > Freshwater > Lake | place: USA: Michigan | collected 2013-07-15 | reverse complement strand
GTTCCGTTACGACCACAGCGACTGATATAATTGCTTTGTACTAATGGCAATGGGTATAGGTATAGGCATGGGTATTGGTGGCGCTTTACCAAACGCACCATTAGTGACTGGATGGTTTCAGGTATCTTCTGGTTGTGCATTTACGTTGCCATCCAATCCTTATACGGAGTTTTTAGATAGTGTGCCATACGAAACTGGAAACTATTTAGAAACAGAAATAGCAGGACCTTATTTGGGTAAAAGAGTGCTGCTAGGCGCTTTAGTTACATCGCTGCCAAGTCCAGCTACTTTTATACAAATAGAAGTTGGGTCTCCAGCTTATTACGCATGTCAAATATAAACAAATTAATAAATAATACTATGAAAAACACATCAAAAAAACCAATGACAAAAGAAAAAGCAATGGCGGGAAAACCAATGAAAGCTGCTGCTAAAAAACCAATGGGTAAAATGAAAAAAGCCTGTTAACACGTAATATAAATACTATGTCATATACACAAACACCAGGAAGAAAAAAATTACCGCCGGGCAATAATATACCTAAAGAATTTAAACAAAATAATGAACCGCCCGTAGCAACTAAGGTTAAAGAAAAGCCTAAGACTACGGTAACGCCATCAAACAATCCTAATACGGTAAAAAATACAGCGGATAGATCAAAAGCTATACTAAATTCTAATTTGGAAATGGCAACACAACAGGCTGGCTTTGACGCAAAAAGCGAAGCTGGTTACTCTGGTTATGAGACATCGCAAGCTAGAAAAACGGTGGCTATGGGAACTATTAAATCCGGGGGAAGTTCATTCAATTTTATAACTGGGGAAGAAGGAATTACGCCTTATGGTTTTAACTATACTGCCCCAAAAAATGGTGTTCCTGGAAAAATTACTAATCCTAAAACAAATCAGGTAGTAAAAGCAGCTTATGGCACTAATACAAATGACACTTACTCGGGCTCTTTTAAAAATCCCAAAGAGGTATTAAGCGAAGAGCAATTATATCAAAGCTATGTTAAAGATAGCGTTGCTGACCAAACAGGTAAACGTAAAAACCTTGCAATCTTAAAAAATACAAAAAAAGTAGCAGGTAATTAATAAACAATTATTCATAAATTAAATTAAATAAAATGGAAGTAGTAAAAGAAAACCACGAGAACAAGATTACAGCAGAACAATTAGAAGTTGTGCAGAAACAACAAAAAGACTTACAGAATCTATTAGTGAACATTGGGGTTATGGAATCTCAAAAGCATGGCGCATTGCACGCATTAGAAATGTTAAACAAAGAAGTTGAAGAATTCAAAGCGCAACTTGAAGCACAATACGGTGCCATTAATATAAATGTTGCAGATGGTACATATTCTGCAATCGCGGTACCTGAAGCACAATGGGAAGAATTATAAGAAAGATAAGCATTGGCGCGGATTATAAAAACGACGCAATGCATTATTCTGTAGCACAAACGGTATATGGGGGACATGAGATCTCCCATATAATGTTTGATAGCGAAGATAAATCTTACAACATTTATATTAAAAAAAATGATGAGGTAATGCCTTGGAAGAAGTTTAATTCCCATATGGCAATATCTGTTGAATATGATCTTGAATATTGATGAGAAGTGTATTTAGTTTTATAGTTAAGCCAGTCGGCGAAAGATACAATAACAAAGTAGATGTTGACGGTAAAGAACTTATAATAAACACAAAAATAGAAAGTTTTAAGTCTGTGAATAAATTAGCTGAGGTAGTGGCAACTCCTTTAGCTATCAAAACAGATATAAAACCAGGAGACATAATTGTTATGCATCACAATGTGTTTAGAAGATTTTATGATATGAAGGGTAGACAAAAAAATAGTAGATCTTATTTTGAAGAAGATTTATATTTTTGTGATTTAGACCAGATATATTTATATAAAAGAGGAGGAAATTGGAACTCGGTTAATGACCGTTGCTTCGTTAAACCTATTAAAAATACAGACTATTTAAAGCTAGATAAAGAACAAAAGCATATTGGTATATTAAAATATGGTAATAGTTCCTTAGATGAGCTTAAAATAAGCCGTGGAGACCTTGTTGGGTATACTCCATTTGGTGAATTTGAATTTTTAATAGACGGGGAACGATTATATTGTATGAAATCAAATGATATTGTAATTAAATATGAATACAAAGGAAACGAAGTTGAATATAATCCGCGCTGGGCGAAAAGCAGTTGATGAATTAGTCAAAGTAGCGGAGGAAGCAATTATAGATAGTGGTGATGATATATCAGCAGATAGATTAAAAAACGCAGCAGCAACTAAGAAATTAGCAATATTTGACGCGTTTGAAATCTTAACACGTATTGAGATGGAAGAAAAACTAATCAATGACGAAGAACTTGCTAAAACAGATACCACACAAAAAGCATTTAAAGGTTTTGCAGAAGGGAGATCTAAATAATGTACGAACAAAGTTTATACAAAATATTACCTGGTTATATAACAAAGAAGACTTTAGACCAAAGTAATAGAAATAAAAAATGGAAGTACGGTTATGATAAGGATAACGATATGGTTATCATTAGCAAAACCGGAAAGATTGGTGAAATATACGAGATACAAAACTTAAAGATTGCATTACCTTTAGAGGAAAATGTATATAAAAAATCAGAAAAGGAAGAAGAACAATTTTGGCAACAGTTTGTTTATCCAAAAGAATTGGATAGATTAAAAATCGTTTTTGATTGGAATAAACAACCAGATCACTTTAAAGAGAGATGGTATGATTATATAGATAACGAGTTTAAATACAGGGATGAAGGTTTTTTCTATTACAACAACGGAAAACCAACATATATAACTGGAACTCATTACATGTACCTACAATGGAGTAAAATTGACGTAGGCGCACCTGATTTCAGGGAATCAAACAGATTGTTTTTTATATTTTGGGAAGCTTGTAAAGCGGACCCAAGATGTTATGGAATGTGCTATTTAAAGAATAGACGTTCCGGATTTTCCTTTATGTCTTCTTCAGAACTTGTAAACCAAGCAACTATGTCCAGCGACTCGCGCTTTGGCGTGTTATCAAAGTCTGGAGCCGATGCTAAGAAAATGTTTACCGACAAGGTTGTACCAATCTCTGTCAACTATCCTTTCTTTTTCAAACCAATACAAGATGGTATGGATAGGCCTAAAACAGAATTGGCTTATCGTGTGCCGGCTTCAAAATTAACAAGAAGAAAATTAGACTCGAACGAGCAATTAGCAGATCTTGAAGGGCTTGACACAACTATTGACTGGAAAAATACTGGTGATAATAGTTATGATGGTGAAAAGCTAAAGCTATTGGTTCATGACGAAAGCGGTAAATGGGAACGACCAGATAATATTTTAAATAACTGGCGTGTAACAAAAACAACATTAAGATTAGGCAGCAGGATTATTGGTAAATGTATGATGGGTTCAACCTCGAATGCATTAGACAAAGGAGGAGAAAACTTTAAAAGACTTTATCATGACTCAGACGTATCGAAAAGAAACCGCAATGGACAGACTAGTTCAGGATTATATAGTTTGTTTATACCTATGGAGTGGTCATACGAGGGATTCATTGATACTTATGGACTACCTGTCTTCGATACTCCAAAAAAACCGGTAAAAGGTGTTGATGGTAATTGGATTGAGTACGGTGTTATTGAGCATTGGCAAAACGAAGTTGATGGGTTAAAACAAGACTCCGATGGATTAAATGAATATTACCGTCAGTTTCCAAGAACAGAACAACATGCATTTAGGGATGAGACAAAACAATCTTTGTTTAATCTTACAAAAATATACGAGCAAATAGATTACAATGAAGACCTGCGAAACACTAATGTAGTTACACGCGGGAATTTTCAATGGGAAAACGGAATACAAGATACAAGGGTGCAATTTTACCCTAATAAAGACGGAAGGTTTTTAATTTCTTGGGTTCCACCTATATATTTGCAAAACCGAGTGATAATAAAGGATGGGTACAAATATCCAGGCAACGAACACTGCGGTGCATTTGGTTGCGATAGTTATGATATATCAGGTACGGTTAATGCAAGGGGATCGAATGGATCATTGCATGGATTGACTAAGTTCTCTATGGAGGACATACCTACAAACCATTTTTTCTTAGAATATATAGCTAGACCTCAGACATCTGAAATATTTTTTGAGGAGGTATTAATGGCGCTAGTTTTTTACGGCATGCCAATACTCGCTGAAAATAATAAACCGAGGTTGTTATATTATCTAAAAAGAAGAGGGTATCGTGGCTACTCAATGAATAGACCTGATAAGATATTAAATAAACTTTCGCCATTTGAAAAAGAAGTTGGTGGAATTCCAAACTCTTCAGTTGATGTAATGCAAGCGCACGCATCAGCTATTGAGACACACATAGAAGAGCACATTGGATTAAAAAAGGAAGGCGAATATGGAACAATGTATTTTCAAAAAACGCTGGAAGACTGGGCTAAATTTAACATAAATAATAGAACAAATCATGATGCTTCTATTAGCTCGGGGTTAGCAATAATGGCTTGTAATAGACATTTGTATACGCCAATAGCAAAAGTAGAAAGACAAAGTGTTTCTCTTGGATTTAAAAAATACGACAATAAAGGATATAATTCACAAATAATACAATAAATGATTTATACTAATACTAATAGTTCTTTTCCAAGTCAGGTAGTACCAGACGAGGTCAAACAAAGTTACGAGTATGGCACCGCAGTTGGTAGAGCTATTGAGAATGAATGGTTTAGAGGAGGAGCTGCTGCGATTGGCGGCAGTGATAGATGGAGTGCGAATTGGCAAAGATTCCATTCGCTAAGATTATACGCTAGAGGAGAACAATCTGTACAAAAATATAAAGATGAATTATCTGTAAATGGTGACTTGTCTTATTTAAACATTGATTGGAAACCTGTTCCCGTGATACCAAAGTTTGTTGATATATTAGTGAACGGCATCTCTAGCAAAAATTACGAAATAAAAGCATACGCGCAGGACCCTGAATCAACTAGAAAAAGAACAAGATACGCAGAGAAGATTATTAGGGACATGAATGCAAAAGAGTATCTAATGCGTGTAAAAAATGAATTAGGTCAAGATTTATTCAATACTACTGATCCAAGCTCTTTACCAGAAAGTGACGAGGAACTTGAGTTGCATTTGCAATTAAGTTATAAGCAATCTGTTGAAATAGCCGAGGAAGAATTAATAAATCAAATATTAGATCGTAATAAATATGAGTTAATAAATAGAAGACTCAATTATGATTTAACTGTATTAGGTATTGCTGCCGCAAAAACAAGTTGGAATAAAGCTAATGGTATTGTATTGGATTATGTTGATCCTGCTAACTTAGTGTATTCATATACCGAAGACCCAAACTTTGATGACATTTATTATGTTGGAGAAGTAAAGGCAATACAATTAGAAGAACTTAAAAAAGAATTTCCGGATCTTACGAGCGAAGACTTAGAGGAAATACAAAAATACCCCGGTGATAATACTTATACTAGAAATTATTATGGGCAGAACTATGATCCTTCTGCTATTAAAGTTTTATATTTTGAATATAAAACATACACTGATCAAGTGTTTAAGATTAAACAAACGGAATTTGGATTAGAAAAAGCATTAGAAAAACCTGATACATTCAATCCGCCTCAAAGCGATAACTTTAATAGAGTATCGAGAAGCATAGAGGTATTATATTCTGGCGCAAAAATACTTGGGCATAATAAAATGTTAAAATGGGAAATGTCTGAAAACATGACGCGCCCTGTAGCCGATACCACAAAGGTAGAAATGAATTACGTTATCTGCGCGCCAAGAATGTATAAAGGTCGCATAGAATCTATTGTTAGTAGAATAACTGGATTTGCCGACACTATACAATTAACACACTTAAAACTTCAACAAGTGTTGTCAAGGATGGTACCCGATGGTGTATTTATGGACGTTGATGGATTAATGGAAGTTGATCTTGGCAATGGAACAAAGTATAATCCAGCGGAGGCGTTGAATATGTATTTCCAAACCGGTAGTATTGTTGGTAGATCGCAAACACAAGATGGAACAGGAAATCCAGCCAGAGTTCCAATACAGGAGTTGCAAACTTCAAATGGAAACGGTAAGATACAGGCATTGATAACTACGTATCAGTATTATCTACAAATGATACGGGATGTCACTGGATTAAACGAAGCTAGAGATGCTAGTACACCAGATCCAAAAGCATTAGTTGGATTACAGAAGATGGCGGCCGCAAATTCAAACACAGCAACCAGACACATAGTACAATCTAGCTTATACTTGACATTACGTTTATGTGAAAATATATCATTAAGAGTAGCTGATTCATTAAGATTCCCTTTGACTGCTCAATCCTTAAGAGAGAGCATATCAAGTTTTAATGTTGAGACATTGAATGAATTAATTGAGATGACGCTACATGACTTTGGTATATTTTTAGAGTTAGAACCTGATGAAGAGGAAAAAGCACAATTAGAACAAAATATACAAATAGCATTACAATCAGGAGGAATTGATCTTGAAGATGCAATTGATTTACGCCAAATTAGAAATCTTAAACTTGCAAATCAATCATTGAAATACAAGCGCAAGAAGAAGACAGAACGTGATCAAAAAATGCAGCAAGAGAATATGCAAGCGCAAGCACAAGCAAACGCTCAAGCCTCTGAAGCGGCAGCAATGGCAGAAGTGCAAAAACAACAAGCATTAGCACAAACAGAAATACAAATTGAGCAAGCAAAAGCACAATTTACAATACAAAGATTACAACAAGAGAAGCAAATTAAGCAAGAATTAATGGCGCAAGAGTTCCAGTATAGTATGCAATTAGCTCAGGCTCAGGTAGGCGCGCAACAACAAAAAATAAACGATATAGAAGATCGTAAAGACAAACGAGTTAAAATGCAAGCTAGTCAGCAAAGCGAGTTAATTGATCAAAGAAAAAATGATACAATGCCTAAGAACTTTGAATCCGAATTTGACAACATCAGTAGCGGATTTGGTTTAGGCACAATGGATCAACTTTAAAAAATAACCAATTATATATTATCATATCATGTCAGAAACAGTAAACCAAGAAGGGGATTTCAAAATAAAAACAAAACCCCGTATGAAAAAAATGGTAGAACAAGAAGCCATTACAAAAGTAGATTTAACTAATAAGAAAGAGAAAGATGCCATTCAAGAGCAAATCGCAAATGAAAGCCTGTTGGTCTCAGAACAATCCGAAGTGGGATTGCAAGAAGTGGTCGAAGGAAACGAAGAACCTAAAATCATTGCCGAACAGGATGAAAAAGAAGTAATAGTAATTAATGAGCAAGCAACTGAGTTAAAAGAAGAAGCACAAGAGGCTATTGCTTTTTCTGAAAAAACCGGCAAAAGTTTGCCTGAAAACATTGAGAAACTTGTTTCATTTATGGAGGAAACAGGCGGAACAGTTGAAGACTACATTAGACTTAATACAGATTATTCGAATGTTAACACGGGGGCATTGTTAAAAGAATATTACAAAAAATCAAGACCTCATTTAGATAACGAAGAAATTGATTTCTTAATGGAAGACAATTTTAGTTATGACGAGGATGAAGATGATGAGCGAGACATCAGAAAAAAGAAACTCGCATTTAAAGAAGAAGTTGCCAAAGCCCGAACGTTTTTGGATGATCTTAAAGTAAAATATTATGATGAAATCAAGTTGAGACCATCATTGAATACAGATCAGAAAAAAGCATCTGACTTTTTTAACCGATATAGCGAAGAGCAAAAGCTTATAGAGCAAAAACACTCTAAGTTTGTAAGTGACACAAAAAGTTTTTTTACACAAGAATTCAAAGGTTTTGATTTCAATTTAGGTGAAAAATCATTTAAGTACAATTTGCAAAACAGCGAGAGTGTAGCGGAAAAACAATCAAATATAACTAATCTAGTCAAGAAGTTCTTGAATGATTCTGGAGAGGTTGTAGATTTGAAGGGATACCATAAAGCTATGTATGCTGCCGAAAACGTAGACACTATTGCAAAACACTTTTATGAGCAAGGCAAAGCCGATGCAATTAAAGAGGTTGTTGCTAAATCTAATAATATAAATCCCGAAGGACGTAAAACAAGTACTGGGGAAGCTTTTGTTAATGGCTTTAAAGTGCGCGCAATTAATGGCGTTGACTCTACAAAACTAAAAATTCAAAAACAATTTTAAACTAAAAAACCAAAATTATGGCTTTTACATCACCAAGTGGTGCGTTCGGAAGTATCGTACCATCGCAAGTGCAACAAGCGCTTGCTACAAATTATTTAACCTTTGACAGCGCGTCTGGTGGAGGTACATTCGCTAAACAATATTTACCTGAAATCTACGAAAACGAAGTAGAGCGTTATGGAAACAGAACTCTTTCTGGATTCTTGCGTATGGTTGGCGCTGAAATGCCAATGACTTCAGATCAAGTTATTTGGTCAGAGCAAAACCGTTTACATATTGCTTACAATAGCGTTTCTACTACAGCCACCACAAATCAAGTATCATTCGCAGAGTCTACGACTATTGTTAATGTTATTAGCGTTGGTTCTACCGTAGTTATTATGAATCCTACCACAGGAGTTGAAGCAAAATGTTATGTTTCTGCCAGTACAGCTCCCGGGACAGGTACAGCTTTGCTTACACTGCTTCCATATACAGCCCTAGATTTGTCTGCTGCTGGATTTGCTGTTTCTTTAAGCGGATTTAAAATTTTCGTATACGGTTCTGAATATTCAAAAGGTTCTGCAATCAACTCTAACTATGTTTCAGTTACTCCTTCATTTACTCAATTTTCAAATTCGCCAATTATCATCCGTTCAAAATACACCGTAAATGGTTCAGACACGGCTCAAATTGGATGGGTAGATGTTGCTACAGAAGATGGTGCTACTGGATACTTATGGTATTTGAAAGCCGCTTCCGAAACTCGTTTGCGTTTTGAAGATTACTTAGAAATGTCCGTTGTTGAAGGCGAATTAGCTGCTGCATCATCTGCTGCTATTGGATTTACGCCGCCTAATGGAAAACCACTAAAAGGAACACAAGGTTTATTCGCGGCTATTAAAGCTCGTGGTAACCAAGTTACAGGTTTCTCTGCTGCTGCTGGTATCGCTAACTTTGATGCTGTATTGAAAAACTTAGATACTCAAGGGGCAATTGAAGAAAACATGCTGTTCTTAAACCGTCAAACTTCATTGGATTTTGATGATATGCTTGCTGCTTTATCAGCTGGATCAGCCGGTGGTGTTGCTTACGGGCTATTTGAAAACTCAGAGCAAATGTCTTTGAACTTAGGATTTACCGGTTTCCGTCGTGGATCTTACGATTTCTACAAAACTGATTGGAAATATTTGAATGACGCATCTACTCGTGGAGCTGTTGCTAGTAACGCTATTGATGGTGTATTGCTTCCAGCCGGAACATCCACTGTTTATGATGAGCAATTAGGTACTAATATTCGTCGTCCTTTCTTACACGTTCGTTACCGTGCTTCTCAAGCCGATGACCGTCGTATGAAATCTTGGACAACTGGATCTGTTGGAGGTGCTTACACTTCTGATCTTGATGCAATGGAGATTCACTTTTTGTCTGAAAGATGTTTATGCGTACAAGCCGCTAACAACTTTGTGTTGTTTACAGCATAGTAGCAAAAAAAATGGTAATATTTACCCCCGCTGTATTTGTGGGGGTAATATTTACCTTAACTAAAAATTATTAAATTATATTATATTATGGCAAGATTAGAAAAAGAAGTTACTGAAAAGTATATTGACTTAGAAGTAAAAAAAGAAATTAAGGTTGAGGAAACAGCTACAACGGTCACACCAAAAGCAAAACCAAAACCAACATGGGAAATTAAAGATAGAAATTATTATTTATTAGGTAATGTTTCTTCTTTAACCTATAGTATACCAACAAGACATTCGGCTCGATACCCATTATTATGGCTTGATGAAGAAAACGGCGAACAAAAAGAATTAAGATATACAACAAACCATGGTTCATCATTCGTGGAGGACCAAAAAGGAGAAGCTGTATTAGGGCATATTGTATTTGAAGACGGTGCATTATTTGTGCCTAAAGAAATGCAAAGCTTGCAAAAGATGCTATCATTATATCATCCATTCCTCAATAAAAGGTATGCAGAATTTGATGGAACTGCAGAAGCGGAAGATGAATTAGAAGATCTAGAACTGGAATTGGTTGCAATGAATGCAGCTAAGGATTTAGATATTGATGCAGCAGAAGCAATTATGCGAGTAGAACTCGGATCGGCTGTTTCTAAAATGAGTTCTAAAGAAATCAAACGCGACTTAATGTTGTTTGCAAAACGAAATCCAGCATTGTTTATTGAACTTGCGAATGATGACAATGTGCAACTGCGTAATTTTGCAATCCGTGCTGCTGAAGCCGGCATCATTAGATTATCACAAGATCAAAGAACTTTCCATTGGGGAGCGAACGATAGAAAATTAATGACAGTACCATTTGATGAAAATCCATACTCAGCAATGGCTGCATTCTTTAAAACGGATGAAGGCGTAGAAATATACCGATCCATAGAGAAAAAATTATAATAACACGTAATATTAATATTAAGCGGTAGCTCAGGTTACCGCTTTAATATTATAATAAATATACAAAATGGCGGTAAGTGTAGATACAGTTTATAGAACAGTATTATTAATACTAAATAAAGAACAGCGCGGTTATATGACTCCAGACGAGTTTAATAAAACGGCCGCTCAAGTGCAACTTGAGATTTTTGAAAGTTATTTTGATGACTTAAATCAGCAATTGCGCATACCAGATAATGATAGTGAATATTCAGATCGTGTAAAAAGCCTACAAGAAAAAATATCTGTATTTGAAGAAATGAATAATTGTGTTTATAATGGAGATTCTTTTTATATCCCTGCTGTAAGCTCGTTTCCAATTACAGAATTCTTTTTAGCGGTTCAAGATGTTTTGCAATATTCATTGCAATCAATATCAAGTCAACTAATTGGCTCAGGATACGCTACAGTCAGTATTGACGGGGTTATTCTGCCTACTAATAGTTGGACAATATCAAGTAACGTTCTAACGCTGCAAAACACACCAACAGCAGATTCAAATATAATCATTTCGGCTTATGTAAACAATTTATATAAGTTAGGCACAGTTATATATAATGGAGACAAAGAAGTTCAATACGTAAGGCCTAATGAGTTATTAGAGCTAGGTTTATCAACATTGACGAAACCGTCTACAGATTACCCGGTCTATACATATAAAAATTACTTAATAAATGTATCACCGTCTTCCATAACTTCCAATATATCGGTTACATATTTAAGGAAACCTTCAAATCCACTATGGGCGTTTACAACAACCGCTCCCTATTATCAATATGTATATAATACAAATGCATCCATAAACTTTGAGTTGCATCCAAGCGAGCAAACCATGCTCATAACCAAAATACTTTTATATTCTGGAATTATAATAAATGACCCACAAGTAATACAGATAGCTGCGCAACAAGCTCAAGCAGAAAATATAAATTCAAAAAGCTAATAAGGTATGCCATTTCCAAACGGAGGTTTAATAACCGAAACTAATAGACAATATTACGAAGGCGCTCAAGGTTTTCAGGTATCAGATCCAGTAACAGCGGATACATTCCCATGCACTTTTAATACCAACCTTTTTCTAGGAAACTGGGATCCATTAGAACCAGATTACGAACTTAATAATTTTAAGTTATATTATAGCCCTGCTGGTCCAGGTAATGGCGTTATTTACACTGAATACACTAGTGCGTATTATCTTGAAGGGAATACAGTAAAGATTGGCACAGAAAGCGTGCCTGTATATCTTAATACAGACGACATAATAGTTGTTCAATTAAAATCTGTTAACGGAGGTAATTATGGGGATCAAGACGCGTATGGTAGAACTGTAGAAGAGAACTACGGCAGTTATGCGTACATGAAGCTCAATGATATAATTAATAACTTCATGGCAGCGTATGTTGGAACAGGTAAATTAATTGGTAATGCAAAAAGAACAGACATTATTTTTCACGCTAAGCGGGCTTTACAAGAGTTTAGCTATGATACGTTAAAAAGCATAAAGATACAAGAACTAAGTATTCCAAATAATCTATCCGTCCCATTACCGCAAGACTATGTAAACTACGTCAAACTGTCTTTTGTGGATAGTATGGGTATTACACATAGAATTTTACCCACTTCGCTTACTCTGAATCCCACAGAGATGCCAATACAGGATAATTTAGGTGTACCAATACAAAGTAGTTTTG
>Ga0181346_1001011_pt1 | contig 12418 bp, 12 predicted proteins | sample Su13VDMM15DN_FD_130100 | JGI IMG/M metagenome (GOLD analysis project Ga0181346, IMG submission 130100) | Freshwater viral communities from Lake Michigan, USA - Su13.VD.MM15.D.N | ecosystem: Environmental > Aquatic > Freshwater > Lake | place: USA: Michigan | collected 2013-07-15 | reverse complement strand
TGGTGTGCCTCATCTCCAAGAACAAAATCAAACTGTTCAAAATATTCTTTGGGGTTCTTATAGATGGATTGCCATGTGGTGATCGTTAGGAACTTATCGGTTTCTTTATCCTTACCTGAATACTGTCGATGACAATACTTCTCGGAGTCATATCCATATGTTTCAAAATCTTTATACATCTGTTCCACCAACGATGTGGTGGGAACAATCAACAAACCTTTTTTGTATTCTTGCTGTATATACCGAAGTATAATGTTTTGTATTAACGACTTGCCTGATGCGGTAGGTGAAAGCAGTAGCATTCGTTTGGTTCGTATTGCTTGAATGAATGCTTTGAGTTGATAGTCACGAACCTCATGCGGTAACTTCAATGTATCAATAAACTCCTTTGCTTCTACGGCAGAAAAGTTTACGGTAGAAATGATTTCATTATCTACTTCTAACTTGTAACTTCTTTCTTCACAGAACTTTTTTACGTATGGAACAAGACCATGATAGAGAGTGAAGGTTCGTAGGTCAGCAAGTCGTATCTTACCATCCCACAAACGGTTTTTATATGCTGGCATAAACTGATAACCAGGAACAAAAAAAGTAAAGTAGTCGGCAAGTTCTTGTGCGACACCTTTGTCACATTCAAACTTTATGAATGCTTCATTTTCTTTGTGGAGTATTAAATCAGACACCTTGAATAAATCTTTCCCATTGTATAAAGTCTCTCAATTGATAGGTTCTGGAGTTGAGTTCTTTGATTATGCTAGTGCAGACATCTACTATCTCATCGTGTATTGCTTTCTGAGCAGCACACCTATTCATATCTTCATCTGCTTCTAAGTATGTAGTGAGGTCAGATTTGAGGGTATATGGGAAGGGTATCCAACCATACTTCTTCAAATCATCATCATCAAGTTTACCAGTGTAGTATTCCCATTTGAGTTTACGCATCTTCTGGTATTTGAATTCTGCTTCTTTGGATAGCAGTCGGTGATTTGAAAGTATGTTCAAATACTTTGAATGAAGTTTTGGGATGTCAAGCAATGCTTTACCTGGTTCGGTACGATCAATGTTACAATCGGACACCCACATCTTTAGAAGTTCATCTAGTTTAGTCATCATCATTATAAATCTCCCTAATCAAGAGATTATATCACACATTTATTTGTTTGTCAAACTTTTTCTATATCAAAATATGTAAATCTAAATGTAGCATCGGCAGTTATGATAGAATCAGGTGTATCCGTAGTGCTCAATGTAAACCCCGAAAGAGAAACAGGGAATGCATCTTTGTAAGATATACGATATATTGGATTGTTTGCTGAAGATAATAGAGTAACTGTCGCATCAGAAAACTGTGGGGTTCTACTATTATTATACGTTGTAAATTGATTTAACTTTCCCAACTTTTGATACTCTTCAAACTCCGTTGGGAATGTCAAAGCACGAAGCCAATCATGTATTTCCAACCATGCCAACATACCTTCATCCACCATAAAGGTAACATTCAATTGGTCGTATACTGCTTTTTCACCAGGTGAATACAGTTCAACAAACGGATTGGTTATCGCAATCTCGGATGTTGCTATGCCAGGTAATGTAATAGTCTGGCAAAAATATTGTAGATTTGGCGTTCGAGCAAAGTTTAACTGAAACTTGTTCGGTGCTAAAAAGTTTGGATTGATTGGGTTTCTATTGAGTGCTGTCATATGTGTATTTATAATACAAAAAAAAGAGACACCCGAAGGTGTCTCTCTAAACCCACTCTTAGTGGTGGTTTTTTATTACATCAAGTTAGTGATGCGGAATGCACGGTAATAGTTATTCAACTGTGTATTCAAACCGCCAAGACCTTGAACTGTACCTTCAGCAAAAGGATTAGCAACTAGACCGTAACGAGTCTTGAAACCAATCTTAGGTTGGAAAGTGCCAGTATCAACAGCACGAACCATTTGCAGAGGAACGTATGGGCAGTAGAAGATACCTGCGTCATAAGCATTAGTACCTTTATATCCGATAACAGCAAACTCGGATGTAGCACCTGCTTGGAAATATGGATCAATGTACACTTTGATACGACCGAAGATAGTACCAGCAAAAGTATTGCCAGTGTCATCAACTGTCAACGATACTTGACCAGCCAGAGCCGATTGATAATCCAGAATGCCAGCCATTGCTAGAGCAGATGCAACGTCTGAAGAACAGATCATCACATTGCCTTTACCACGACGAGTCAGTTTTGCAATTTGATTAGCTTCACGCTCAAATTGGAATGCCAAACCTTTGATTTTTTCAACCATCCAACGACCGTTTGAGTCGGTGTCAAGGTTAAATGCGCCTTTAGTGGTTGTACCAGCTTGGCAACCAGGTTTTGCTACTTTGTAGATTGTGCGAATAACTTCACGGTTGATCTCAGCAAGAATTTCAGAAGACAAAATGTTTGCTAATTCAGTTTCAGCATCCAGACCATGAACTGCTTTCAAGTCTTGTGCCAATTCCATTGAGTATTCTGCTTTCAACGCACGAGTTTGTGCGGTAACAGTAACTTTTTCAATCGAGAATGCCATTTCTTGGAATGTGTTACCAGCTTGACCGTCACCCAAGGCTTCAGCAGTACCAGTATTCATTGCGACAGTAGGAGCAGCGTTACCTGTAAACAGATAGTCGGTGGTGTTACCAGAAACAACCATTGAACCATCAATGATGACACCCTTAGTACCAGAGTGTGCAGTGTTTGCTTCGTTGTAGAATGCTTCAGTACCACCTTGATTTGCGAAACGAGTACGCATTGCGAAAATCAAACCAGTAGGACCAGTCATTGGCTGAACGCCGCAGATGTCATACGCAATCAGATTAGGCAACGAACGACGAACCAAACTGATTAAGATTGGATCAAAACCAGCTACAGGACCTCCGGCGGCGTTACCACCAGAAAAACCTGTAGATCCCATAGAGTTGGTTGGACCAGCTTCTGTCAGCATACCTGATGCTTTTTGCATTTCAACTGCTTGATTCTCAAGAATAACAGCAGTTACAGCTTTACGGTATGGGTCTTTAATTGAGGGCAGGTCTGGATGATCCAGTACACCTTCCCATTTTGATTGTAAACTTTCGGATAGATACATTTGTTTCTCCTATTTTTGTTGTAATTAAATTCTTGTTTTGGAAATTGCATTAGAAACTGCTGCAACGAACGGGTCGTGTATAGCAACTTTCTTATCATCATCTTCCATGACTTCATTGAAGTGAGTAATTGCAGACTTCTTAACACCTGATGGGAAATAGTTCTCACGCAATGTTTCAAGTTTCTCTGTGTATTCTTCCTCTGTGGAGAACTCTACACTCTCTGCGAGTGTTCTGATTTTTTCAACTTGAGTTGCGGTCAAACCTTCACACACTTCACGTGTCAGTTCTGACTTAACGGCTTCAACGAGTGCTTTCTTATACTCGATGTTTGTTTCAATTTCTTCGTTGAGTTGTGTTTCCAGTTCTTCAACTTTGGAAGCCAACTCATCGATTAGATCGACTTTTTCTTCTGGAACATTGATATAGTTCTCAGCGAATAGGTTACGTAGACCACCGATAAAGTCTTCAGTGATTTCTGAACGCAGACCAGACTCGATAGCGATTTCGTTATCGTTCATCCATTGGTCTACAACGTAGTTCAGATAGTCATCAACTTTTTCTGTGAGGTCAGACTTGATAGCATCAATTGCTTCTTCAAGCATACCAGCATACTCTGATTCAATTTGCTCTTCAATTTGTGCAACACGGTCAAATACACGTGCTTCAAAAATGGTTGCTGCTTTGATTTTGAAGTCTTCCGAAATAGTAGTATCTTCAGCAAACAGTGCTTGAATATCATCGTGCATTTGTGCTCGCAATTCATCAATCAATGAATACTCTTCTTGGTCATACTGTTCGTAATCTTCTTCTTTCAACGATGACTTCAATCCCTTTTGTGCAGTCTTGGTAAGTTTTCCTGCTTTAGTTACCATGTTAGGATTAGTTGATCTATTTGCACGATATTTCATTGAATCTGAATCACCATAAGTATGTCCTAGTCGATTTGCACCTTTGCTATCGGCAGCACCTTGAACGGCAGCAGCAGATTTAGCATCCTTAGTTTTCTTTGCATGGTCTGCAAACTTTTGTGGGTCATGTGATTTACCATATGCATAATCCGAATCTGGATCAGCCGCAGAACGAGCGGCAGAGGCTAAAGTTTTTGTTGAGATTTCATCAAGTTGTTCTTGATCTTCATCATCTTCAAATTCTTCATCTTCTTCACGCATGGTGTTTTTACCAACGTGATTCTGTGTATCCGAAGATGCATCAGATGGTTTTGTAGTAGGTGCAGTAGCACTTCTTGCTGCTCTAGTCGTGTTGAGTTTAGCAGAGTTGTCATCAGGTTTATAGTTCTCTGGTGTTGGTCCGCCAACATCAACGTAATTTGCACCGTCTAGTTTTTGTGAAGGCATACCAGACGCTCTGCTCTTGCTGCCTGACAGAATTTCGGCTGCTGCTTCCATTAATTTGTTTGTTGCCATTGGGATATCTCCTTATGTTTTCTTATTTATAAATTTTAAAGTTTTGATAGATAATTTTGGAATAATTTTAAAGCAACTTCTTCTATCTGTTTGGAAGATGCTTGTTTAATCTGTGATTTAGCATAGTCAAAGTCTCGTTCTACGAAATGTCCTTCAACCATCACCCATTCTTTATTTTCCATAATGCCATTTACAAAAGCACCAGGAGCAGATGGATCTGCAACAATGTCAGCCGCAGTTGCTAATCTTAAATCATCTTGAACGAGGTTATATCCTTCACGTGTCTGTATAACAGAACCCAAAGCACGTGAGGAAACACCAATCGAAACATCGTTCTCTAAAAAGTTTTTAACTATTTGTCCATAAGGAGTTTCAAGTATTAATGCTTTACCATAAAAAGTATTGCCATCTTCAACTAAAGAAACAATTTTATGTGACACACGTTCCAGATTTAATGATGGTGTATCGGGATGACCAAGTTCTCCAAGAGCACGATTGGTTTTGATATACTCATCATTGTAACGTGTAACTTCATTACGCAATGTATCCATCTTATACATGCGATTGTTTTTATTTACTTTATCTCCGACCAAAAATGTGCCTTCAATATACAAATTCTTTTTGCCAGTGGCTTCGTTTATCACTGAAAGGTGCTTAACATTCTCTACGGTTTCTCGTATAAGTTTCATTAGATTGTTTCTCCTGTATATGGATCAACATTATATCTTGCTTCTTTACTTACTTCCATAAACAATGTTCCACCTGTTGTGATAGTAACATTAGCATTTGCCCATGTTCTATTGGCATTAATTGAATAACCCCATTCATCAAGACGAGCTTCACCTGTATTATGAAGGGATGCGATATTAGCACTGTTTCGATGAATTTGAATGGTGCCATTCGTAGACCAATTCAATCGTTTAATTTCAAAAGCAGTAATACTTTCCGTATTAGGACTTGCTCGTAAATCATTGTTTGAGAAAGCATAAGTGCCGATACCTTCAACTCGAATAATTGAAGTGCCTCGTAGTGTGTTGTTAAATTCAATGGCCATTTTATCTTAGTCCTATAGATTTTCTACGCATCATTGACATTCTTCTTTTAAATAATGTGCGTCTAAGTTTTGCTTTTCTTGTTGTTTTCCAAGAACGTTTTAGCATTCTTGCTTTGTGTAACCTAACATTTGCTGGTATTCGTTTAACTGTCTTACCAGATATCTTATAACCTTTAAGAGCAGACCTTTGTACATTACGTTGTAGAACAATTCTACCTTGTTTGTTTCTACGAATGCGGCGTCTAATTTTTTGTATGCGCCCCATCTTAACAATATTTGGATTGCGTCTTTTTTTTGCTTCATCCAAAAACTCTTCCGACATATCTTCAGCAACATATCGTTTTGCCTCTTGCAATCGTTTGGCAATTATCTCTTCTAAACGAGCAAGTATAAGTTCCTTTGCTTCAGATAATTTATTATTAATTATACTGTTGACAAAACTCATATACTTTTCCAAAACTTTCTATAGATTCAACTAATTTTTCTAAAAACTTATTCTTGTTATCGTCACTAAGACTATCATAAGTTTCTGATATTAGTTGAGTCATCTCGTCTGTCAACTCAACAGCATTACCATCTTCCAAATGCATCACGTTTGCTTCTGCTTGAATTGGATTCTTATCAATCCTTGGTCCGTAAGGAATAGAAAAATGTCTATCCAACTTCTGCGAATAGTATAACGCAATTTGTGTGTCATCTGGATACATACGAATTGCTTTTCTTCTTAATAACAATACTGGAGGAGGTTCTTTACTTAAACTAACCGACTCTTTTACTTCTTTCTTTCCTTCAGTATCTTTATCTTGGTTTTTATATACGTCTTCTACATCAACCAAGTCTGAAAACTTTAATCGTGCTCGTCTAACTTTGCGACCACTAGGACTAAGTTTATAGTCCGATGTATACTGAACTGTCTCTCGTCTTTCGTGTATTGCTTTTCGTGCTTGTGTATTGATAATCTTATTACGTGAAAGCAAGTCCACCATCTTCACAAACATGTTCTGGATAATAGCACGATCTGCTTGAGTGAAGTTTGGTTTCTCTTCACCCATTCTATCCAGTATCTTATGAATGCGATTCATCTGTGCCTTATTGGCCAGACCAGCACGAATCAAAGCATCAAACTTAGAGTAGTCTGCCTTCTTGTCTTCTTCAACAATAAGTTTGAATTCGTCTAGTGCTTTCATTCTTCGGATTCAATTTCCTCTTCTGAGTATTCTTCTTCTTGCTCACCACCAAATAATGTGGATGCAATCTCTTGCTTACGATATTGAAGAGCATCAAATGCCTTAGAAGAAAGCAACTCTTCCAATTCTTCCTTGGCTGTTACATTGTCACCAGCAGCAATACTGTTTATAAAGTTATTAATATTTTCCATAATATCTCCTATTTAGCGTTTTGTTACCGCTTTGTTTAACGATGAATCCAATTGTGGAGTCAACGATTCAGGTGCATCATCAGATTCTTCAGTATTATTCTCTGGAGGATACTGGTTCGGGTCTTCACCTTGTTGTTCCTGACCACCACCCATAGTCGGACCTTGCATAAAGTCAGGTAAGTTTTCTTTCTCGTACATAATCTGTTTTTGCATTTCTTCAATCTCTTCTTCAGTCATCATCAACACTTTCTGTTTGACAAACTGTTGTGAGAAGTAACGACCAATAAATGGATCAAGTGTTGCCACCATTTGAATACGGTTCTGTAACAACTCCGACTCACGCATTTCAGTGAAGTTATTATCTTTAAGGAAGTCATAATAGATATCATCCTTAAAGTCTTCCCACTCTTCTAATGTGCAGATACCTTTTAACGATAACTGAACGCCTAGTGCTTCATCGAATAGATTAGTAAACTTGTTACGTAACTGTTGTATATACTTTGCAAACTTTAATTCATCACGTGTAACTTCTTGTGACCGACCAAGACCAGCAAATCCACCTTCTTGTGGCTCAAGTCGTGAGTATGGAACATTCAACGATTGTAAAAGTTTTTTCTGAAAGTATTTAACATCTTCCAGTTCACCTAAGTTCTGACCTGCTGGCAACGTAGTAATCTCTGTGCCTTTACCACCTTCACGGCGAGGCAACCAGAAGTCTTCAAGCATTGACATGTGCTTACGCTCATCACGTAACTCACCTGTGTTGGCATCATACACCATCTTGTTACGATACTTAACCATAACGTCACGAAGATACTGTTCTGCTTTACCTTTAGGCAAGTTACCAACGTCAATGTAGAATATACGGCGTTCAGGAGCACGACTAATACGGTAGATAACAATCGCATCTTCAATCATTCGTAGTTGATTGAGTGGTTTGATTGCCTTGTGTAGATAAGAAATAACGAATGTATTCTTTGCATCCATCATACCAGAGTTCACGTTAATGATTGAGTCTGGAGAGATGCGTAATCCTTGATTTACTTGTGCAGTAAATGTTTGTTGTGCTGTTCCACGGTCATTAAACACGTAGTATTCGGCAATCGATTTAATAATCGTTGCGCCAGTTTTTGGGTCACGGTCTTTTTTAATCTCACGAACTTTACGAATCTTTCGTGGATCAATGTATCGTAGTTCCTGAATACCCTGATTAGGAGTTTTTTCGTTTACTATAACTTGATAGAATAAACGACCATCAATATACCAACGTCTAAACAAATCATCGGCAAGATTAGAAAAGTTTAGCATTTTTAAAATAGCATCAAACTCTTCTTCTATTTTCTTCTTGATTGATGCTGGTTGTTTTAAATCATCCAGAACAATCTTGAGAACCTTACCAGACTTATCGTGTGTGATTGCTTCATTTACAACCTCACCAATGGCCATATCCAATTCAGGATGGTTGGACATTTCACGATATCGAGTAATCAACTCTATCTCATTACGTACCGAACCTTCTAAATCAACGTAGGTTCCGTAGTGAGCATTCTGAGTAATAGTTACCGCACCGTCATCCAGTGCAGCAGTAGGAAGCGTAAAAGAAGGTTGTTCAGGCTTCTCAACCTGAACAACATCCTTGCTACCTAGAGTAAATCCAAAAAGTTTAATGGCCATTAATTTCTCATTCTATAGAAAAAGAACGTGATTGTTCTTTTGTGCTCAAGTATTAAGTAGGTGCATTTATCGTATCGTAATGGGTAAAACCCTTTGTGCAGGTGCATTTATAGTAGCAGTTGCTTGGTCATTACCTTTATTTTCTGTTGAAGTCCAATATGAATAACTGAAGTTTACAGTAAACTCTTCAATAGCATCATTTGAACCCCAATCTAAATCAATTGCTGATATATCAGTGCAGAAAATATCTTTAAAATTATACTGTAGGTTAAAAGGTGATATGCCATCTTTTTTGTATTGCAAAACTGTGGCTTGACCAACATATGATTGTGGAGCTACATATGCGGCTTGGCGAACATTGTCCACATGACTATTCATTCGTTCCATCCATCTTTCAAAACCTTTACGAACTCTAAAATCTTCATCATTAATAACGGTTACTGTCCAATCAGCAAATGTTCTATTACCCGCAAATTTTACTTCACGACCAAAATAAGGAACAGTCACAACTCCAATTGTTTCTCCTGGAATTTGTGCTGATTTACACTTAAAAGTAAATTCTTCAACAGTAAGGTTGGCAACTGGTACAATCAATCGAACTTCAAATAGATTGGGACGAGCACCGTCACCCGCCATATTATTTCTGAATTCATTTATCTTAAACGCCATTTTTATATCTCCTTGTATTTTTTTTATTTATTAGACTTGTCCAACAATCTCTTCAAACGCAACACCTGTTCGAACAGCAACAAAGTTGAGTTGGATAAAATTGATTGTACGAGCGGGTTTAATATAAATGTCACCGACAAATTGATTGTTATCAATGATATCAGGAGTGTTATTTGTTTCATTACATACCACACGGAAGTCAGTAATGCCACGGCGTCCTTGAACTGTTCTTAGGAATGGTTCAACAATACCAACGAACTGTGCTCTTGTAAACGAATCATTAAACTCAAAGAGAGAAGAACGTGCTGCACGTGCGATAGATTTTTCTAGCACAATAAACAATCTACGAACATTAATACGATCAAATACCGAAGGTTTGTTCAATAGAGTTTTATCACCAAACAAAACTGTTCCTTCTCCTGGAAATGTTACCACAGGATTGATACCTTTAACATACAGAGTATCACGTTCTGCTTTGGATGGATTATATGCAAGCTTAATTAGGTTTTTAATTTGTCCACGTGACAGACCACCTGGTGAGTACCACGGATCACGATCATTATCAGTACGAGCGCATAGACCAGCAATGTCACCGTTCAATGGAACATAACGATATACATCATTAAACTTATCGTATTGATACTTGTAACCCGAATCCATTGTAGCATATGAGGATGAAGACAAAGTGTCACGATACGAAACGATACCTGTTGCTTCATTACCTGCATTATTTACAACTGCTGATTTAGGGGGTGACAGGAATACCATACAATCTTTGCGAGATTCTGCTAAAGAGATGAGTGCAACTGCTGTTGTCAAATTACCTGGACCAGAAATTAATAAAGAAATATCAACTTCATCGGCATTTGAAAACTTACCATACGCAGTAACAATTTCTGATGTTCCGATTGTTCCATCTGCTCCCGAACTCATTGATGCGGAGAATGGTGATCGAATAGCATCAAAGGTTGTGCTAACAGCAGAAGTTCCCCAATTGGTTGCACCTGGTTGATGACCCATCCACCACACCCATTGCGACAGTTGATTGATAACATTTTTATAGTAGTTTGAATTACCTTCACTCGAAATAGCATCAGTTGCTTTTGACAAGAAAGCATATTTTTCAAGAACTGTATTTGCCGTTCCAGAAGATTTACCATCTTCATCGAGAACGATAACATGTAACTCATCATTGCTTCCACCTTTAGAAGAAGCATACGTTGAAGTTCCTGGTGCTACACCAAATTGATCGGCATATTGCCATTTGCGTGTGATTGCTGTTCCTAATGTAAGATTAGCAACCAGTGCAGTAGCAATAGTAATAGCAGTAGCATTGACAGATGCTACACGAATAAACGATGAACCATTGTCGATAGAAATCAAATCACCTGCTACTAGATTAGCACGTGCATCTGCTGTTCCGTTGACATTAATAACTGTGGTACTATCAACCAGATAGTTCAACGAGTTTGCTCTCATTGAATCGGTTGAGGTTAAATTTGAAGAGAATGCTTGTGACGATGAGCAAATAGAAACACGCAGTGTGTTTCCTAGTGCTCCCGCATAACGTGCCGCAAACGGACCGTATGCAGTATTCGTTGCTGTTTCGTGGTTGTTTGTATAATCTGTTTCATTTTCAATCAGAATGCCAGTGCCGTTTGCAGTAGCGTTGAAAGTTGATGTTGTGTTTGCTGCACGAACAACTAGTAGGTTGCCTGAGTATGCTAGGAAGTTTGCTGCTGAGAACCAATATTCAAAATTTGTACTATCTGGTTTTGAAAAACGAGCAACGAGACGAGTTTCGTCTGTAATAGTAGTTACTTCATTTGCTGGTCCCCAATTAAAGTTTCCTGCAAAACCACCTGCGGTTAAAATAGCAGAAGGTACCACAGTCGTGAAATCAATTTCCGATGTGTTAATTCCTGGTGATAATTGAAATGCCATTGGATTTCTCCTTTAGTTAAGGGGTATTGTTATTTATGATGTATTTAGTTTTTTACAATCTTTCCGAAAGATAACCACGTTCAGACCAAACATCACCTGAATCTACGGTCACTTCCTCTTTACGACCATCATCAAATATACCAACAGGAGCTAATTCTTCTTCACCCAACAAATTTTGTTCTGCCAACATAAACTGACGTATGTCTATGTTGGTTGAATCTTTAAAGAATGACTGTGCTGTCAACCATGCAAATAATACTAATCCCATAGCCAAGTCATCGTTGCTGCCCTCTTCGGCAGAGTAACTATCACGAACACGAACAAAGGTATTCAGTTCGGCAATCGTATCAAAATCACTAATAATAAGTTTATCGTTTTCAATCAGTGTCTTCAAGTTGGCACAACCAATCTTCTTGACTGATTTTGTTGTCTTGACACCAAACGATGTTGACCGTTTGAATCCCGAAGATATGCTTTGACCTTTGATGTGATGCTGTTCGGTCTTGTATATGTTCTCATACTCCAGATCATAATGTAGAATATCCACTACTTGCTGACCAATGTTGTTGGTTTCAATCAGAGCAAACGCTTCATTATACTTCTTGGCCAATGAATAGATTATTGTTGGAAGGAATAGTAAGGGTATCTTGTTGCTGCGAAACTTGGCTACCTGACGGTAGGGTGCTTGTGTCACATCAATTATATTTATCGCAGAGTAATCTAGCAGCACACCTTCCGAACAATCTACACTTGCAATGTATAGATGGTTGGGTATGGGTTGTTCGTATATATCTAATCCTTCTTCTGTATATATTGGATTATGAAATGCGAGTGACCTTAGTTTACTTCCCGATATCAATGTAGCATTCGAACCAATGAACTCTGTTTCAAACTCTTGTCGAAACTGTTCTTCCGATGTGTTTCGTATTGTTTCTTCTTTCCACTGAACGTCTCTACCTGGAACTTGTGACCAGTGAACTTCAAGTGTCTTGTATGTAGAACGGTTTTCAATCGCATCTGTCCACATCTTGTAGAATAGATTCAATCCATTAGGAGTTGAAACGATAATAACTTTAGATGTCTGACCAGAGGAGATAACAGGATAGGTTGATGTGAAAAACTCAACTGCCATGTTATGTGGAACGAACGCAAACTCAT
>Ga0181346_1001010_pt1 | contig 12420 bp, 11 predicted proteins | sample Su13VDMM15DN_FD_130100 | JGI IMG/M metagenome (GOLD analysis project Ga0181346, IMG submission 130100) | Freshwater viral communities from Lake Michigan, USA - Su13.VD.MM15.D.N | ecosystem: Environmental > Aquatic > Freshwater > Lake | place: USA: Michigan | collected 2013-07-15 | reverse complement strand
TCTTAATCATGCTATTTCTTTTTAGCAGTCTTAGCCGACTGGGTAAAATCTTTTTTACTAGGGGCACCTTTTGCTCCTACTTTACGCATTTTCTCACCAGAGCCTGCCTCTATGCGAGCTCTCTTAGCGTGAATGTTAGCGTATAATCCTTGCTTTGCCATATTATTTCTTTTTAGCCATAGCCTTAAACGTTCTTGCTAATGCTTTACGTTTAGGTGTACAAGTAGCTTTAGTCATAGGCGTGCAATAACCCTTATGTTTAGGATTAACAGCTTTTTGAATCCACTTCTTGTCTGTAGCCACAGCAATTATTTTTTACAATTACAACCAGATTTCTTGGAAGCCGTAGTACCACCTGTTTTATAAGTGGTACCATTAGGCTTTCCATATGAAATCATTTTCTTTTGTTCTTTAGGTGTAAGTAAAGAATTCATTACTTACGCTTTGGGTTAACAGTAGCTGATGCATTACCACCACCTGTGCGACCATTTGCTTTTTTTTGTACAGCAACAGATGCATTAGTACCACCTACGCGGCCTTTAGCAACTTTTTGTACTGTAACTGCAGCATTAGGATTCTTAACACCGCCGGTCATCATTTTCATACCGCCATAATTCATGTTTTTCATAATAGTGTTTATTTATATATAAGATAGTTATTGATTCCAATACTTTTCTACTTTTTTAGTTAATTCTACTAAAACATCTTCATTTAAAGGATTCTTCAAGTACTCAATTATCTCGGCTTGATTTCTTCCCAACATTACACCTGTGTCTTTAGTGTAAATCATACCGTCAGCTTTTGCTATAATAAACTTATAATAAGTAGCATCTTTAACCATTGCTTTCAACTTCAAGGTTTCCATATCGGAATTTGCAGCGTCAATGAAAGTTTGTGCAGCGCGCATAGGATTTCTCTCTGTGCTCTCCCCATTAATGTAGTTATCCATGATATCGTAAACAACATCATTAGGAGTAGACTTTTTATACTGGGCACTTGCAATGTCCACAACTTTAGCAACGTAGAATAACTTATTAGTATTCTTGTCAAATAATTTTTGCAATTCAGAAAGTGCTCTATTGCGCAATTTCTTAATTTCAGTTTTGCTAGATGCAGTATCTTCATACTTATCTAAATAAAAACGAGCATGTCTATTGCTCTTTGTTTTAGCATCATCATAGCTTTTAGCCACAATACTAAAACCTCCTGCGTTAATTGCACAGAACTTAATAAGATCATAAGGATCTTTTTCAGGCTCTAAAAACAATGGATCATTACCACAACGCAAAGTAATCTTACTCCAAAACTCATCGTTATCTGGGCGAAGTAATTTAACTTTTGTCCAGAACTCTTTGTCCTCAATATCTATAACATTTGCTGCTAATTCTTGTTCAAGATCTGCAACTATTGTTCTAATTTCTTTAATTCTAGCTTCACGCTCTTCAGGATCAACAATTTTCTTGACCTCTGGTGCAAATTCATTAAGCCCTGTAAGGTAACGTTTTACACCGTTATTCTCAAGACAGGCTAACTGCTCTTCATGTGATACCCCTTCAAATAAGGTTAGGCCATATTTCTCAAGACCCATGTTACTTGAACGGTTATCAAAAAATGGTCTAATCGCAATAGGACCTTTTTTAAAATGCGAAATTTTTTCTACTAAAGTAAAGCTCATAATGTTGGTTTTATTTTATTGGTTTTTTGTAAAGGTAGTAAAAAGGGGGAGGCTTTCAACTCTCCCCCAGTTTACATATATTTTAAGATTAGAATGATCCGCCAGTAATTGGGTTACGCATAACAATCTTCAATACTTTGGTTGGGTCTTTAACCCAGATAGCAGGCATTGTTTGTGTCATGAATACACGGTATCCGTTAAATTGTCCAGAGCTTTGGAAACCTTGGGTACGTCCCATGTAATCCATAGTTCCGTTCTGGTACCACCATTTCAATTGATTATCCCAAGATAACTTCAACAAGAAGATGTTGTCATTAGTATTGTCTGTGATATCAAAGATAATGAATGAGTAAGAAGACAATGGGAAACCATCAATGATTGGGTTTTCAATGTCATTGGTATGCAAGTTGTCAAACGCTGGATTCAACACAAACTTCACGTTAGCCAAGAATGGGATAACATAAGAAGTAAATGCGTATCCAAAGTTCAAGTCCATGCCTTTACCAGTGATTGCTCCAATACCGTTGTTCTCTGCAGCCTGGATCATCAATCCTGAAGCCATTGCCTCACGACGGATTGCTTCATTTACCATGCGCATTCCACCCATACCGGTTTGTACAACTAATTGACGCTTAGGATCTGGACCTTGGAATTCAACCTTACCTGCGTAGAAGTTGTAAAGCTCAGAACGGAATAAGTCAAGGTTGAAGTTAGACTTGTTGTAGATGCGCTTGAATGAGTTATCCAATTGCTTCCAAAGACCCACAGATAAGCGGATATCATCTGGACCATCTTGACGAACACGTCCACCTTGTCCCCACATCAAGTAAGTCTCCATGTCATTAGCTACTTTAGTCAAGTGAGCTGCTTCCATAGTAGTCAAGAATGTACGAGATAATGAACCATTACCCATTGCACGCTTAACATAGTCCTTACCCATACGCGAAACCATAGAATCTAGGTTAGCTACAGATGGGTCCATATTCTTGTCAAAGTTACGCCAGATCTCAACTACTGGTACAGTACCATCTGCATTCATACCACCCTTGATCATAAGATCCGCGCGAGATGAAATAGAATAGTGTACGTGTGCTTCTGCTCCTCCTACGAAGTTGTAGAATTCACGGAATCCGGTAGCTGTTACGATGTCAGAGAAACGCTCTCCGTATTCACCGCGCGCAGAACCTTTACGGAATAATTTAGTACCTGGTGCAACGTAGTCAGCAGTAAGACCATAAGATGAGTCATTGTTAACTAATTGTACAGTGTACACAAAACCATCACCTACTGGAACAATGTCATCAGCAGTAATGTATAATTCCGCACCGTTGTACTTGTCATAAGTGATGATATCACCATGACCAAATTCACGACGTGAAATTTTAATTTGAAAAGTAGTACCATCAACACCTAAGGTGTCAACTTCACCACCTGTTTCTACCAAGTCAACAATGTAAGGAAGATCCATTACAATTGGCGTTTGCCATTTGTACTCTCCGCGAGCATTGTCAACATTGATTACATTTTTTCCACCAAAGCTAGACATTTGGTAGAGTGGCATTTCGACCTTTTGTGCTATTGCCCAAAGATCAACAGGTCCTAAATCCATAGGCTCTGCGTTCTTAAGCATGTTCACCAAGTGATACGAATCCACGTGTGAGCTCGCAGCATACTGCGTGTCACGGAGGAATATCCCGTTATTTAAAACGGGAGTCGTGTTGTTTAGAGACATTTTTATTTATTTATTAAGGGTTAAGTTATCGTTTAAAAAAGCTATCATTTCTAGGAATACGGCGTTGCATTTTCTCTTCGCTTTCAACTACTGGAGAACTTACAGTGCGTCGTGCTTCCTCGGTTTTTAATTGGCGCACAGTTTTTTCAACTTGTGCTTGTTTACCTTGATCTCTAATTTTTGCTTTGTAGCCATCAGCATCTGATAGCAACCATAGAGCCTCGGCAATTAAATCATGTCTTGGTTCAACGTATTGGTATTTCTCCAATAAGTGTCCTAACATGTTTGTTGGTTTACCTGAAATAGATGGGTAGTTAGGTTGTACAAGACCAGCGTATAACATACCTTGTGTCTTCTTATCTAATTTAACTCCACCTAAATCACCATTCTTTAATGTATCATATACATTTTGCATATAGACATTAGCAGCAGTTTGTTGTTGTTTACGCATGTGTTCTTGCTGTGCAAGTTTTTGCGCTACAACATGTTCTTGCATCTTGTCTAACTTTGGTTTAAACTTAAGAGCTTTAGCTTGTAAGTCTCCGCGGTCACGCCATTCTTCAATTTCTTCTTCAATCTCTGAATCATTACCAAAGTTTGTAGCTCGAAGATATTCACGCACAATGTATTCTTGATCTCCTTTATCTCTAGGATCCAATTGGCGATGTTCTTCAACCTCGGCAAGGATTCTAAATAGACCTCTTAAATCTTCTCCACCATCTGCTACATATTTAGCAGCAGCTTGTAATTCTTCAGGAAGAGCTTCAAAAAATTCACGAGGTGTATCCTGGCGAACTTTACTTTCTCTTTCACTAAAGTTGGCTTCTAGAAGTTCTTCAAAATCTTTAATTGAATATTCATCAAGAGACTTGTCATCATCAAAAGGTACAATTTGTCCCTTCTCAATAAGCTTAGTCATTAATTCAGCCATACCACTTTTATCAATTTTAGGACGTCCTGTTGCTTTTGGGGCAATATCAGCGTCTTCATTTAATAGTGGTTCATCTAGGATATTATCTACTTCTATTTTAGAAATAGGTTTTTCTCCATCTTCATCATCCGGGTTGTCAATGAACGAGGTGTCAACTTTAGGATCCGAAAACACCGTCGGCTTTTTCTCCTCAGGAAGCATGATATTATCAGCTCCGGGTATTCCTAGTAATTCATCAAGATTCACATCAACTTGTGAAATCTCGGTAGTTTCTTTGTTTGTAGACATATAGTTGGTTTTTTGTTAAGGATGTCCTATCAATAATATAGGCAAATCTATCTAAATAAATTTAATAAGTTTTCTTAAAAAACAAATCTGGCCGCACTAGATAGCTAAACACCTATTTCTTCTTCTTTTCAGCGGCTTTCTTTTTAATATCAAACTTGTTTTTATTCTCCATTGCAACAGCTAATTGATTATCAGATATTTGTTTTTGCACTGATAACTTCTCACGCTCAAGATCCATTTTGGCTGCATCAATACGGCTACGGTTACCTTCCTTCTCGCGCTGTAACCCCATTGATTGCTGGTATTCTTCACCTTTTTGGATTTTCTCAAGCATGTCTGCGTAATCACTTTGCTGATTCTGGTTAAAGTCTTGCATAGAACCATAGCCCGCAGCTTTAATTTCAGACTCGATAATTCTAGCTTCACGATCTTTTTGGTTCTCGCTAGCTTCAAACTCCATCTTCTGCTTAGCCTCATCTTGTCTAGCCTTAATTGCTTGCTCTTGCATTTGTTGCTCTTGCTGCATTTGCTCTTGTCTTTGTCTCTCCATGCGCTCATCAGACTTCTTAAGAATTTGATCAACCTCAGCAATAGACTCAGCTTTCATGATGTTACCTAGATCATAGATACTAGCACCTGAAGTATTGTTCTGGATAGCTAATTGTTTAAGTTGTTCTAGAACAGCTCTATGATTAGCCTTAGTAGTACAGAAGATATTAAGATCTCGCATAAGAAGATCTGTACCATTCATTTCAAAGTTCTTTGTTTCTTCTGTATTAGTGATATATCTAAGACGCAGTGACGGCTTAGTTGAATGGTAATACTGTGCCAGGTCCGTGCGCATCTGTTGCACCCGAGGCATTAAGTAATCACTGTGTTGTACAAATAGCATTTCAGTTTGTGCATAAGATCCTGATACAGCTTGCTCAACGCCAGTTGCTGTATTAGTTTGCCCAATCTGCTGACCCATACGCTGTGGTGTAATACCAATTACTTCAAATGCTTGTTGCTTAAAGTAATTAGCCAACTGAATACGAGTCATTAAACGGTTACTCTGCTCAAGGTCAAGCTTTTGATAATGCTGGAAAGCTAACGGGTTTTCCGTATTAGTAATAGAAGTATCCAATGGTAACATCTGGAAATTCTTCATAGCTACATAAGCCTTGGCTAAGTTGTTCTTTCCCCAATCTTCCCCTAGTGAGTGACGAGGTAAAGCATTCTGATCCAGTAAGATAACCGTCCCCAGTTCATCTATAAGTATATCTGCAATCTGGTTATTAACAATGTTATAACCAATTTGGTAAGGCTTCATTAAATCCACAAGAGCTACAGATCTTGTATTACGATCTGAGAATACAGAGCCCTCTACAGGTAGCTTACAACCATACATTGAGTTATCACCTTTAAATTGGAACTTCATAGGTGAAATAGCATTCTGGTTTATTCCTAAATATATAGGATTAATACCTCCAGGAGATTTAGTTCCCCAGAATGATGGGTGATGTGGACCAATCTTAACTCCACCCCATACTTCATTAATCCAAATCCAATCTACGTGTTCACCAAATACTAAGTTATCCTTAGTCTTATTCTTTACAAGACGTGTATTATAAATAGGTTTATCTACAATCTTATACTCTTCTGTAATAATATCTTGAAATACTGTACCATCATCATAAATCTTAGTCAAGTGACCTACTTTACGTTGTGATTTCCAATAAGCTGTAGTAACACGTAGTAAGTTAACTTGTCCAAAATCATAAAAGTCTTCTGTATCACTCATGATCCAGTTTACAATATCACCTCCTACTAGGGTATTATCCCACATAGAAGTATACTGGCGGTATCCTAATGATGGTGTTTGTGTATTCCAATCATGTGATTTAGTACCATCATAGTAAGCTCCATCATTTTGATAACCTTGAATTGGGTAACCAGCTGAACGCACTGGGTAAATAGCCTCAAGACTTTCTACTTGTTCTTGTGTCATTAACCAGCCAAATGCATCAATTGCATCTGCTACAGTCATCATATCAAACTTACCTACCCAGCTAGCATCTGACATGTAGCGTACTTCAGGTGATTTATGGTAGAATGTTAATACCGGATTCCACAACTCAATGTTGTAGTCATCCTCCATCATCTTAAAGTGCCAGAATTCGCGGTCTGTAATTAACATATCGCGGAAGCCGCGCTCTTCTAACTCATCCATTTTAAAGCGCTCTGTATCAACTTGCAATTGGTGTTCAGCCCATTGCTCAACCATTGACTTATAAGTCTTACTAAAATAGCTTTGAATTTGCGGAAGAGATTTAACGTTCTCAGGAGACATTGCTTGTTGATACTCTTCACTATCCGGAGCTTGTCCCATCTCAGATAATGTCATCATCATTTGCTGCTCTGCATCGGCAATAATTGCTTTTTCTAATTCACCACGCTTAAGCTCTAACATCTCATTGTAAGATCCATCATCTACACCTCTAAATGTAACACGAGTATTGCGTTTTGCAAACTCTGCTACAAGTGTATTAATTACATTAGGGATAATAGGATAGAACTTAAGCTCTAATGCTGATACATCTTCTTTTGTAAGAGTATCTATAAGGTCAGCGTACTCATTATCCTCTTCTACAATGTAGTCCGTCTTATCTATAATACCTTTTGCAAGCTTATAGTTCTTCATAAAACGGCGAGCGTTTCTACGCACTACGCGTAAGCCTTGCCATTCTAGCCAGTCAAGATTCCAGTTTGACCAATCTTTATCTTTTTTCTCTTTAGATAAAAATTGCAATGGCTGGTTAAGAGTACCCATTTTGTTGTACTCAACCTTAGCCCCAGACTTAATCTGCATTGCATTGTATATTTCCATAGCTTATCTTATGTTTTTAAAAGCACTTCTTGGCATTTTCATGCCCTCAAATGTATGACCCCCATTTCCAATATGACGAAAAGGGCTCTTATTTAATTTACTGAATTTATCGCGGTTATCCAAGTTTTTTGCTAATCCAGTCTCCTCATAACGTTTTTTATAACCTCTATTTGCTTGTTGCACTTTAGCAAAAGCAATCAATGCTGAAAATGCTACAAGTCTATCCACGTTGACACCATCTCTATACGCCATCATTTCTTTAAGCAACATGATGTCTGGGATACGCTCTATACCATAGGTTGTCTTAACTATCTTACCGTCATCTGTAGTTTCTTGATGCAATTCTTCTCGTATGAATTCAATTGCATAACTAATCATATGACTCTTAAATAATGTCCCTGTATTTCTCCAACCATATTCTTGAAAGACATTAGCATTAGCACCAATATCTTTTAAGAATAATATTTGAGATCTGGGTACAAGATACTTCTGTTTTTTCCTATGAATCATATGTTGAATAAATAAACTAATATTATTTTCAACAATTGTCCATGCGTTATACCACTCAACAATCATCTCAAGACGCTCGTGAGTTTTAACTATATCATCAAAGCGGCCACACCAGGCAGCTACTATTTTGTCATGTTCAATAAAGGTCTCAACCTTTTCACCATCATTACGTGTTACTTCAACTGGAGATTTATATACATATATGGAACACAGTGATTCTGAGGTAGTTGTCTTACCTTCACCCACGGGGTCAATACTTGCATAGTACATTCCAAACTCAGGATCTTTAACTGGACGCTCATATACTACAAGTACTCCGGTCTTGTCATCTGTATTCTTAGTAATAGGGAATTCTATGATAGGTAACTTGTTTGTATCCTTAACAGATACTTGTCCTCTCTCATCCCTAAATATATCTAGAAACTCATATGGGTATTGTTTATCTTCTATTCTACGTATTTGTGATGTTACTAAGTGAGATGGGAATACAGATACAGTTCTAAAGTCAAATGCTTCTTTGATATTTCTAGGGTGCTGGGATATACGAAGTTGGTACTCCTGTGGATCCAGCTCTCTTTTCCATGTAGCAAATTGCTCATCTAATGCAGCTAATGCTTCTTCTACTTTAGAGTTACCATACTCATCAATAAACGGCGGCATTGACCATTGCTCAGGAATAAACAAGCCTGTCCTACTTATAACACCTGTTTCATCTATTAAATTAGATTCTACTGAGTATATATCATTCGCGTCCGGGCGCGTAATCATCTTCTTTAAAGGTTCACATTGTGACAAGTCACCCACAGATCCTGCGGCAATAAACATTCCTGTAGTCATAAATCCTGATTTCATAGCAGGGCGTATGTACTCAAATGTTGTATCCATCTTAGGAGCAATACCTGCCTCCTCGTGGAAGAAGTATTTACATGGTCCACCTACACCATTGGTAGGATCTTTCTCAAAAGACATACCTTGTAGTACACCCTTAAGACCTACTTCTGATTTACGTTTATTAACGGGGTCAACCATCTCAATCTTCTGCTGCCACATCATAACCTTATTAGGGTTCATAGGACGGTACCATGCAGTGTGTTTATTTAAGAAAGCCTCGTATTCATTTAAGAATTTCCAAGTACCTTTCTCGTTAATATAGTCTTTAAGACTAGCTCCCATTTTAAGGGTAATACCTTCCTCAAACCATATTTGGTTAATCATCTTACCAGCATGAAAGTAAGATGATGCAATTTGACGTTTCTTTAATATAGCAGAATGCCTATAGTTTAGTTCTGCTAAACATTCATATAATGCCATATGATATTGCGCATCACGAATATCTGCAAAGCCAAACTTTTGAATCTCTTTATTGAATATAGGTAGGAAGTTTAGCCACATATAATAGTCACGGGGTATGTACCACGTGTTCTCATTACTTTTATAAAGCGCACCTGTTTTGCATTTACTCTTTTGGTCATTCCAGTATATAATAAAATCTTTAGTTCCTTGCGGAGCTTTGCAATAAAAGTTAAACTCATTAAACTGTCTAGCTTGCTCGTTAAACATTTTGCTAACCTCATCAAATTCATATTGACCAGGTTCTTTAAATATGCTAAGTAAAAAGTCTTTGAAATCATCACGGGTAGCAAAGGTGGTAATTGACCACTCATTGTTTTCCCATGTAGGGATTTCTATATCTGTTTGTTGTAGCATCTTAATTACATTTGGTCATATGCAAGACCTGCGCCCCCGCGTGCGCGACCCCCTTGTTCTTCTTGAAGATCTTTGTAAGCACCTTTATAAGCCTCGCGTATTTGTTGGTATTTTGCTGCTGCGTTGACAAGCGCTGTGAGGTTACCATCTCTTCCATCTGTTATGTTTGTTGTTTCCATATACCTACCAAGTCTATCAAGCATTTGCTTAATACCATTGTAAGCTCTGGATGTTGGTGTTTCATATAACGTTTTGCAAAATTCTAAAGCTCCTGGGATAAAGTCATCTTCAGAAGTAAAGTCTGCATCTATTTCAGCTAATATAAGCTCTTCCTTATCATCATCTGCAATATGGAAGAAAGGATTAATGTCTGGGTTCGGACAACTCATATAGAATAAGTACTGATATACTTTTATGTAATTCTCAGGATACTCATCCATAATTCTTCTAAGTGTAGGTAATGTATAACAGCTTTCGCTTGGTATCATTACTCCATTCTGTATATCAAATAGTTTTACTAACATCTTTATAAGTTATTCATCATAATTAAATTTAGTAGCATTTGCTGCTGTCCACCTATCTTGATTTTCACAAATCCATGTTTTAGTTGAAAATTTAAAATATGGTATTTTTAAATCACTTGATGGTGTTTGAGATTGGTGTTTCCAAAGAATTCTATTATTAGGTTGTGCTGCAAATTGACCATTATCCAACTTAATAATATTAAATGACTTATGTTCATTTGGTGTTTCAGCCCAAGAAATGTCTAATTCATTTGGGTCTGAAGAACATGAATCTATAGTAAACAAGTAATAACCAGGTGCCCTGGATTTATCTTTCATTATTACTTCGCATCTTGCATTTCGCAATCTTTGTTTTTTAATTGCAGTTATGTTATAAGAAAAGCAATCCCATAGTTGTAACCAATCTAATGGGTACATATCATCTTCTTTTACATCTGTTTTCCAAACAAAAGCATGCAGTGGCAACTTATCAAATAAAGCTCCATAATCATGTACAAATGATTCAAAGTATAATGCTTGATTAGGTATAGACTTAGCGGATATCCAATGGGCAGATTCAAACTCTCCTTTACCAAGCAAAGCTCCATTCTCATCTATAGTAAAATCATAAAGGAATTCTTTTTTAATAAAGACTTCTGCCGGAGGTATGTTAATTAACAAATAGCTCATTTACTATTCTCTTTTAATTTATTTATTATACCTATTACTTCATTCTTAAGATAGGGGACATCGTAATTTATAACTTTATCTACAACAGGTTCACCAAATGGGTCATACTTTACAACACGATTATCATAAGCATCTTTACCAGCTTCTTCAAATTTTATATGTTCAATAACCATCTTCCCAGGCTTAAGTCTAGGATTATGTTTTATTATCATATACATATAGAAGCTTAGTTGCAGTGAGTAATGGTTGAGATTACAATCATCCAAGTGAGTAACTGGATCAAGCATCTTATCAGTAATTCCTTCCCAGTTAGTATAACCGGTGAGTTTAATTTCTTTATTAGTTTTATAATCATAAATGTTAACCTTGCCATTGACAACTTCTACCCTATCTGCTTGGCCACATAACCCTGCACTCTTAAGATACATCATATGTTCTGGATATACACCATCACCAAGCTTTTGCTCCGGTGCATTTTTAATACCATCAATTTCAATGGGTTTAAAAATAGGCACAACAATGTCCTCCCTACTAATAGTGTCACATGATAATATATCACGTTCTCTTTGCGCATGGTACCAAGTACCGAGACTCATAGCTCTATTAGATTCACTCTTCCAAGCTTCCTTAATATCTTCTGGTGTCATACCATACCATTTGCTTTTTTTACTCTTAGCTGATTTAGCAGCTATAGTATCAGCATCAAATGGTTTCTTAAATTTAGATATAACACTAGTTACACTAGTCCATGTGATGTTCTCATTAGGATCTATGCTTGTATAACTATGAGTCTCGGGTTTAAATACTATCGCCATGGTTTTACTTATTATACGGAATTTTATAACTTATGATTTTAAAATCATCTTCTCTACTATAAAACTTAATAAATACTTCGCAAGTATCATTCTCATATGAATGCATTAAGAAAAAACCTATAGATGGTCTATACTTTTTAAACCAAAATTTAAATAAGCTATGATCATATTGGTATAGTTCATAAATAGTTTGCTTCCAACGTCCATATATATTACATACATTATTTTTATCTAGGGCAGATTGAATAATATCTGCAGCATCATTTATAAGTTTTCCATAATCACCTTCGTCATATATACTACCCTTAGCAATTTTAGTAGCATTCATTGTCTCATAATACTCAACAAGCTCATAATTTTTAAAAAAACATGCCTTATCACAAAGATTAGGCTCATCCAAAAACTCATCAGTTATATCTAAATTTAGATTATAATCTTCTTGAGTATATACTTTATTATTAATTTGCTTAAGTATAGTTGGTTTAAAAAGAGTCCTTGCATCAACAGGTATCTCTACTAGTTCTTCAACAAGTTCATCAATAGGTGATAGCTTTTCATTAGCTTCTAATCTTGCAGTTATATCGTCCTCTTCTTCTTCGCTCATTACAGCAAACCATCTACCCTGAGGGCATTCTGATGACATGCTATAAGTCTTATACTTAAGAGAACAACCACAATCACCACAACATGGATGAGTTCC
>Ga0181346_1001008_pt1 | contig 12431 bp, 1 predicted proteins | sample Su13VDMM15DN_FD_130100 | JGI IMG/M metagenome (GOLD analysis project Ga0181346, IMG submission 130100) | Freshwater viral communities from Lake Michigan, USA - Su13.VD.MM15.D.N | ecosystem: Environmental > Aquatic > Freshwater > Lake | place: USA: Michigan | collected 2013-07-15 | reverse complement strand
TAATAATTCATATTACATTTGTTAATCCTATGTACACAGTACATAAATAAAAATAAAGACTATGGCCTCATGGACAGATAGAATTCCTACTTTCAACCCTTACGTAGAACAGCAGCCTGTTGACGCAATGCTGAAGGTTGGTATGTATAAACAACAGAAGTATGAAGAGGGTGTACAAAGAATACAAACTAGCATTGATAATGTTGCAGGACTTGATATAGCTGCTGATTTAGATAAGAAATACTTACAATCTAAATTAGATGGCCTAGGTAATAATTTAAACTTTGTTGCTGGAGGAGATTTCTCTAATTTCCAATTAGTTAATTCTGTTAATGGAATGACTAAAGAAATAGTTAAAGATACATATATTCAAAATGCTGTTTCTTCTACAGCTCAAATAAGAAAGAATCAAAAGATTTTAGAAGCTGATGAAAAAGCTGGAAAGTCATCTGTTCAGAATAGAGCTAAGTTTGAAGAAGGTGTAGGACAATATATCAATAAAATACATTTAAAAGATAATTACAATGGTAAGTATGTTCGCTATACGGACATGGAAAAGAAACTTAGAGAAGTTGCTGAGAAAGTAAAAGAAGTAGAGAATAGTGTTGATGATCCTTTTAAAAGAGATACTACTACAGGTAAACATTTAATGGATAGAAATGGTAATCCAATTATAGATGATGCTATTCTTTCTATTACAACTAAAGGTAAACCAGCAGAAAAAATCTTATCTAACTTCTTTAGTTCATTAGATGAAAATGATAAAGAACAATTAGGCATAGATGCGTGGTATCATTATAGAGGAAAGACAGCGGATAATTTTAAAGAAGATGCTGTTAAGAATTATGAGGATTCAAAACAAATGTTAAATGATAGAATCATTCAAAAAAATGTAGAACTAAGTACTAGTCCTAATTTAACAAGAGCTGAAAAAAATAAAATAGAAGCAGAGATAAACGATGCTAACACAATGTTATCAGATGGTTCTCTTAATAAACAATTGGATGCAGAGTTTGCACAGATAGATGCTAATGAAAATGTTGAAGATTATAAATACAAATTATATACACAAAAGTTTTTAACTAACCTAGCTAAAGACATATCATATCAATCATATAAGCAAGAGATTAAAACTAATCCATATGCTCAGATGGATATGCAAAGAAGAAATCTTCAGTTTAGTTATGATAATGCTGCTAGAGATCAAAGAAACCAAGATAGAAGGTTTAAATTTGATCAGTATAAATTTGGTGTTGAAACTGCATTTAAAGCTCAAGCTTTAAAAGATAAGACTGATGGAAGTCTTCCTCCAGTTACAAACCAAGCATTATCTACAGATGTTGATACTCCTAATGCAGGAAAATTAAATGCAGAGATAATAGCTCTAGCTGGAGAAAGAACTAAAGGTGGAGGAATTATAACATATGGTCAAATAGATATTCTTACAAATCAATATCTAGATAAAGTGACTAAGTCTTCTTTAAAAACTTCTCAACAAAAAGCTAGCTATTTAGATTACTTATCAAGAGAGTATTTTAAAAATCCAGAGAAAGTAGTTAATGCTTTAAACAATCCTAATTTAGCTCAATACTTAGAAAAGAGAAGAGCACTTGAAATTACAATAGCTCAGAAACAAGCTTTATATAATGGTGTAAAAGCTGAGTCAAGTGTATATGATCAACAACAAAAAGATTTACTTAAAGGTCAAGGAGGAGTAAATTATAAAGGTAAAGAATGGTATTCGGCAAATGAATTATATAACTTTGCAAAAGATGCTGAGACATATTATTCAACCTCTGGAATGGCTGGTGGTACTGGTGGAAGTGCTGGTGGTACAACAAGATTAAATTCTGATGCATTATTAAAAGCTTACAAAGGTAAAAAAGAAGAACCATTAGTAAAAGCTTATATAAAAAATTATAATGGTCAAGCTTTAACTCCAGGAGAAAAAGTATTACTTGATCAAACAAGAAATATTAAACTGAAATTTGATCCACAAATATCTCAGATAAATAGAAATAAACGACAATTTGAATCTGATTATTTAGCAGCTCGTATGCCTGAAAGACAATCACAAGTTGGAACACTTGATTATGATGGTAATGCAGCTGATAAAAAAAATATAAAAGCATTAATTGGAAATAAAATAAATGAATTTAATAAACTTGGACAAGTAGATGTTAATAAATTAGGAGATTTTTCTCCTACTAAGTTAGCTGCTCTTAGATCAAAGAAGAATGTTTTATATACAGTAGAAAAGAAATATGATGGATCTGCTAATTTAATTGTAACAGATGGAGCTGAGACACAAATTATTCCTATGACATCTGGTGAACTTACTAGATTCTTTCCAAGAATAGCTGAAGGTAATCCTTGGAGTGATGTTAAGAATCAAGTTATGTCTTCTCCTTCTCGTACAACTAATGTATTAGGAACTGGTGATGATAGTGCTCTTGCAGTGAATTCTAAATTCAGTGGATATCAAGCTCCACATTTATCAAACACAGTATTAGCTCCATTGGTTAGATTTGATGTTGAAGGAGCTGCTGATAATGATGGAGGGGATGGCGATTCATTCATTTTAAAAATGTATGTAAATAATAATAATGTTTGGATACCTGGATATATAGGAAATAAATTTACATCTCTTGCTAGTGTACAAGAACAAATGAAACAAATTGGTCCTGGGACTGTTTCTGATTTTTTAAAAATCAATAAATAAAAAATATTAATATGCCAATTTTTGATAACGAACTTATAGATAATACTTCCAATAGATCTAATAATGAAATTAGATTACCACAGGTACCAATTGGATCTCCTACTACAAGAGAGATAAACACCAATATGGGTGGTGATTGGAGTTTTGGTGATAAATCTAATATGGGATTGAGTATGGCTGAACTTGCTAAAGTGCAAGCTCCAGATCAAATATCTTTTGATGCTCCATTTAGTTCTGTTAGTAGAAAAACATTATTAGATAACAAACGTTATGATATGTTTGAAAGAGATGTAGATCTTGAAAACATATATGGATTGCAACAATCATGGTATTCATCTTTAGGTAGTGGTCTTCTTAAATCAGGATTAATAGCTGCAGGTACATTTGCACAATCTATGACTGATATTCCTAATACAATATCAGCTATTAGAAATGGGGATATGTCTAAACTTTCTGGAGATCCAAATGGATATGAAGGAAGTATAGATAATTGGATGAGAAATATAGAAGACTATCTTCCAAACTATATGACTAGAGAAGAAAAGCTTCATCCTTATAGAGCAATGATTCCTGGTTTCACTGGGTCTGCAAACTTCTGGGGTGATTCTGTTATTAAGAATCTTGGGTTTATGGGTGGTGCTATTGCTGGTGCTGCTGTGCAAGATGCTGCAATAGGTTTTGTAACAGAAGGTATTGGAGCAGTTCCATTATTAGCTAGTCAAATTGGTAAAGCTGCTTTATGGATAAATAAACTTGCAGGAGGAACTAATAAAGTTGATAAGGTGTTAGACCTAGCAAGAACGTTAGGTAAGACTGAAAAGCAACTTTTAAAAATACAACAACTAGGACAAGTAGCTCAAGCACAAAAAGTTTTAAATGGTGCACGTTATGGTATCATCAGTTGGGGAGCTGCACAAACAGAAGCAGGTGTTGAATCTAGAGATGGATACAGACAAGTTAAAGAAACATTAATTGAACAATATAAAAATACTCATTACGGTGAGGAACCTATAGCAGGAGATCTTCAAGAAATAGAAGATTATGCTACTAATGCAATGAATACTAGATTTGGTATTAACATGGCATTACTGACTGTATCGAATGCTATACAGTTTGATAACTTATTTAAGTCTTTTGTTACAGCACAAAAAGGATCTACAGGAAGTCTTACAAGAGGAATAGGTGAAGCTGGTAGAATAGGTCTTGCTGAGGGAAGTATTGATACATTTGAAAAGAAAGCTGTTACAGGTCTTGGAAATAAAATTTGGGACACTGTTAAACCTGTTTTACCTAATATACTTTCTGAAGGTGTATATGAAGAAGGTGGACAGTTTGCTGCTGAGAGAGGAACATATGATTACTACACTAGAAAATATAAAAATTTAAATAATCCAGAATATAAAAATAACTGGAATAATTTAAAAGAAATTACTGAGTCTACTACTAATGGATTGTCTGAACAATTTAATAGTACAGAAGGTATTACTAGTATGATTGTTGGTGGGATCACTGCTGCATTAATTGGATCAGGACAACGTATCTATGATAATAAAAAAGGACAAGGTAAAGATGCTCGTTTAACTGCTTCTGTTAACATGCTTAATAGATATGGACTAACAGGTATCCTTTCTAATAAATATGATAATACATTAAACTCTGTTGGTATAGCTAAAGAAATGGAGGAGGCTGCTGCAGGTGGAAATATATTTAAATACAAAAATCTTAAACATGATATGTTCTTCAACTTTGTACAATCACGTATTCCATCAGGAATGCATGATGTTACAATTGAACAATTGAACATGTTAAAAGATCTTACTAAAGAAGATTTTGAAAAAACTTTTGGAATGGATTTCAATTCATCTAACCAAAAGACTGTAAACAGTTATGTAGATTCATTAGTTGAAAAAGCTAACGATATTCAAAAAACATCAGAGGCTATTAATGCTACATTTAAAAATCCTTTTAGTAATTATATAGATCCTACTCCTGAACAAGAGACAGAGAATTTTAATTATGATACATTTGAAAGTTGGAAAACTGATCTTACTTATTATGGTACAATTAAAAATGATGTAAATGATAGGCTTAATGATATACAAGAAAAAGTTACAGGAATAAATCCTCTTACAACTAATGATACATTAGCTAATCTTACTGATAAAGAATCATTACAAGAATTATCTAGATCATATGAGGAACAAGCTAATCAGTTATTAAAAACAATTACTGATTACACTACACCTGCTGATAAGAAATTAATTAGAGAACAAGCTAAAGCTTTACGTACAAATTCTGAAAAGATTAATCTTGCTATAAATAATGAACAACTTGATTTAAAAACATTTAATTCATTATTAAACTTTGAATTAAATAATCAAGATGGTACAAAAGATGATGTGGTAGGACTTGAAAATGCTTCTCAGTTATATACTTATGGTGCTGATATTAATAACTTAAATGCACATAAGAAAAATGCATCAGATATATTTGATAATCTTTCTTCAGAAGAAGGGTTTGATAAATATTTCAAACAAGCAGAAGAAGTTAATGAAGAAGTTGCATTAGAAGATTTAAACAAAGGAACAGCTCAACCTTCATTTGTTAATGAAGATAAACAAAAAGAAAGATTAGAAGTTGGTAGAGAGTATGAAGTGAGAGCTACAAAGAAAGCTTCTATCAAAAAGATTGCTGATGATAGATATCAAGTAACAGGTCCTGATGGAACTGTGTCTTTCTATAAGACAAGAAAAGAAGCTGTAGAGGAATCTAAAGACTTAACTGATGAGAACACTAACTTATCTAAAGTGAAAGTGTTGGGATTGAATGATGATGGTACAGTGAAGGTGGAAGATGTTAATGGAGATATATTAAACATCGATCCTAAAAGACTTAGAGGATACAAAAGACTTGAAACAAACCAAGAGAAGTTACAAAAGAATAAAGAAGATATAGCTAAGGAGCAAAAAGAGATTGAACATGATTCAGGAACTGTTGCTACAGTTAGTTCAGAAGTAGCAGAAACTGTTAAAGAATCACGTCTTCCAGATGCTTCAATATTATTTCTTTCTAGTACATCACCATCAGAAGATGAAAACAGTGCTGTACCAGATCCTCCACATATTACAAACTCAAGAGAGTTTTTAAATAATGTTGCAGGTATGCCTAATAGATCTAAACTAAGATCTATATTGATTACATCTAAACAAGCAGCTGGATTACAACTTGATGGTATAGTTCAACTATCTTATGGTAAAGATGGTTCTACTAGTATTGATTCTATTGAAGGAGTTAATGATATTAACTCTGGATTAGTTTTACAAGTATTTGTAGAACAAGATGTAGATGGTTTATTCTTTGTAGATAAAGATGGAAATAGAGTTGGTAAAGTGGGTGATGCAGGAACTGACATTAATAAAGTTGTGTTCCAAACAATGCGTACAACATCTTTACTTAATAGAAGAAACGAACCTAGATATAGACAAGAACAAAAAGCTGAAGCTGAGGCTTACTCAAGAGCTTGGGCTGAATATAGAAAATCATTATTTGAAGCTGGAGCTACAGAGTTTCCTACATTTGAATTCTCTGTATCAAAAGGACTTCCTATTGAATTAAGAGATGCTAATGGTCTTAAAGAAAAGAATCATGTTGGTGGTATATTAATTGATGAAAATCTTATTGCTAACCAAGCAAACTTAATTGTTATTCCTACAACAGGAACTATTGTTAATAGTCAAGGTGAGATACAAAAAACACCTATTGGAGTTCCTGTATTACAATACGGAGATAACATTGCATTCTTAAACAATAGAATGTTTAATGATAGAGAAGCTGCTGGTGTATATGAAGTGATTAAGAGACTTTCTGATTCTGCTGTAGAACAATCTACAACAGGACAAAAAGTAACCTTAAACAGACAGTTTACAAAATTCTTACAGAATGTTTTATATTGGAAGTCAGATGCTAATACAACTTCTCCAAATCAGATAGGTATTAATATTGAAACATTAAGTCTAAGACTTGGTAACAAAAGTTATCCATTAGCAGACATAGCTCAATATGAAGCAGAGATAAAAGAACACTTGACTGAGAAAGCATTCATGAGTGTTAATAATAAAACATTAACTGATCTTCAACAAGCTCCATTCGAAGAATGGTATATTAGTCAAGCTGGTGAGTTTGTATCAAGTCAATGGAAAAACTACCAATCATTTTTATTATCTAATAAATATCCTAGTGGTCAAGCTAGACCTATGGGTGATACTCCCTTGTCTACATCTATAGCTAAGCCTACTCCTGGAAGACCTTATTCTTTCAAACAAAGATATGCTACAATAGCAGAACCAGATAGTTTCAATGTACAAATAATTACACCTGTAGAGCAAGCTAAAGCTGAAGCTCCTGCTGGTGTAGAAGTTCCTACATTAGGAGAATATGTAATAGATGGTACAACATCAAACCCATATATTATTGATGCTGGTCCTGTACAATTTACAGCAATAGAAGATGTTGATGGTAAGTTTAATGTAGAAGTTGAGAGTAATGAAACCACTGCAAAACTTCTTGCAGATAAACCTACATTCGAAAAGATTAAAGGAGCACTGAAAGCAGCTAATAGATTTGATGCTTCTATTCCTTTAGAAGAAGAAGAGAAATATATTACAGATTATTTAGCTCTTAGAATTTCAGCAGAGTTAGATAAGTTAAAAGCAGCAGCTCCTACACAAACAGCTCCTGTAGTTGAAGAAGTTTCTGATATAGATAAAAGAATACAAGAAGTAAAAGATAAATTAGGTCATCCAGAAAATGTAAAAAGATTTGAGGAACTTATTAAATTATTAGAATTAGCTAAAGCTAATTTAACACAAGATCAAATCGATATATTATTAAAAGGTCTTAATAATAACTCAGTAGCTATAGTTGGAGGAACAACTGATGTAAACAGAAACAATGTAGAAAGAGGGGATATGGATACCGCTTGGGTAGAAAATCCTTCTAATCTTAGTGGTGTAGAATTGCAAGAATTTAACATAGCTTTAAGTAAATTATTTTTATGGATTCAATCTGATAGTAACACTAGACAACAACCTGAAGTTGCTGAAGAAAGTGGTAAAGGTGCAATATCTGTTGGTAAAAATACTAACCCTGTTTTTATAGATGATATTGTTAAAAACATTTTATCAAACAAAACTATAGCAGCTTCAGTAGCTGAAGAAGTTTCTGATGTAGAAGCTAAGAAAGCTGATATAGAAAAAAGAAGAGAAAATGAATTAGGTAGAACATCTATTGCAGATGGAAATGGTTTTTCATATCCTGAAAGTTCTAAAGCAAAAGAAATTAATGCTAAATATGATGCAGAACTATCTGCTTTAGAAACTCCAACAGAAAAACCTACCACTCCTGTTCAGAAGAAACCAGGTGGTGATTTTAGAAGAGTGGGACTTGATGAGAATGAAAGAATGACAGAGGCTGAACTAGAATTGTTCAAAGAATGGCATGCAGAAAATGTTCCTAACATTCCTTTTGAAGTGGTAGAAAATCTTATTGATACATATGATGGAGAGAAAGCTTGGGGTGTATTTGAAAATGGTATAGCTAAGTTTGTTAGAGGTGGATTAAGAGCTACAGAATATCATGAGATATTTGAAGGTATATATAAAGGTATGTTGTCTCAAGAAGAACAACAAGCTTTATTAGATGAGTTTAAATCTAAGTCTGGTACATTTACAGATAGAGCTTCTGGTAAGAAGATTGAGTATGCAGATGCTACAGATCTACAAGCTAAAGAAAGAATAGCTGATGACTTCTCTGATTTTAGAAAAGGTAAATTACCTGCTAGATCATTAGGAGAAAGAGTTCGTAATTTATTCAAAAGAATAATGGACTTCTTCAAATCATTTGTAGCTAAACCATCTTTGAAAGAAAGTTTATTCAAATCAATTAATGAAGGTAAGTTTAAAGAAAGAACATTATCTGAAGAATCAATTAATCCATTCTCTGAATACAGTAGAGTGTCTCAGTTAACTGCACAACAAGCTAATAACTTTGTACAGGATATGACAGCAAGAGCTGCTGGTATATTATTTAGAGAAGGAGATAAGAGTCTTTTATTTAATCCTGAAAGAATTACTGGAACAGAAATGTTTGGTAAGATTGAAGCAATGCTTATTGAAGAAGGAAGAAGACAATTACTAAGTGATAAAACATTCGAAGATCTTAAACAACAAGTAAGAGATCAATTGCGTACAAGAGGTATTAACTTTAGTGATGAAGAAGTACAAAGTATTAATGACGAAGAAGCAAATAAAAATGATTATGCTCCTGAACCATTTACATTAGATACCAAAAAGAATTCTTCATCTGCTGTTAAGTTTTTATGTTCTACAGTGATAGAAAAAGAAGATACTAATCAAGAGAGTGCTATTACATTAAGTACTCCTGTTCAGTCTAAGCTTTCTAAAATGGTTATTGATGGTAATGAGATTGAAGGATATAAACTTATGAACTTCAGTAGAGTGTTTGCTACGTTATTAGACAAACTTTCTAATACATCTAGTATCAGTTCATTTACAAATAAATTATTCAACCTAGCACAGGATGATGCTAACTACGTTAGTGTATTCCAAAAGGTGGGTGGTAAAGATAAAGTGGTTCCATTTGGTGAGTTCAATGATAACGACTGGAGATTGTTTATTGATTTTATACAAACATTTGCTAGACAAAAACCAAATGCATTAATACAATATAAATCTGCTGATAGTATTTACACAGGAGCTGCTAATTTATTTACAGCTACTCAACAAACAGAAAAAGAATGGATGACAAACATTCAAACTTTAGCTAAAGGAGATGGAACTATTGTTAAATATACAAGCAATAAATATGTAATAGATCAGGATGCACTTAAGAAAATGCCTATAAGAAAACCTAAAGACATGGTAGCAATGTTAAATGCTATTGGTGTTACGTTTGATTATAATACATATGTTAAGTTAAAAACAAATGATAAAGCTAAGTTTACTAAACAAGTACAAAGTATATATAGCTACTTCGGAAGTAACAATGACTTAATGACTGTATCTGGTAAGACATTAGATATTGGTGGACCATTATCTACATTAGCTGAACTATACAATAAAGTTAATAATCCTTCACAAGAGAGTACTTACTTTGGTGTGGAAGGACAACGTATTGGTGCTTTCTCTGAAAACAATACACCATCTGTATTTGAGAATGAGTTTAATGAAGCAGGAAATATTGTTGAGTTAAAACAAAAGAGAACAGAACTTAATGATGTATTCTCTACAGGTAGTCAAGTCTTGAAAGAAGGTGGATTGTTTTATGATAAGGATGGAAATAAAATAAAAGATTTCAAACTTTCTTACATACAAGGAGAAGATAATCAAGATACTGATAAAGGTACTTCTACATCTAAATTAACAATAGGTGATAGATATACATTAGAGATAAATCAAAATCTTAATGGTAACTATTACATTCTTATTCCTGCAGATGGTGGTTATGAATGGATGATGAATATTGGAAACAATGTTTCATTTGATTCTATAGCAAGAAACTCTTCTAAAGAAATCAATGCTATCTTCAAAGGATATTTAATGGATGACATTAACTTAGCTCTAGATTATTCAAATAGAGAGAAGTTAAATAATGTTGGTAGCAGAGCAAAAGAATTACGTTTCTTTAAAGATATACTTGCACCTGATAATCTAAACGCAATCAATGAAATGATTGAGGATGGAAGAACTCTTGAAGATATTACAGCATATGTAAATGAAAACATATCTGATATTAATAATTCTGTAAAAGAATTTATTGATACTATGACTGCAGAAACAATGGGTATTCTTCAGGTAAATCAAAAAATTCAGCAACATAATGAAGATAAATTTGTTTATCAAGATCTTGATGATAACTTCCTTAAAGCTGAATCATTAAATAAAAATAACTTATCTACTAAAGATATAAATAATATTCTAACATATGCTAATGTTAATTACATTATTGCTAATATAGAATATCATAAAATATTATTTGGTGATCCATATCAGTTTGCTGTTAAAAAAGGAGGAGCATTAGATGAGACTAAACGTATTAAGTCTTTCCTATCTCCAAGAAGAACAACATTTGATAGTGCTGAATACAATACATATTTAAATAACAACTTAAATACTATTGATGGTATTGAACTAAAAGAAGGAGATCCTGGATATCATTTATATAAATCTCACACTGATACTATCACTGTAAAAGATATTATCACTGCAGGTAGTCTTTCTGCTATTAATGGATTGTATGCAGATACAAATGAAGCAGATGCTGTTTCATGGTTAATGGATACAACACACAGAGAGATTAAACTTAAGAACAAACAATGGAACTTACAAGGACCAGAAGAAAAATGGTTCCAATGGGAAATGGCTTTCACAAGACAAAATCTTCCTGGATATGAATATACTAGTGAAGCTTTAAGAACACGTGATGCTAAACTTATGGAAACACCACGTCCTAAATATACAACAGAGATATTAAAACCTATTGTATCTGGAAACAAAGCAAACAAGAATAACTTCGATCTTGTATTAGATAAGTTCTCTCAGGTGCCTATCTACTATAGTATGGTGAAAGAAACTAACCTTGAGAAGCTATATGTTAAAATGAAAAACCAAAACATAGGTTATGCTATTGTTGAATCAGGTAGAAAGGTAGGAGCACAAGAGTTACATAGTCTTTATAATGGAGATGGTTCATTTAATGAAGAAGCTTTCTCTGACGCATCTATTGTACAAGTTCCTTGGAAGTCTTATGGTATCCAAGTGGAGACAACTAGTAGTGATAACAAATCACAAACTAGAGGTTCTCAGATTACTAAGATTGCAAGTATAGATTTATTTGACAATGGTATTCCAATAAGTCCTAGAGCTGCAGAAGAATACAAACGTAATACAGACATTCTTAATGCAATGCATCAGAATGCATATAATGAACTTCTTATCAAACTTGGTATAGAAGATCTTAATAATGGATTTGTAATGAAAGATGGTAGAAATGTATCTGAAACATTAATGAGAGAAATGTTAAGAAGAGAAGTTTCTACTAATACAAAACAAACAATTAAACTTAATGAAGAGGATCAGTTCTTAATTCCATTTGAAGCTTCACCTTCTTATGTACAGATTAGAAGTATTCTTTATTCAATGATTGATAAAGCAATTGTTTCTCCTAAAATGAATGGAGGATCACATGTACAAATGCCTGCAACAATGCTTGAGTCTATGACTAAAGGTAGAAGTATTGCTATGAAGAACAAGGAAGGTGTTTGGGAGAAGATCTCTAAAGAGAAGTATGAAACATTAACTGATGCAGAAAAAGCTGGTGTAATGCTTACAGATGATAGTCTTAAGTTCTACACTAAAGAACAACCATATTGTGAGGTGTATCTACCTCATTGGTTTAAAGAAAAATTTAAAAACAAATTCAAAACAGATAAAGACTTATTGAAATATCTAAATGGTACAACAGAAGGAAGATCAATTCTTTCTGGTATTGCATTTAGAATTCCTACACAAGCTCTTTCTTCTGCTGAGGTGTTTAGAGTGAAAGGATTCCTTCCACAATATATGGGAGCTACAGTGGTAGTACCTTCAGAGATTACTACTAAATCAGGATCGGATTTTGATATTGATAAGTT